>Ga0129333_10005465_pt1 | contig 11950 bp, 12 predicted proteins | sample CPB6_08_DNA_FD_94474 | JGI IMG/M metagenome (GOLD analysis project Ga0129333, IMG submission 94474) | Freshwater to marine salinity gradient microbial communities from Chesapeake Bay, USA - CPBay_Sum_0.6_0.8_DNA | ecosystem: Environmental > Aquatic > Marine > Coastal | place: USA: Chesapeake... | reverse complement strand
TTATTACAAGGCATTGAGTCCTTAGCTATTTTTGATGCTTTTACAGCTTTTTTTCTTTTGTCAGCCATTAGTCAACACCTTTAAATAATGCAGTGAATTCGCCAAGTATCTTCTTGCCACTTTCACTTTTGAAGTCTTTTGCTCTATTGTTATCTGTAAATATACTAAAATAACTAGGCGCAGCAGCTTCTCTTTTACTACTTAATCCTGTCGGCTTGTCCTCTGGAAACAGCGTTTCAATAGAAGACAAGGCTTTAAAAGGATCTCTGCTTGTTAGTCCGGCAAAGGCTCCACCAAGCTGTAAACCCTTTTGACCTTGTGTTAATAACTGAACTTCACCTCTATCTACATCTGTTAAGAAAGAATCAAAGAACTCATCTTCACTGCCTTGGTAGCCAGCATTTCTAAATATCTTATAGAGCTCTGTCTCGTTAGGAGATGAAGTTGGTTTGAAATCTTCTGGTCGTTCAATATAATCAACGCCAAGCCTTTCTTGTGTAGGTTTTAGTTTCTTTTCATTTAAAAACTTGATTGATTCTCTGATCTTTTCTGCGGCACCTGTTCTAAAGGCCTCAACAATATATTGCTTAACTTCGTCGATGCCTAACTGTTGCCCGCCTAAGCCTAGAGACTCAAGCACTTTATCGAACTCTTCTTTTTGTTTCTCTGGGTCAATCCCTTCGAGTAGATTGTCGGCAAACTCTTCAGGTGTAACAAAGTTTAAAAAGCTGATATCACCAATATTTAACTTTTCATTGGCAATTTCAGGAATAATTGTGTTCTGAATATAGTCCTCTGCGTCTTTTAATGTAATCAAATCTTTTGCAGGGTCAAAGCCTTTTGCTGCACCTTTGACTTGGTAATTGAGCTTTGCAAACTGATCTGGATCATTTACGTCAAGTCCATAAAAATATGCCCACTGGTTCCAAGTAAGGCCGTCGATTTTTACGGTGTCTCCCCTTGTTCTTGCGTCTTCCCAGTCTTTAGCGACTTCAGCTTTTTGCTCTGCGTACCTTGCAAATTTAGGATCATCAGCCGAGAAATTGCCAGTGGGATCGAAATAAAACTTTGTGTCAAAGTTTAAAGGATCTTGTCCACGGACTCCATCAAGGAATGCACGTGCACGTAAGTCTGCAATATCTCTCAAAGAGTCCAATGCACTTTGAGTTTGGAAAATGTTTTGTTCGTTTTGCTTTACATCTAGATAGCTGATAAATTCAGTTAAAGATTTGGAGTTATCAAAACGTGGCTTTAAATAGCGCTCAATATAATCTTTGGCAAATTCCGCATCTAATGTAAATTTGTTGTTGGGATCTGTTGGATCTTGAAAGGTAGCGCCTTCACCGTAACGTGTTAAGAGCTGATCGTCGAACCATTTCTGCCAGTTATAAACAGCATTGCTTCTACTGGGAATACCTGTAACGTTTCCCAGGGATTTTTCTAAACCTTTAGAGGTACGTTCAGTATTTGCTACAAATCCAAGAACGCCGCCGATTCCCGAATCACCAAGGATTGAATTGGAAATACTTTCATTGATTGAAAAAACTTCGTTAAACCCTTCAAGACCACTTAGGAAATCAAACTGAGTTTGGCTTGCTTGTACGCGTTGTAATTCGGCTGCTGCTTGCTTAAGTGAATCACTAGTTAAAGAGCCAAAAGTCTGCTGCTGTTGCTTATCTTTTGCGTTAATAACAGCGCCAAGTTCTCCTTCTAAGATTGTTTTCCCTTTCTCAAGTACAATCTTTCCTCTTAAGCGATCGGGTACGCTATCTAAAGTTGGAACGGGTAAGGTTCCATCATTAAAAGCTCTCTTTTGATCTGCTGGTAAGCTATTGACCCACTCTGCCAGGATCGTCGGATCCTGTGCGTCAATCCAATCTTGAAGGTCATCGAAGCGATCCGATAAGCCGAGGACTTTATCTCTATAAAGCTGGAAATCGGCATCGGTTAAAGCTTCGCTGTAGTCCTCTGCAATACCAGCCCTTTGCGCTGCATTCCCTCGATCACCTGCGGCTTTGCCCTGTGTTGTGTAATAGAAGAAAGCATAGTTATCTGTGTTTCCGTATTTGCCTACAATGTCAAGATCTGGTTTATCCCTACCGTTAATTGAGACCGCTGTTAAAGCCTCATTCCATTGCTCATCTGCAATAGGACCACCTTGTGTCTGCGTACGGTAATAAGTGGGATCAAAGCCACCAACAGGTGGTTGAGCACCTTGTGTTTTTGGATCCCACTTGGTAATTACTTTTGCAGTATAAAAACCATCAAAGGAATCACTTGCGGTATTGATATAAGTTGAATATTCTTCTGGAGATAAAATTCCTCTTAGCTCTTCAGATTCAATTGCATTTGCGTTGTTTTTGTAAGTGCCATCTTGTGCTATTGATAAGCGATTGACAGTGTTCTGACTCCACTTATTAATTGCATTATTCTTTTCATTTAACTCTCTTCCTTCTGCATTTAATTCATCAACTTTTTCCTGCTGTAATCGTTTTGCTTCGTCGTTTTTAAATTGGTTCTCTTCGTTCTTCTTTTGGTTCTCAGTATTTAATTGATTTGCTTTGTTTTCTCTTTGTTTAAGTGCTTCATTATTAAGAGCTGCATTCGCATCGTTTTTCTTTTTGTTTTCATTATTTAATTTACTGGCTTCTGCATTCCTTTTATTTATATCATCAAAGTTTTTATTAGCATTAACCTGTAAATTTTTGAACGTAAATTCCAGGCTAGTTTGTGATGCTGCACTTAACTTATTGAAGTTAGATGAGCCGATCGCGTTGCTTGCTGAAAGTGCATTTCCGTTAATTGTGATTTTTTGTGATCCCGGGCCGGGGGAGTCGCTTAGGGTCGCTGTTTTGCCATCAGAGCTGATTGTTAAGAAAACATCTTTTGTTTGTACTCTGTCTGCTGGGAATTTATCAGCGAATTCGCCAGGGGTAAAGTTTGTTTTTAAATTTGTCGGAAAATTGGCAGGAAAATCAGATGCGAATTCGCCCGGCGTAAAATTGACCTTAAAGTTCGTCGGGAAGTTAGCAGGAAACTCACCAGCAAATTCAGCGGGCGTAAAATCAACCCTAAAGTTGGCTGGTAGGTTGTAAGTTTGCCAGCCTTGCTGTGGATTCCAAAATGCCATTTTTCTTTAACACTCACCAAAAATAAAAAAGGATTCTTGCTTTATCCAGGCTTCAATCCTATCAAGGTTTTCAGAAGAAAAGAAGGGTTGTTTTTCAAACCAACTCCGCATTTCTTCTGATCCCTTATGTGCGTTGCATCTCCTGCAACAAGGGATTAGATTGTGTCGATTAGATGAGCCTGACTTAAAGCGTGGAATGATGTGATCAAGGCTAGTTGCTTTGTCTCCACAATAACCACACTTATTATTCCAGGATTGATATATACTTTCTCGAAAACGTTTTTTGGCAAGCTTTGGAGTTAATTCAACTAGCAGGGCGAGAGGCTCGTGCTCGTTGCAAAACATACTCTTCGATTGCCGTTAATTTATTCTAATTTCCCCACATATCTACAAGGTAATAGTAAAGAGATAAAAACTTTATTAAACCTATTGACAGGGCCTTGACGCGCGTTAGGTTGTATGAGTAATCAACGCCACTCCAATGGCTAAGCATCCAGGCTGGGTCTCTGCTCAGCAAGCAGAAGAACTTCTTGGCATTGAACGCAAAACTCTCTTTAAGTACCGTGATGACGGCACTTTAAAGCTTGGGCCTCATTTCGCGGCATTTCCTGGGACCATGTCCAGGGACAGCTACAAGTGGAATGTGGCAGCTGTTAAAAAGCACCTGCAAAAACAAGGCATGATGCCGATGGCTGCTTGATTTGCTTGTAATGCTTTTTACGGAGCTTATGAGCAAGGATTAAATCAGTAATGTTGAGCTCAACATTCTGAAAAGCCATTGCTTCATAAAGGTGTGAACAAAGGGGTAAATAGCAGCTCTGCAGGTCGCGGGGCTGCTTTTCTTTTAGGCTAAACAAAAATACCCACTGTGGATGTAGTGGGCGCACTGCTCTTTTTTTAGTTGCGACTGAAATGGAGTATTCGGTACTCCATTCAAAAGATGACAATTCTTCTGGGGTCAAGCCGTAGGTAGCTACCATTGCATAGAGCCATGCAATGTCTTTTGTTTTTCTGCTGGATGCTAAGCGGAAATACTCATCCACAATCCGCTGATCCAGGGGCGGTTGGTGGTTCATGTTTGGTATGAGCTAAGTAACCGCACCATATCCAACGGTGGGTTCTGCTCGCAAGGGGTAAAGGAAAGCTTAATAAGTCTCGTGAGACTTAATATAAGTATACAGTAATTGTTATGGTTTGTAAGGTCTTCCTTCTTTGTCAAACATTGTGAAACCTTGCATCTGAATTAAATCAGTTGGCACATTAAATAGTTTTTGCATCATTGGCATCATCATTGGTGTCTGGCAGTTATATGGAGGCACGTCCATCTGGGACAAAGAAAATCTATTTAAGTTTGCTGCCTTAAGTGATTGCTGTTCGTTTTCAGTTTGATCTACTAGTCGTTGCTCCCAGTCAGCCATACTATCTCTTCCAACTGGGAAATCGGAAGGCTCTGGAGGGAATGTATTATCTGCAAATTTAAGCGCATAAATATGTTTGCAGTATCGCAACTCATCAAGAAGTGGTTCCCAGTTATCTGTTAATGCTGTAATCTCTCCTTGATTAGAAGAGTAGTCACCAAACTTCGGCAGGCCTTCTGCTCTTGCCCCGAGTGTTCCAGGATCCGTTGTGCTTCTAATATAAGTTGCACCAAAGTCTGCATAGATGCCAGGGCTATCTCTTGCTATGTTGTTTTTTACAAAACTATCAGCAGTATTCGGGGGAAGTTGGTAGCCAGGAGGTGCATAAACCTCCATAGTTCTATTGACATTTCCAGGTGTCATTGCATTGTTATCTAATATGCCATCACGACGTGTCAACTCAAAACGACCTGGTTTTATGTAGGAGACTTTATTTCTCGGGAATATTTTCTTATTACCTTTCGATATGTCACGCATAAATGCGTAATCACGATGAGTGAAGTCCTGGCACGAACAGCAAAACCTTGAGCCTGTAATAAGGTATCGCCCAGGTGTAAAACCAATTGGAGAAGGTGTTAAATACTCTTTGTCTGGCGTTACCTGAATTGAGCCTGATTTGCGTAAAGTTAAAACACCGGTCGTTTGATTCGTGTTAGTAAGAACAGCTTGCACGTAGCCATATCTTCTTTGTGTCTCTGGATTAAGCGTATCTTTATCAATGATTTCACCGCCAGGTGTAATAATCCGGTCTTCCAGTATTTCAGAATTTAACGGAGTCAGTCCGCCAGGTACGTTCGGATCTTCTACATAAAACAAAGGTGGCAATGGATTTGATTCGCTCCAGGATCCAGCAAGCTTTACATACCAATTATCTTTATCTTCTGTTACGGATTCAATATAAAGCCGTTCGGAAGTAATCGGATCTACCAATTGATCACTGCGCATGGCACCGGCAAAACGCCAGCCTGCCCAGTGCATTCCCATCTCTTTATTCTTTGTTGGAAACCCAACAAAAGTGCCAGAAACCACTGGCATTCCATCACCGCTTCCAAAATTAGCTGGAAGCTCATATTGAAAAGGATATTCGTAACTGTTGTCGTAAAACGTAGCTGTTGCTATTTCGTAACCGCGCCGCCACCTGGACCAGGCTGATTCTCTATTTGCAGAATAAATCGAATCAGGTACTGAACCCTTAGAGAATTCAGTCGTGATGGGCTTCACTCCATTAGGAGGATTTACAGGCGACTGAACAAAATTACCAAAAGAGCTTCCTCTTTTTGGCGCCATTTTTAGAAGAAGCCGCCTTGCGCAATGACGTGAGCACCTGGTGTATAGCCAGAGACGTTTGGACCATCTGGGAACACGCCAACGTAAATACGGTCGCCTCGCTCCAGGTAGATACCTTTATTACGCAGCGGAGCAGTAGGACCTAAGCCATTTGTATTACCTGCTTGTGCAACAGGTGCTGCAAGTTGCGGCATCAAGTCCGAACAATCGACAGTTCCACTATTTGCTGGAACTGTTTTTGCGAACAGTACGCGGTAATCACCAGATGCAGGAATGGGTACGGTCTTGCCACGGGTGTGGTAAAACACAAAGGTCACTGCTGGTTGAGTGCCGTAATTAGAACCGTTGTAGAGGAAGCCTGTTGCGGTGCCACCGCTGTAATTAAGAGCAGTATTAACACCGGTCAGTGTTGTAACACCTGTGTAGATGTAATAACCGTAACCACTTGCTGGTGTAGGAGAAACAACGCCTGGCTGCTGAACAAAAACAATTTGACCACTGGTCAAAGAAATAACGGTTCCAGAGGTGCCGCTATTCACCGTGTAGTCAGCAGGACGATAGAAATCGTTACGAGTAATCGTAATGGAATCTACGATGCCACCACTGTTGTTGTCTTCGCTTAAGTCAGCGTCCATGTCCACCAGGATTGATGGAGCTTGTCCGCCTTGCACGAAGATAGTGCTTGCGCTAGCGCTACCAACCGTCTGCGTCGTTACTCGAACAGAGTCAAATAACGGGCGATCGATTAACAGGGGCTGCTTGTTCGAGCTGGTGGAGGACAATTTTCTACTTCCTATTTGTTTACATTATAGAACTTATTGGCCCACCATTCCAAATATGTTCATGAACTTACTGAACGGAGAGGTTTGCTGTGTCTGAACCAAAGATTGAATCAGTGGTGCAGCCAACTGTTGTGCCATCATCAAAAGGACGGGGTCTTTTTCGCCAGCAAGTTGCGTGTTCTGTGGTTTTTGTCCGGTCCCAGTGGGTGGCTTTTGCTGTTGTTGACCTTGTGCATTAAGGTCTAATTGCCCAAGCTTTTCGTAGATAGAACGTGCTGCTTTTTGACGTTGATCCGTTTTAGGAATACCGGCACGTTCAAAATCAACCAAGAAACGCCTTGCCGATTCCTCTGGAGACACAGCTCCTTTCAGGGATTCAAATGCACGTTTCTCAGGACCCTGCAGTTCATACGCCAAGAAGTCAGCTTGGGCTTCTATAGAACCAGGATCAAGCTTTTTTTTCTTAGCAAAATTAACGAGGGCATTCTGTCTGCCGCCCGTCCATTGTGCCAATCCAAAGCCACCTGCGCCTGCAGGAGCGCCTACTTTACCGCCTTCATTGATGCGTGGATTGAACCCTGATTCCAACTGAAAATTACCAAGAACACCGGCAATTTGTGCAGTGGATAAACCAAGGCCCTGTAAGCGTTTTGCTACAGCAATAGCATTTGGATTTAGAGACATTTCTTTATTCTCTTTGTTCTCCTACCCAATTTGAACTTGCCCTAAGACCAGGAACGAAGACTGTTTGTAATGCGAGGAGTGTCGACAAAGAAAGCAGAGTTCGCTTGACGTACTTAGGGCAGAGAATCATTGGTTTAAAGCAACTACACTGGCCTCCGTGAATCAAAAGATTCGTATCCAGTTGGTTGGACTTACATGCTCAGCAACGCCAAGGTATTTATTTTTTAAGGTTCAGTAAGGCCTGAAACTTATTCACCATTTCCGGATCAAATTCGATGCCTTGTGGTCCATAGGTATCTGCCGCTCCCATTGACTGCACAGCTGGGAGTCCTTGTGGGGCATTCATCCCAATAGCTGGTGTGCCTATAATTTGCTGCGGCATCTGATAACCATAGCCTTGATTAACAGCTTGACCAGCTAACACACCTTGAATAGTGTCGTAGCCTGACTGACCAGCACTTACTTTTGCGGCTAATTGAGGATTTGCTTTAGCCCAAATCTCCATGCCAATATCACGCGCTGCGTTCATTTCATCTTGTGTCTTAGCTCCAGTACGAGCTTTTTCATAACGCTGAAGCTCGGGATCCTGTGCCGTCATCTGTGCAACACGTGCTTTTTCTTGTTGGTAGGCACGTTCTACGGCAGGCGAACCAGAGCCCATGGCGTAGGAAACTCCTGTTTGCATGCCTGGAGCAGCTTCAAAAGCTCTGATTGCATTCATCTGAGATTGCCGCTCTGCTGGAGTTAAGGGCACACCTCGTTTCGGTAAGCCTGCGGCATTGGCTGGTCTGGTGCCAGATAGCATATTTGCATAGTCTTGAGCAGCTCTTTCTGAGCCGAGATAATTACCTAGCCTTCCAAGACCACCCAGCAGTCTGCCGGGCAGCGCCTCAATTGTTTGCCAAGTCTGACGAGAAAAGGGTCCTGTTGGCATAATTACCTCCAATTAATATTCAGATAAATGCGTGTTCCCACTGAAACATCAGCGGGCCCTGGAAGCGCTTGGATAAATTCAGCGCCTGAACGCTCGTAACGATAACGAGCTTGGAAAGGATCCTTATAGTTGGGAACGTAAAGGATTTGAGCGAGACGGTTGGTTTCGTAGAGATAAATCTCATCCCAAACCTTGAGAGCTTCTTTGGCGTTGCTAGACCGGATCGTACGGTCGACATCACCAGCGATGCTTTCTAGCCGAGTCGAAGGAGAAGTTGCAACCTCTGTCTTCTTCTCAGCAGTGTCACAGCGACCAATCTGAATAGAGATCTTGTCGTAAAAGTATGAATCCGGAATGGTATTCATGCTCTCTTCAAGACGAGCGTAGTCACCTGCCGGCACGGAAACCGTGAAGTAGCCCAGGTGATACCGGACTCTACTTTTGTCAAAGTCGCTGAGTTGCACAGCTTATTTCCGTATGTTTTTCATTATAAATGAACTCAACCAAGCAATGGATTTGGAATATTTGTTTGTGCCATCTGCTGATACATCTGCTGGAACTGTGCCATTGGATTTGCCGCTGGCGACGAAGGGCTTAATGCACTTGCAATAATTGCAGATTGCGCATACTCATTCATGTAATCATTCAAGAATTTATCCGCATCTTTCTTTACCTCTGGTTGAACAATATCTTGCTGCATATTATTAGCTGCCATACCACCCATGGGCATGCTTGCAGTCGGCATGACATCAGTTAATTTGCCTTCAGGTGTTTTGTAGCGCCCAGTGGCTAGCCATTCAAGCTGAGGGTCTGTAATAAATTTTTTACCTTCTAGTGCCAGGTGCACGTGTGTGGGGTGACCTGGGTCGCCAGGCCCTAAGGCTTCATTGAACAGTCCTAACTGTTTTGCACGCCAGCTCAATTCGCCTGTACGTTGTTGCCACGGGATTGCCTTTCCACCTGCATAAGCTGGGGCGACATCAGGACGCCAGTCCGTCACGTCGATTGCCATGCCTTTTGGGTGGTAGCCCGTGGGGGAATGGCCGCCACCTACGCCACCGAAAGCGGGGTTTTCTCCTACACGCAAGCCAACGCGCTGTAGGTATTTGCCCACATCAACAATAGATCTTTCCGCCATCTTATGTTTTATTTTTAATTTTAGGACTAAAAAACCCCTGGTTTCCCAGGGGTGTACTTATGTTATTTATCAAACTCGGATAAGGTCAGCCGCGAGAACTGCATCCCAATCCACACGTTTAATCTGTTTTAACTGTTCGAGATTGTTGAACCTTTCACCCGATAAGGACATCTGAAGATCTTTAATCTCTCGGGCTGTCTTCAATCCAATACCTTTAATATGATCAGCGATCATTTGTGCGGTAGCTGAATTGATGTTTAAACGATGGTCCGGGGGAAAAGTACGAGGCTCCTCTTTGGCTGCTTTATCTTTTACCTGAAGAGTTTTTACTGTTTTAGTAGCAGCTTCATCAGGGCAAAGCTCGGTTTTATAAGCGGTGTAAAGGCGACCGTCCTGATCTTCGACCATGAACCAATCGCCGTTATCCCATTCGCTTACAACCTTTACTCTTGCGCCGGTTTTTTTATGCTGATAAAGCATTGCTGGAGTAAGTGTCATAGAACCAGATGTTGTCTGGTCCTAGTTTAACTTATTCAGCTAACAGTGCGGCCAAGAAGATAACCATCGATATCTTCGTAGCCAGGTGCTTCATCAGGTTGGATGTAGCACACTTCAACCACAAAGTAACCAATACGACCGGCAGTTGCATCACCGCTGGAGATGTACCAACCACCAGAGGTGGAGGTAGCGGTCTGCGACTCACGAGCCTGGACGGTATAGGTAGTAGCCGTAGTGACTTCCTTGTAAACCTTATTGACGCTTACACCAGCAGCACCGGTAGCGGTGAGGAAAGCGTTAGCGCCATATGCAGCGGTACCAGCGGTGAAGAAGATTTCACCAGGCTGGGAGCCAGAGGTGGTGGAGGTCAGGTTGGCTTGTGCCACTGCTTCACCAACGTTGCCGGTGGAAGTGAGGCCAGGACCAAAGGTGATCACGTTGCCGGTAGCAGCGTAGATACCAGAAGCAACACGACCATCGCCCCAACCAGAAGCAACAGAAACTGCTGCGCGATACACATAGGCAGGCAGGGTGGTGCTGCCAGAGATCACCATGCCGGTGATGTCAGTGCGGGTGTCGTCATTCCGATAGGGGGAAGGAACGATCACGCTGCCAGAAGCAACTGCACCTGCGCCAGAGGCGGTGGTAACAGCTACGTAACCGCGCTGCTGGAAGTAACGATAGCCAGGAACAGCCAGCACAGAAGTGGGGCCGCCCTTGGAACCATTATTAGCGGAATCATAGTTGGTATCAATATTCTTGTACCAACCGTTCAGAGGCTCTGCCCAGTTACCTGGATAGATCTTCTTAGAGGACAAATAGGTCATTTATCTTTCCTTATGTTTTGGAACTATTAATAGTTATCAGATGTTGCCGTCGTCTTGAACGAAGCTGAATGCGGTGGTCACGAAGTCCTTGTTCAGGATCTCGAAGCCTGCATACAGTTGCCAGATCAGGATGATGAAGCGGCTGAAGTCATCGTTGTTGTTGATGAGCACCTGGGCGTTAGGGCCGCCGATGCCAACACCGATGGACTGAGGACCAAAGAAGTAGCCTTGTGCAACTTCCTGGGAGGTGTAGGTAGAACCGTTATTGAACGAGGCGCTGACGTTCTTGGTCGGGAAGTTAGTCGACTCGAAGAACTTAACACCTTCGAACTGCACACCAGTAGGCATCACAGGTTCGCCAGCCAGGAAGTAACCTTGACCAGCCTGGGGACCCATGTAGAAGCTGGCGTTGTTAGGCATCATGGGGTTGCCCATGTACATGCCTTGGCCAGGGTTACCAGAGTAACGTGCGATTTCGCGGAAGTCAGGATCACGACGCAGGTGCATCATGAAGGTTGGATCGCAAATGCAGCGATACAGACCATCAGCGAAGGTAGGAGTGTTGCGCTTACGGAGATCCTTGACGACAGTCAAGAGATCGGTACGCACTTGGAACTGCTGAGTTTCTGCGGTGTACTCATCAGAGGTGTAGGTGATCTGACCAGAAGCATTCTTGGTCTTAGCACCAGGGAAGTAGTAACCGCCTTGGGTAGTAGAGGCAGCACCATTGGCTTCTGCTTTGGCGAGTTCATCAATGAACACGCGGTCGCGCCAACGGCGATAGTCGTCAAGCAGCGTCAGGCTACCGATCGACTGGTGGAACATATTCAGGTTACCGGTGTCCAGCAGAAGACGCTGGGCGGTAATCAGGGTTTCACGTGCAATCTTGAAGGTAGAAGGCTGAGTCGGATCACCCGGGTCTGCAGGGCCAGTGTACTCCTTCAGCACCACAAGGACTTTCTCCTTCGTGATGTTGCGGCTGTTAGCGGTACCGATGGTTTGATCGGCAATACGCTCACGGCTGTCCTTAGTACCAGGGGTACCCCAGAACTTATAGCGATCTAACTGAACAGTTTGACCGGGCTGACGAGTGAAGTCGTGAACGACCACAGGCTCGACTGCCATTTCTGCAATATATGCAGGGTGGGGACGGTAAAGTTCCGCACCCAAGATTTTTGGAAAATCGTTCTCCTGGTCTCTAGTTTCTTAGAGGGGTGGACTATCTCTTCATCCCTGTGGGATGCCGGACGCT
>Ga0129333_10005464_pt1 | contig 11950 bp, 14 predicted proteins | sample CPB6_08_DNA_FD_94474 | JGI IMG/M metagenome (GOLD analysis project Ga0129333, IMG submission 94474) | Freshwater to marine salinity gradient microbial communities from Chesapeake Bay, USA - CPBay_Sum_0.6_0.8_DNA | ecosystem: Environmental > Aquatic > Marine > Coastal | place: USA: Chesapeake... | reverse complement strand
GTTGTTCCTCCGTTTGGTGCATATGCTTATTATGAATTCAAGCGATGAGTCTTAGAGCAGGAAAAGTAAATCCTCTAAATGTGCTGGATCTGCGGCGAGTGCGGTTTCCAGCACATCATTTCCATTATACCATCATTGAACGTTATCAACCTGCATTAATTAAGCAATTAAATGAATGGATCTACCTTAATATGAATGGTCGGTATTATATTGGACAAGGACTATCATTAATAAACAATCAATTTATGTATACTACTAAATTAGGGTTTGAGCAAGAAAAGGAACTAAGCTATTTCAAACTTGCCTGTCCTATTCATTATCAATAGATAATTAAAGTATCAGTTATCTTTTAAGGAGACAATATGATCGAAGATACTAAACAAGCAGATGCTCCAATGGCTGGACCCGAGGCTGCTAACCCTGCTCCACAAGAAGGTGCAGATCTTACAATTACTGATTTAAATAATATCAAACAAATTATCGATTTAGCAAGTTCAAGAGGAGCTTTTAGGCCTAATGAGATGGTAGCTGTTGGAACAGTTTATAATAAACTTCAAAACTTTTTAAATAGTATTCCTAAGCCTCCAACCGGAGTATAATATGGCCAATATTAAACACGTTGGCCGATTCACCGATACTGGTAGAAAATGTCTTGTTGCCTACAGGACTATTCCAAATGACGCATATAATTGTCTTGCTATTCCAACTGAACGGCTAGACCCAGATCAACACGACTCACTTATTAATCTAGTAGAGTCAAATGCGGCGCAATCTGCATATGAGTTTGCTGAAGTATTAGCTAGAAACTTATTCCCTGACGGGTCAAATATGCTATCAACTTTACATCGTAAAGGTCTTTTGCTTAAGACACCTACTGACAAAGTTGATATGATTCCTAATATGCAGGCTAGAGTTAATCTAGCACAATTAAATCAAATTATAGCAGAACAACGTGGAATCAGTGTACAGGATCTTGCACTACAAGATAATACTAAAGAAATTGCAACTGCTAAAGAAGTTCCAGCTTCAAAAGCAGACGACCCTTCTAAAACTACTTCACAGAGTGTAACACCTGTTGAGCCTAGTACGCCAGAAGAATTAGCACGACAATATCGTAGTGAAGCAGATAAACTTAGTAAACAGGCCGCTGAACTAAGAAGAAAAGCAGAAGAAATTGTGCCAACAAAAAGGGCAACGAAATCGAAGTGATTCACGGGAAGAAATTTCCCAAAGAAGTTGTAGATCATTGGCCTGAAGTATTTGGTGAAATAACATTAAATGTTATTCCGTTAAAATACTTAGATCGTATCCAGATTAGATTTAAAAATGGAAAACTTTGGGAAATTGATATGCGTTCGAAGCAAGGCGAACCTAACTGGGCCTCAATAGAAAAAAGCTTAAAAGAAATGATAGCCTCTTATGAATCTGAAATAGATAACATTGACTTTAAACTTGATACAGAACGCATTAAAAAAGATATGACCAAAACAACTAACAGATTTCTTAAAAAACGAAAACTATTATGAATGTTAAATTAATATCGTCATCCGAACCAACAGAAGAATTAAGAAGCTTAGGCATACAAGATGCACAAGACTTAATTGCTTATTGCGCAAGAGTGAGCAATCCGTCTAATCAGTTTAATACAGAAACAAGTGAAAAACTTATACGGTATCTAATTAAACATAAACACTGGTCTCCGTTAGAAATGGTCTCAGCCTGTATGGAGATTACAACTACGAGAGACATTGCACGGCAAATACTGCGCCATCGTAGCTTTAGCTTCCAAGAATTTAGCCAGCGTTATGCCGATCCTACAAAAGATTTGAACTTTGTCTTACGAGAGGCAAGACTGCAAGATACCAAAAATAGACAAAATAGCATTGAAACTGATGATAAAATGTTAAAAGCTAAATGGGAAAATATACAGGCATCGGTCATTCATGCTAGTAAGTCTGCTTATGAATGGGCAATAAATAATGGCATTGCAAAAGAACAAGCTCGTGCTGTTTTACCAGAAGGCTTAATGGAAAGTAAATTATATATGAATGGCACTATACGTAGTTGGGTCCATTATATCGAATTAAGGCGTGAAAATGGAACTCAACTTGAGCATCAGCTCATAGCGATAGAATGTGCAAAAGTTATAGCTAAAATTTTTCCAATTGAAATATAATGAAAACTGTATTAGTATGTGGTGCCGGCGGATTTATTGGCAACCATCTTGTTAATTATTTAAAATCAAAAGATAATTATGTTATAGGTGTAGACCTAAAATACCCCGAATTTTCCAATTCGCAAGCTGATGAATTTGAAATAGTTGATCTAAGAAATCAATACGCAGTTTCTAAACTTTTTACGAAAAATATAGATGATATATATCAACTAGCCGCAGATATGGGTGGAGCAGGATATGTATTTACTGGTGATAATGACGCCAATATATTACATAACTCGGCTCAAATAAATTTAAATATTTTAAGCTCTATGATTAATAGAAACATACAGAATATTTTTTATTCTAGTAGTGCCTGTATATACCCCGAGCATAATCAAACAAATTTGGAAAATTTAAATTGTGAAGAGTCTAGTGCCTATCCTGCTAATCCAGATAGTGAGTACGGTTGGGAAAAATTGTTCAGTGAACGAATCTATATGTCTTTCGCTAAAAACTACGGAATTAGAGCTCGTATAGCTCGATTACATAATGTTTTCGGCCCGCTAGGGTCATACAATAACGGAAAAGAAAAAGCCCCTGCTGCCATATGTAGAAAAATTGCTGAATCTAAAAATAATGGAACAATTGATATTTGGGGGAATGGAGAACAAACAAGGAGCTTCCTTTACATCGACGAATGCCTTATAGGAATAGAAAAAATAATGGCTAGTAATTATTCATTTCCATTAAATCTAGGAAGTGATCGAATGATTTCTATTAATAATTTAGTAAGATTAATTAGTGAAATTTCTGGAAAAACTATTTACATTAATAACATTACTGGACCAACTGGCGTAAACCATCGTAATAGCAACAATAGCCTAATTAAGCAGGTAACCGGGTGGGCTCCAGAAAATAAATTAGAATATGGCTTGAAAAAAACTTACGATTGGATAAAGACCTTAGTATGCGAGAACCAGTAATTTTTTTAGTTGAAGATATTGAAGATAATATTCCAATACCTGTAATTACTAAAAATTTCCCCAAGCTACGTAACCCCAGAGGGTATCTTGAAGAAATCACAAAAATGCTTTCTTCACAACCACCAACTCATATTGAATTCGTTAAAGTTAAAGATTTTATTTCATCTGTTAACTTAAGTACCTTTCCTTATCATCGTAAAATATTTTATTTTATATCATCATTTCATACATTATCTACATTTACCATTTATCACTTTTTGCTCATTGACACCGAAGTATTAGACTTTTTAACAAAATACAAAATAAGCATAATAATCGATGGAAGCATTGAAGAAAGTCAAATGAGAGATGCTAGTCATCAAATATTTGACAGTCAAATGAATATTATCCCAGGAAAAACAGAAAACTGGAGAGGTATACTAGATCTCCCTATATATTTGGTTAATGGCGGGAATAAAAAAACTCATAGGCTATCGTCGAGATTACCTAATATACATTATAGACACTTTCATGGATCATTCTTTCATTGTACTTACCCTGGTACAAAAATTTATAATGAAGCACTTGAACACAGGGAGAAATTATTTTCTCATATTGATTCAAAAACAATTACAGAAGATACTTTAGTCTGGCAAGCATTCTGCCGAGAACCTAGAATGTCAAGAATACTCTTTCAATTAACTGCCGAGGATAAAGGCCTTACTAAGTTTGGAAAATATAGCCGACTAATGCCTTGTGGTACATACTACGAAAATCATCACAAATCTTGTGAGCTATCTTTCTTTGGCCTTAATTTACGGCAAGAAGATATTGACGAGTTAAATTCGATAAAAATCTTACCTAGTGATCCGCCAAGCACTAACGAAAACGAAGTTAAAAAATTAGGACTCTTTAAATCTAACAGTTTAATACATGTCATTTTAGAAACTTGCTCTTTACATAATAAAAATGACATACTATTCCAACCAACACAATTAACTGAAAAAACATCTACAACTATACTTTCAGGAATGCCTTTTATTCCCTTAGGAGGACAGTTTTCTACCCCTTTAGAATTGTTGGGATTTAAATCATATTTTAAATTAAATTGGCCCACAAATGAAAATTACCTAGATAGTGTAGATTATGTCTGTAATCTTTTGTTAGAAATATCTAAATTGCCTATCTCGGAAAAACAAGAATTATACAGCACCTGGAAAGAAACTATCAAATATAATTTTGATAACTTTTTTAATATAAACATTCAAGAGATGTATTTAACGTTTTTAAATTTAGAAAACACATCCATTAACGTTTCATAAACGATTGATCGCCTGGCCATAATGGTAATTGTGTACCTGGAGCTCTTTTAGGTATCTTACTATCTGCACTGCTAACGCAACTCGGACTTGAGCACGGCTCTGGTCCATTAAATAGCTTAAATCCTGTTTCAATGTTTCCTAACGGAGAATCATAACAACTATAGCTACGTTTAATGCTACCGTCTGGTTCTCTAATTATAATGCCTCTGTATCCACTACTACATTCCCACCCGGTGAATTTATTAAAATTAAAAGCATTAAATCGCTCTGCCTGATCCATATACCATATTTTACTATTTTTATCTACAAATTCAATCTGGAAGTGTTGCGGAATTTCGCTATGCTCCTCTTTATAAATTGGATCTGGAGTTTTATAAAACTGTGGAACTGGACGTTTTACTTTTTTAGCCTTAATGGCTTTGTCTTCTGTAAAAGCTCTCTGAGGCATTCCATTATGTAGCCTTTCAAGCATTTCTTTAGTATAACCTTCAACGACTCGGCTTGCTGTTGGGTCACTTTGGGGTTTAAGAGTCACGTTAATGCCTTGATTATGAAAAAACAAAGCGTTATCAAAATCTCTTTCAAACCATTCAGGAACCATAACCATATTAATAGTTATTTGGACGTCATGCTCTTGACACAATATTAACTTATCTGCAAACTCCTGCATTTTTTCTTTAGTATCAACGTGCTCGGTGTGCAAGCTTGCAGTAATGCTAGCCCTATGAAATTTACTAACAGCAGGGCAATACTTTTCTTCAAACCATTTAATAGGTCTGCTCATGTTGCTTGTCATATGTACGCTTGTATAATTAGTATTAGAAACATCATCATTAAGATAAGCTAATATATCAGTGTACCCTGGATGGAAGGTTGGTTCACCACCGCTTAAGCTAAAATGAAAGCTATTAAAATTTCTTTCTCTAGCCTGTCGTTTTATTTCATCTATAGTTTTTAAACAAAGCTCAGTTGGTCTATGATCTTTAGTATCACTTCTTGCATAGGGCCAACAATAGCTACAACGATAATTGCAATACCTTCCAAGCAACCAGCTAACAGAAAATAAATCTTTATAAAGCATTGTTCGTTGTCCTACACGGACAATATCATCATATGGAATTTTAGTAAAATCGTACTTACTCCAGCTTAAATCACTCATCACTTTTCCTTAAAATAGAATTCTTTTCCTAAAGGACAGGTACAAGGAAAGTCATCTTGATTTATATCTAGCTTACCGAATTTTTTATTATCAATCATATTTTTAATTTTTAGATATAAAATTTCATGTGACTGGGCGGTCATATGATTATTTCTCAAATCAATTAATTTATTGTCCTTTGCATCTTTTGTAATACCCCAAAGCTCATATTCTTTTATATAAACCCTGTTTATTTCATGAATATCGATCAAGATTAAATTAGAAAAATTAAGTAGCCAATCCATTGTTCTAGCACGGTAAAACTCATTTTTCTCAAAATCAATTAGATAATCATAATAATAACCAATAGCATTCAAAATTTCTTCTGCATTATTAGTCTTGGTTTTAAACCAATCTAACTTTTGTCTGCGAGCTGATTTCTCAAATGGAACTTGGAAAAAATGAAGCCCTGGCGGAAGAACCCTATGAGGAAATGTTAGGAAAAAAATAATAATATCAAATGTCTCGTTTGGAGAAAAATCGATTAACTTTTTAACACTGTACCAAATATCAGTCCCATCTAAACCATGACTAATTACATTGTATGACTTTCCTAACAAATCTATAAATGTCTCACTCGCATTAAACCTATACGTGGAGCAAAAACTATCTCCAAAAATACCTATGTTCATTATACTCATTGTAAAGGATCAATACTCAATTCATTAATACAAAGCTCTTCAGGTTGCTCTATTATCCATTTAACATATAACGCTATCTTATTAATATCAATACATTTCCTTCCAGGATGTTTATGCTGAACATTACTCAATGAGCCAAAGCTAAACAAAGTTACCCTTGGACCTTTATTCCATACTCCATGAATGTTTAATGTATTGCAGTAATCATTTAATGCTTTCTTTTCTGCACTATACAACCAGATTTTTCCTGTATTAGTTTTATCAACTGTACTTCCTAAACAAATTATCCTAGACCTTAAATTTTTTTCAACTAATTTATTATAAACATTATGTAATAATATAGTTTGATTGAACTTATGTAAAGCACTACATAAAATTATAACGTCAAAGTCAACTGATTCATTAGCAAACTTTTCATGCCCATGGGTTGTTCCTAAATCATAATTTGTAGTTCTACTGCGAAACTCTGCTTCTGGATAAATTTTATAAATTTCAGCTGCAACTCCATAAGTAGGATTTCCTGCTACTAAAATCTTCATTCAAATAGACTCCTTAATTCTGGTACAATCTCTATAATTTTTTGATTTCTAGCACTATCCAAGTACCTAGTAAATTTAATAAACTCGTTTAATTTATCATCATATTGTCCTGACAACGCATACTTAGAAATTCCATTTAAAATCATTTCGGCATTATCAACAATATTTTTTGTATGATTTTCACTAAAATATTTTAGTGCAGATGAATACTTAGAAACTAAATCATCTTTAATAGTTTTTGGCAATACCCTAACATTAACTCTTGTAGGGCCGTGAGCGACGTGATGTGTAATTATTGGGCGGCGCAAAGTGCTGTTTATCTTTTTAAACCCGCTTTCCTCTAACTTCCAACGCATAAAATCTGGTACGTGAAAAGCATTATAAGCTGTTACAGTACAAGCTAACCAAGCCATTATATTATTATGCTCTTGAGCATAGTGATCTAACTTTTGCAGATTTTTATAAGCTTGGCTCCATTTTAAAGGCCAACGCTGATATTCAACAATATCTCCTACTCCATCCATACTTGCTCCTACACGAACCTGTTTGAACCTTGTCCACATATTAAGCACACGATTTGGTAAATTTGTCATATTAGTATTATATTCTAATATCATTTTTTGACTTTGCCCTACATCAATACACTTTTGTAAAAACTCATAATGACGTTCAATCATCATAGGCTCTCCGCCTGCCATATAAACGTGCTTAATGTTAGGAATATTACTTTCTATTTGTTTCCAAAAACTTTCACTATTATGCCAATCATAATCTTCTGTATATAATCGTCCTTTTTCATTGCGTTGCAATTTAACTATCCCGTGAGTATCTTTATAAGTCATTCCTCCGTGATAATCAATCCATTGCTCGTACCAAGTATGGCTATCAGTAGGTCCGCACATACGACAAGCTAAATTACATAAATTTCCAAACCTTAAATCATAATATTCTAATTCTGGACTTGAAATTGTTCCATCATCAAGTGTAACTAATTTAGCGTCGTTTAAGCTAAATTTCCAGTTTTCTAATTCATATTGTCGTCGACTGTTTAATCCAGACTCTTCTTCTTGTTTACATCTACCACATTCCGTACTCCATTTCCCTTGAAGCATATTTTTACGAATTTCTTTCATAAGATCTGCATTACGAGCTTCCTCCATACTGTCACGACCTGCATTATAAGGAGCTCCATCTGCTTTACGAACCACGCCTTGATTTTCAGTTACATTAGCTTGACAGCAAACACGTATATCACCGTTATTACGAACAGCTTGGAATATCCACGGAATTGGGCAAAAGGAATTTGTCATTTATCGATATTTTCTAATAAAATGTTTAGGTCAACATTTTTTTTCACTTGCTGTTTTTTTTCTAAAAATCTAATGATATTTTCTTTGTATCTTTTATTGTAATTTTGTCCTACTCTCACTTTCATTTGTCTTATGAAATCTAAAAAATTGTCTTGGTAAAGCCATTTTTTATTACTGGAATGACTCAGCAATACTTGTTCTGCTTCTTCTACATATTCTAAATATTCTAATGGTAAATTTACTATGTCCATTTCTTCAGGCCAACTAATATAATTACCAAACCAGGTAAATTCTTTTTCAGGAGCATAAGTGAAAAATTGTTCAAAAACCCAATTAATATACGTAGGAAACGTTTTTAAATTAAAAACATTAATAGTAGGACTCATTACCAATAGCTCAGTATTAGGATGAGAAATATAAATTTTAAAATTATTTTCAAATCTTTGCCAATTTAATCCGTGCCTAATCAATTCAGCAGTTTGCCCAAAACTTTCATTGCTAATCCCTATTCCCCATTTTACAACTCCTTTATCAAGTCTCTGCTTCATTTTATTCATTAAAAACGGTTTGCTATTTGCATTAGTACATATTTCTAATCTTATTTTTAAGTGACTATGAATTTGAGCTTGCTCTTCAATAAAGTCTGCTAACTGATGAAATCGATCACTAGCTGTAGGTTCTCCTCCTAAAAATATAAAAACTATCTGCTTATTACTTTCTTGTTTAATTAAATAATTTTTAATCCAATTCTTAAAAACTTCATAATCTTCATTATTAGTTTTATCTTCGTAGGTTATTCCTTCTTCCTGCGCAATTTTACTACTGCTGCTATGACTGCAATATAAACAGGCCATATCACATATTCTATCTGGCTTAATTTCAATGTAACTTACAAGGTCATCCGTATCTAACTTATGAAGATTTTTACTAATATAATCATCATTCCAACGATTAGCCCAATCTCTAAAAGCCGATTTACCTTTCGAATAATCATTCCAACAATGTTTACAATCATCATGAGCTATATTCTTTAGACTTAAAGAACGCCTTTCTTTTATCATATCACTCATACTAATAAAAGATTCTTCAAGCTTGACAGGAAAATCATAAGGCTTAGCCTTACAACAATGTTTTAAACTTCGTAATTCGAAATCAATATTAATATCTGTCCAGCTTTTGGAGCAAAAGGTCTTAAAATTTTCCATACAAGATACCAGCAAATAAATATTTAGTGCTCATATTATACTAAGGAAAAAAACATGGCATTAGGTCAATATGGTATTAGTGATGAACCTGTAGAAGATTTTATTAAACGATGTGAATATAAGGCTAAACCAAAATATCCTCCTAATCTAGAAACTGGACGGGCCGTTCATTTTTCTGATCAAATTCCCTTCCTTCCTGTTGACTGGGAAACTAAGCAGAACTGGCAAGAAATGTATCAAGAAGCTAAAAAGCTTTCTAAACATTATGTGCCTCACAGACATCATGAAAGCCATAAAGGATGGTCAAGCCTTGTGATACACGGAATAAGCTCTGTTCATACAGAAAGCAGTCATACATATGGCTTTACTGACGACACTGCACCTTGGAGATGGACTGATATATCTGATCTTTGTCCAACAATTACAAATTTTTTTAAAAATGAATTTGACTATGACAAATATTTTAGAATCAGAATTATGAAACTAAGCCCTGGAGGTTATGTATGGCCGCATAAGGATAGCACAGATATCTCTGAGAATCATATTGGTCCTATAAATCTTGCCTTAAACAATCCTACTAATTGTAACTTCTACATGGAAAACGTAGGAATTCTTCCATTTCAACAAGGTCGATCGATAAAACTTAATCTTTATAATGTTCACTCTGTTTACAATCATAGCGAAGAAGATAGATTTCATATTATAGTACATGGACGAGCAGGAAAAAGTTGGCCGGAAAGATTACATAATAATTACTTACAGTGGAAAAAAATCTATGACGAATAACATAAAGGAGTTTTTTAAAACAAATGGTAAAGTTACACACTGCCTAATCTATGACAAGTATGATAAAAATATAGACGAAAGTGTTAGATGGTCAACAAGGATATTCTATCAAAGAAATGTTTACATAGATCCTCTTCCTGATAATCCTAAATCTGCTATTATCGAAAGGACAGAAGACGAGGCAATTGTACAGGCAGATAAAGAAGATTTCAGCTATCTTATTATGACATATGAAGGAAATATTTTCAATATCAACTTTTTCCATGAAGAATGTCTTAAATTTATAACTGAAATTGATAACTCTACCTCAGGTCGATGGCTAGTTGCAGGCCATATTATGGATCAGTACCAAAACAGAATTTTACATAATGACCCATTTGCAGATAAATGGCAGGATAGTTTTTGGTTATATCCTATTACTGCAATTATTAATTTAAAAGTGTGGAGAGAACTTAATCGGCCTGCTTGGGGGCAGGAGCTAGGTAAACAATTGGTCCTTAAAGGAATTCCATCGACAGAATGTGTACACGATAATTATACTCCTAAAACATTATTACCCAGCAACCAATGGTCTACCACACTAACTAAAAAAGGATGGAATATTATCAATGAATCTTTGAAAGCACGGATTCCTGTTCTTAATTTGAGTAATGAAATAAGAAGATCGCAAATACATCTATACCCTGAAAATTCTCCAAAAGAGTATGAACATTTTTGGACGTCCTTGTTTAATTTTCCTAAACTTCAAGACAATTACAAAAAAGCTTTCTCATCGATCATAAGTTGTAAATTTCCCGAACGTATCGAACCAGGATCTGGAAGATTCTTTTTAAAAAATACAGAAGAATATTTTCCTAATTATGGAGATAGCGTAAATGCTGAAATGTCTCAGTTTGACACATTTATTTTACCATCTAGCGGATTTAAGGACTTTATAGTTAGCTCAAAATCGACATTAGATGACCCAATACAAATACTTCATTATGATATCTTAGATGAATGCATTAAAATCAAAAAAGAAATAACTGAAAATTGGTCTGGAACTAAAGAGCATTTAATTCAAACACTTGAAACTATCTCTTCTAAATATTCAAATAAAGGAAAACATAGCTGCTATCATTTCAACGATCTTAATAACTTTGACGATGTTTATTTGTTAATAACAAAATTTTTTAATAACGAAGATGAAATTAAAAATTCTTGGCTAAAATTCCAAAGACTAACTCATACTTATCAAAAAGGGGATATGTTAGATAAAAATGATTGTTTTAGTATTATTAAGCATATTAAAGGAAAAAATGTATATCTATGCTTAAGTGACATTGCCGGATGGAGAAACAATATATTAGGGTATGGATATAAAAACTTAAGAGAAAATATAAGGTTTATTATAAAGGAGCTACTTACAAGAGGCATTAATGGAGTTGTGGATTATAAAGATCCAGGAACTGATACACAATATGTGGATTCATTTAATGAATGCTTAAACCGATTTGAAAGACCATTTTATCAATGATCGTTTCACGTTATATTATTCCAATAGATAAAAAAGATGACTATAAAGATAAATCTTGCATTTACTACACAGAAGATCTTTACAAAGATACAGATAAATTTACGTCATTTATAAGATCTTTGCCATCATTAAGTTCTCGCGAATGTCAATTTTTATATTTTGAATCTAATAATCTCGAGAATACAAATAATATTTTACACTCTTTGTATCTTTTAAGTTTTCAAAATTTTCATACTTTTGTTAAATTTAAAAATGAAAAAAATGATTATTTAGAAGGATATGCAGGAAAATTATATGCAGAGCTGAATCCAGT
>Ga0129333_10005463_pt1 | contig 11951 bp, 2 predicted proteins | sample CPB6_08_DNA_FD_94474 | JGI IMG/M metagenome (GOLD analysis project Ga0129333, IMG submission 94474) | Freshwater to marine salinity gradient microbial communities from Chesapeake Bay, USA - CPBay_Sum_0.6_0.8_DNA | ecosystem: Environmental > Aquatic > Marine > Coastal | place: USA: Chesapeake Bay... | reverse complement strand
TTAGCTAAGGATGTTTTAGCATATGCAGATAGTCAAGATGTTTCTGAATCTACTACTCTAAAAATTTACTATCCTTTTTTGTACAATAAAAATATTAATTCAATAGAAGATTTAGAGAGAAAAACCGATGAATTAATTAAATCAAACAAAAAAGTTAATAATGAAAAAGCCATTAACACATTTAACGTAATTAATATGTTTTATGATATTTATAAGTTAAGAAAAAATGAATTGAATTATGTTTCAAAGGGTGTCAAATTTATTAAAGCTGTTATGAAACCAGAATTTGATGTTAAAATACCTCTTGAAATTATATTCAAAATTATTCATGCTACTGAAATTAGTCCTTTAATTAAATATAATCCTTCAACTAGACAAGAAAATGTATATAGGCTTTATGCTGATAAACTTTCTACTGATGGTAGAAAAATTCCGTATCTTAAAAAAGCTACTATATTTAAACTAATGAGAGACATTGGTAAAGGCAAATCGGTTTCTATTTATATTGAAACTACTGATTCTCAAACATTAAATTGTGAATTTGACGAAGAAGGTTTTATAACAATGTCTGCAGAGTTTAATACTATTATTAATGTTACACAAATAGATGATATATTTAGAACATTAATTAATCCAATTATACAAGAAATTAAATCAACACTAGAGCAAAGTGGTTATAAACTTAATCTATTTAACAGTTTGAATGACGAAAATGTTGAAATTAAACAGATGACTTATGAAACCAATGTTACTATTACTAAACCGTTTGATATCCAAAAATACAAAGGATGCATTTCAAGTATATTTATTAATGAAACTGATAGAAATAAAGGAAACAGATTTAACTTGCGTTTTAAGCGTGTATCTAATTTTAGTCAATTTACCAGCATAGAAGCTTTTATTCTTGAACAACCAGCACAGGGACTTAGAGGTTATGAAATTATTCAAAAATTACTTGATAATTTTCCTGATTTATCACAAGAAGAAGCTACTGAATTGGTTAGAAAAGTTGCAAATGAATTGGATGTCGAAAGAGGTGTTCGAAAATCTGATATTAAAATTAAAGATAATCCTGGGTTTAAAACTGAAGCATCGATTAATTTAGAAACTGCCACACTTAAAATTGTTACTGAGAATATTAACAACCTAAATTATTTATATACATTACCTATTTATTTAGACAGTATTATTCGTTTAACACAAGATAAATCGTCTACAAGATATCCTGTTGCTGAAATTAATAGATTATGTGGAGCTGAAGAAACTATTGATATAACATTTCCTGACATAACATCGTCTACAGAACAGTCGTTCGAAGAAGGAGAAGATGCTGAAATTGAAGGCGATGAATCTGTTACATATAAAAAATTTACAGAAGTTGAGAAGGATAAACCAAAAGGAGCATTCAGTTTGTTTTTTGACGACGATGAATCTGAAGAAAGTTATAAATCAGAAGGAGGAAAGAATTCGTCAGAAGAATCAATTACATCTGAATCAGATGATTTACCAAAAAAGAAAAAATTAACTTATGCTGGAGTTACTGTTCCAACTGGAATGTCATCAGAAGAATCAATTACATCTGAAAGCGATGAAGCAAAACCAGTCATTGTTAAAAAACCTGATTCTGAATCGTCTGTTGAAAGTTTTGAGTCACTTCAAAAACCTTCATCATCATCTGAATCATCTGTAAAACAATTACAACCTATGCCAGATATTAGTAGTTCAGAAGAATCTGTATCATCAGATAAAGAATTACCTTCTATAAAGAAATCAACTAGCTCAGAAGAATCTGTATCATCCGATAAAGAATTACCTTCTATAAAGAAAACAACTAGCTCAGAAGAATCTGTATCATCCGATAAAGAATTACTTTCTATAAAGAAAACAACTAGCTCAGAAGAATCTGTATCATCCGATAAAGAATTACCTTCTATAAAGAAATCAACTAGTTCAGAAGAATCAGTAACATCCGATAAAGAATTACCTTCTATAAAGAAAACAACTAGCTCAGAAGAATCTGTATCATCTGATAAAGAATTACCTTCTATAAAGAAATCAACTAGTTCAGAAGAATCAGTAACATCCGATAAAGAATTACCTTCTATAAAGAAATCAACTAGTTCAGAAGAATCAGTAACATCTGATAAAGATTCATTGGATATAATGGCAACTCCTTCAGTAATAGAGCCAATTGTAGAAAAGTCTAAAACAAAAACACCAACACCGGTTGCAGAAGAAAAACCAAAACGACAAATGATTATTGAAAGCGATTCGGATGAGGAACCATCAAGTAAAAAAATATCTAAATCAACATCTAAATCAACATCTAAATCAACATCTAAAAGTGAAGAAAAGGATGAAGAAGAAGAAGAGGAATTAAGAAATATAGATGGAATGAAACTTAATAAACCATATTATTTCCAAACGCAAATTGAAAAGAAAGATCCTGTTTTAATTGTTAAAGAAGATACACCAGAATACAATGCATATTCAAGAACTTGTTTATCAGATAAAAGAAGACAACCTGTAATTCTTACTGATTCACAACTAGATAAAATTAACAAAGAACATCCTGGATTTTTAAGAGACCAAGATGTGTTAAAATATGGTTCAGACGAGAAGCATCAATTTAATTATATTTGTCCTCGTTATTGGTGTTTAAAAAATAATACAATTATAGACCCTGCTGATATTAAATTAGAAAATGGTGAATATGTTCATAGGCCTAAAAAGGGACCTTCATGTGGTAAAGTATTACCAAAAAATAATAAAGAAGTAAAAAAAGGATATTATATTTATGAATTTAATGATGAAGGTTATCCTGGTTTAATACCAGACAAACATCCAAAAGGTCTATGTTTACCTTGTTGTTTTAAGAATTATAATACAGAAGGAAGAATAAAAGCAAAAAAAAGATGTCTCAAGGAAGAAATAGAAGAAGATAAAAAAGAAGGTAAGAGGGAGCTTCCCCCAAAAGAAGATGAATATATTTTAGGTCCTGATAAATTTCCATTAGACGAAGGACGTTGGGGATATTTACCACCTGAAATACAAACTATACTGCATGAGGTAAATGCAGATTGTCAAGTCAGTAAAACTAATACAAATATTAAAGCAAACCATCCTTGTTTATTAAGACATGGAATTGAAATAAGTAGAAATCAATCTTTTGTAGCTGCAATTTCAGACGCCATATTTTATGCCAAGAGATTAGTAGACGAAAATAATAAATTAACCAAAGACATCGCAAGAGTTTTAAGTATAAAAGAAATGAGAGAAAGATTAATAAAAGCAATTGATATTGATAAATTCATTAAATATCAAAATGGCAATTTAGTAACAGATTTTCAAGACATTGAAAGAAAAGTAGACCTTAGTAAATATACAAAATCGAAGCTATATTCAAAAATCAACATGGAGAACCAAGATGAAAAAGCATATTTTACAAAAGTAGTTTCTGCTTTCGAAAATTTTAAACTGTTTCTAAAGGATGATGATGTATTAATCGACCATACATATTTATGGGACATAATTAGCATGCCAAATAAATATTTGTTTCCAAATGGTATAAATTTAGTTATTTTCCAAATACCACATGATGATATTACAAATAATGTACAGCTAATTTGTCCAACAAATCATTATTCAAGTGAGTTTTACCAAACAATTAAACCAACTCTTATTTTAATTAAAGAAGATGGTTATTATGAGCCTATTTATTCTTATTTAACAGATGGTAATGATTTAAAAATTACAAAATTATTTAAAGAGAGAGACCCACATTTATCTAAAACGATGAGAGCAGTTTTTAAAGAATTAATAAAACCATTTTTTGAAATAATATGCAGACCAGAAAAAAGCATGCCTAATATTTATGAGGCTAGACAACCTTTAATTCTTTATGATTTGGTTCAAAAATTAGACAAATATAACTATAAGATTCAAAAACTTGTTATGAATTTTAATAATAAGATTATTGGTGTTATGGCTGAAGAACCTGGAATGTCTGAACAATCAGGATTTATTCCTTGTTATCCTTCTGCATTAGATGAAAATTTGAAAAAAGATTTGGACTATGTTTTTATGAATGATTTGGATTTATGGAGAACTTATAATGAAACTGTTGCCTTTTTAGATAAGATTGACAAAAGAACTAGCAAGAGAAGAAAAGAAGCAGATATTCCATGTAAACCTGCATTTAAAATTGTTGAAGACGAAATGATTGTTGGAATTCTTACAGATACTAATCAATTTATACAGATATCTGAACCAATACACGAAGATGAAATTAATAAGGAATATGATTTGCCGTCTATTACTGACGAAGATTATATTGTTAATTCAAAAGATAGAAATAGGAAGGCAAGTGATATAGAAATTATGACACAACAAACTGTTGATAAAGAGAGAGAAGATTATATCAAAAAAATTAAATTAGAAACAAGTTTTTATAATGTTTTTAGAAATACTATTCGAATATTACTCAATAACTATGAAAATATTAAAACTAGAGAGAAGATTGAGGTTGAAATGTTGAAAGAATATATAATATATTCAGATAAACTTGAGAATATTAATAAATTATTGCGAGAGCTTGTCAAAGATAAAATTCAATTTATTGGTGATGAAAATTATTATAAATTAATAAATGAAGTATCTACGTGTATTGTAAAAGATAAAGAAAAATGTAAAGAAACACCAAATTTATGCGTTGTCACTGAAAATGGAAAATGCAATCTCATACTTCCAGAGAGAAATTTAATAACAAATAAAGAAAATGAACCTATCTATTATGGAAGAATGGCTGATGAGTTAATTAGATACAATAGAATTAAATCATTTATGATGCAACCACAGATTTATTTATCATTTGGAAATATAGGTTATAATTTAAGAGATAATGAAATTATTCTAGTTCAGTCTACTTTGACTCAAGAATATTTTGATAATCTTATACCAGCTGTTACTAATAAATATATAAAATATAATTCTTACGATGAAACACAGCCAATTATTACACAAGTATATGAAAACAGTATTCCTTCTCTAGATCACGCAATTGGTAGAAAAAATGAGATGATTTGTGTTAAAACTCCACATGACAAAATAACATCAAGTTTATGGAAAAAATGTTTTCCTGATGACTATACGGAAGAAGAATATAGTGCTTATAATTTCTGCACATTTAAATTTATTATAGATTTGATAGAGAGAAAAACAAATGAAAGCTATTCAATTAATGAAATTAAGAGTCAACTTTATGATGAATATAAAAAATATATTCCTGAGAATCATGATAAAATTTTAGATATACTTATAACAGAAGGTAAAAAGACATTGGGTGACCAAGTACTTGCAGGAACACTTTCATTTGCTAATTTTATTTATACTGATAATTATTTCTTAACAACATTTGATTTATGGTTACTCGTAAATAAATATAAGATTCCAACCATTTTCATTTGTCAAAAGTGTATATTAGAAACTAATTATGAAAAGCAAGAATTTGTTGGTTATGGTGATAAAGATGATAAGTTTGCATTTATAATTATACCTGGATTTAGACATGAACATGTTCCAAATTATAAACTTGTTAAATCTGATAAAGATGACGTTTTTATTTCTCTCAACAAATTAAATGAAAATTGTGTAGAGAGAATTGAAGAAGCTATAGATAATAAAATATCAATCGAAGAATATCTTGAAGATTTCACAATTACTAAGAAAACAACATATGAAAAGAAAAAATGTTTATTAGTTGATTCTGATAGTGAAGAGGAAGAAGAAAGACCAAAGAAAAAGAAAATTATTTTTGAAAAAACAAGTGTAGTCTCTCCAGAAGAGTTCATATTAAAACCTAAGAAACAAACTAGAAAAGTGGCAATAAAAGGAGAACCACAAAATAAAACAAAACGTCAGCCAGGAATTAAAAAGCGTCATCTCTTAATAGCTGAAAGCGCCACTGAAAAGGCCTAACTTATAGAGTCTTCATCTGGTATTTCATCATAATAATCCTGAACTAATTCAGAATTTGTATCACTTTCTAAATTAGTATCTTCGTCATCTTCTTCTACGTGTTCATCAGTTTCTTCATCTACATCTTCATCTTCTTCTTCATGTTCAGTTTCTTCTTGATTTGTTTCTCTATTGTTTTGAACAATAAAAATTCTAAATAAGTTAAAATTTGTCATAGTATGATGAGTTGATACGTTAATATTTTCAAATGTATTTTCATGATTCACATCATCAATATCATCATCAATATCATCATCAATATTATTATCATCGCTGTACTTATATGTTAAATGATTATTCATAAAATTTCCGCTAGTATGCATGTTAAATTTTTTATGATCAGTATTAAAATCTACATGTGATTTGTATCTTACAAATCTACCATTTTTAATTTTATTTTTAAATACTATAATTTTTCTTCCAAATGATGGATTAAATTTTTGAAATTCTCTTAGTTTTCTACTTAATCTATACTTTGCTTCAGTTTTATTTTTTGGAACTAATGAATAATATGCAGTTAAATATAAATGTAAATATGGTGTCATTATTCTAATTAATATATCTGTCGGAAATTCAGAGTTTATATCAATCATATATTTTCGATAACACACATTATATTCTTTTATCATTTTTAGAATATCATCTTTAATTTGAATTTTAGTTGAATTTGTTATATAATTTCTAATTGCATTTTCTCTCAAAATATACTCATAACTATCAATAAATTTTGTCATATTAAAATTGCATTGTTTAAATTTTAAAAATAAATCAATATGTTCATGTTTTATATAACCAATATAAGTATTGTTAATTAAATAAAAATAAATATAATACAATATAGATTTTTCAAACGGTAGATTATTATATGGGTTTTTAATAGTAATTGGTTCGCAAAAAAACATATATGTATTAGTTAATGATGTATAAATAATTTTCAACAAGTCTTGAATTTTAAATAAATAATTATAATTATTATGATAAATTGATATAACATTTTTCTGCCCTATACTGATCTCATTTAATTGAAGATCCGCATTTACAATTTGGTTTGCTTTTTTTATTTTGTATATAAAACAAAATCTATTAAGAACATGATAAGTTCTTTGAATTTTACTAAAATAATCTATAAACTCATTTCTCTCTTTATCTTTTTCTGATAAATAAAAATTATTAATGGTTTCATTTAAAAATTGTAGTTTATTTTTATATAAATTTGTTGTTTTATTATTAATCAAACCATAAAAAAAAATCTTATGTATTCCTGCAACTTTATCATTTTTGTCATAGTTATAAGAAAAAATATTATTATTTAAATTTATTATTTTATGAACTATTGTATCAAATGTGTCCATCCGAAATATAATAATATAAGTAAAATAATGTTTATATTATTAACGTTTTATTTAATTAATTAGAATCCAGGATTATATGTATTATCTTCACCCATATTTTCAGCTTTAATTGTCGTAACATTATTTTGAATAGATAATTTATTAGGTCCACAAGGGTCTTCTGGATTCTCAATGGCACCAAAGAATTTTTCAATTTCTTCATCTGTATTAACATATTTGTATTCGCTGGCAGCTTCTAATTTCTGCATTTCTTCAATATCTAGTACAACTTGGAAAGCAGCCGTTCCAAAATGACCTTCTTGACCACACATTACATTTGCAGAAATACCTCTTAATGTATCCAATTCAGCATGTCTTGCTGCTTTCAAGAACATTTCTGGTGTTTCTTCAAATGATGCCTTAGCAATTGGGCCAATATTATCGTTGTTAATACCGTGTCTGAAGATAGAAATCAATTTATGAGTAAATGTCATTCTATCAACAAGGACACTATAGTTGTGGTAGTTAATGTAAGTACCGTCAAACTCTACAACTTCTACCAATTCATTATAGATTGCTTGTCTGGCAGCTTCAATACCAAGAACATTATAGATTTCTACAATATCATTGCTTAAAGTTCTTGTATTATCGATAAAATCAAGACCTAGCACATCAAGTAAGTTAGTTCCGATTGTATCAAGAACCCAAATATCTTGTTTCTTATAGATGCCATTAACTTCTACAACATTATCTAAGATTTTTCTAAGAATGACTTTGTTAATTCCTTCAATTCCTCTCAATACAACTTTTTGTAGAAGCTGGTCTTGGAAATTCTTCAAGATATAAATTTGATCAGATTGGTCAAGTGGATTTACCTTTGTTTTCTTTTGACCTCCTCTATTACTTGCAGACTTTAATATATCAGCCATTCTAATTCTGAAAATTAATTTATCTGAGTTGAAATCAGAATAAATACATGTGATTTGGTCTTCATAACAACTCTTTAAAGTAAAGTTTACATCATCCATTGTAATATTTTTCTCAAGCATAACTTCTGGGTCAAGAATCATTCTAACAATCCATTTTGATTTCTCAGTTTCTCCCGATTCAAGACTGATATCACTGCATTCATCAAGTAATTTTTCGAACGCTTTATATTGTTCAATGCACTCTTTATCTTCAGCAATTAATGTATTCAAATCATCAGGGTCAAAACAAATTTCAGATGATTTTACAATTTCTTCAAGTCTAGTATGTTCAAGCATATACATAATTGTTCTAGCTTTATCTTTTTGTCTTTCATCTTCAGGCTTCAAATAAATACTCAACGAAGGATTTTTAATTTCACTTGATAATGACAGAATTTCTTCAATTCTTGGTACACCACGAGTAACGTTAGATTTAGATGCCACACCAGCAAAATGGAAAGTGTTCAATGTCATCTGTGTTGATACTTCACCAATACTTTGACCAGCAATCATACCGACCATTTCACCTGGTGCAACAATTGCTCTTTTGTAGTCAAGAATAATAGTATCAAGTAATACTGTAAGCGAAGCTTTATTAAATCTCTTGACAACTAGAAGTTCTTTTGGCGACAAGTAATAGTAGTATAATACTCTAAATAATTCAGTTGGTTGTGTGTAGTAAATCTTTTTAATTTTTTCAAATGTAGAATTAATCATCTCATATGCTTCCATAGGGGTAATATCAACTAATGACGACGATGATATTCCACATTGTCCCTTAACTGTATTAATAACATAATTAAACGCAACTGGACAGCTAACAGTTTTGTCACCCTTATTTTTAAAAACATTTTTGACAATAATCTGTCTCTTATCAAGCATGTATTCAACAAGCTTATTCATTTCTACTGCATATCCTTCTTGTTGTCTCTTTAATCTGGTCATTACATTTTTTAGGAAAATATTACTTAAAGTTTTTACTTTACCACTTTCCTCTGGAATTAGATAATGATTATAAATATCTTGACTGCTCATTTCTACAATTGGAACATCTTGGTCTTCAACTTTAGTTGTATCAATCCCGTCGTCTCCATAATGAAATTGGACAATCTTGTTTTTATTAGTTCTGATTGTCATATCGTATTCAACCTTCAAGTCTTCAAGAGCCTTGATAAGTCTTCTTTGAATGTAACCAGTTGTAGAAGTTTTGACGGCAGTATCAATAAGACCTACACGACCACCCATAGCGTGCATAAATAATTCTTGAGGTGATAAACCATTAATATATGAATTTTCTACAAAACCACGTGCACCTGGGGAATCATCATACTTGGTAAAATGAGGCAAAGTTCTATGTTCAAAACCATAAGGAATACGTTTACCATCTACGTTTTGTTGACCAAGACAAGAAATCATAAATGAAATATTTAAGTCTGAACCTTTAGAACCAGCTTGAACCATGGTAACAAATCGATTGCCTTGTGACAAATTCTTTAAACCAATTTTACCTGCTTCAGAAGTAGCTTGATTAAGAATACTGTTGACTTGAGTTTCGAACTCTTCTTCATTTGTCTTACCAGTATTATTTTCAAACACGCCTAACTGAACTTGGTCAATCAAATTTTTTACTTCAGTTTTCTTATTTGTAATTACTTTAACAATTTCATCATTTGTATGTTGATTTGAAATTAAATCACTAATTCCACAACTAAAGCCAGCTGACTTCATGTATTCGGTAACAATATTTTGTAAATCATCGATAAATTTAGCTGATGCCATATTTCCAAATTCATTGCAAACACGCTGTAAAAGACCCTTAGTTCTACCGCCTAATACACCTTTATCCATTTGACCAGAAATGTATTTACCATTTACGATTTCTACGCTTTTTACTTTCATAGTCAAAGGTGGCATAATTTGACTCAAAATTTCATAATTAGTTACACCAGTTTCTTTACTAGCTGATTCAAGCAATTTTTGTTCATTAATTCCATTGAACATCATAAGAAGATTCATTGCCTGTCTAGGTGTGAACTTTACGTTTTCTCTAGAGAATAAATATGAACCAAGCATAGAGTCTTGATAAATACCAATAATAGAACTGTTATTAGCTGGACTAATGATTTGATAAGGAACAGCTGCCAAGTTTTTCAATTCAGCTTCTGACTCTGGATCTTGTGGCATGTGAAGATTCATTTCATCTCCATCGAAATCCGCATTGTAAGGCTTTGTGTCGGCAACATTCATTCTAAAAGTATCACCACGTTTCATAATTCTGGCAATGTGACACATCATACTCATTCTGTGAAGAGTCGGTTGACGGTTAAATAGAATGGCGTCACCATCCATCATTTGACGATGTACGATATCACCTTCTTCTAACACAATTGAGTTTCTGTCCAAATAATATTTTAAGGTAATCTCCTCACCATTTTTCTTTTGCAACATTTTAGCTCCAGGCCATACATCTGGTCCATTTCTAACAAGTTGCGTAAGGAAATTCTTATTCAATTTATTTACCATTACAGGTTTTGTTAAATTTTTAGCTACTTTCATTGGTACACCAAGTTCTCTGATGGAAATATTAGGGTCTGCAGTAATAACTGAACGAGCACTAAAGTCGACACGTTTAGCCATTAAATTGCCTCTCATACGACCACCTTTTCCATTTAATCTATCTTTAATAGATTTTAAAGGTCTACCAGAACGTTGTGCTACCGATGCTACACCAGGAATTTTATTATCAACTTGAGTTGCCACATAATATTGTAGAACAGTTGTCCAATCATCGATAACATTTGCTGGAGCATTGTTCTGAATTTTCTCTTGAAGTGTCTTATTAGTTTTAATGACATTGACCAAAATATGACTCAAATCATCTTCCGATCTTTGTTGCGAATCATGCTTAACAGATGGTCTAACTGCTGGAGGTGGCACTTGCATTACTTGGCAAATCATCCAATCTGGTCTAGAGAATACTGGACTGAAACCCATAAATGACACATCTTCATCCGAAATTCTCTTGAAGATTTTTAACATCATTTCAGGAGTGATTTTGACAATCATTGGTTCAGATTCAGCATCTTCACTCTTCCATTCAGCATAAATAGTAGCTAATCCTTCTTTTCTAATTTTGCTTGGTTGTAAACAGCCACACCCATCTTCAGTGTCTTCGCCACAACGTTTAATTTTACTAGCCAACGAGAATACATATTTCCATCTTGCGTCACCTTGTACCTTCAATGCTTGCTTATATTTTTCCTTACTTACAAGCAACTTACTACATTTGAAACAAACACATCTCATAATTTTTTGAATTGTATTTAAGTATTGAATATAATAAACAGGTCTTGCTAATTCAATATGTCCAGAATAGCCGGGGGTTTGCATATAATCTAAACCATCAGTTGGACAAATTAATCCAGGCTCTAAAACACCCATTCTAGGGTCAAATAGACCTCCAATTACCGGTTTATTATTAATATAGGTGTCCCTACTTGTAATTTCTGCTACGGACCCTTTTCTAATTTCATCAGGAGATAGAATACTGAATTGTATTCCAACCACCTTAGAAACATTCATTGAATTATAATTGGAACTTGTAAATTTCGACATCTCTTATAATATATGAATATAG
>Ga0129333_10005462_pt1 | contig 11952 bp, 34 predicted proteins | sample CPB6_08_DNA_FD_94474 | JGI IMG/M metagenome (GOLD analysis project Ga0129333, IMG submission 94474) | Freshwater to marine salinity gradient microbial communities from Chesapeake Bay, USA - CPBay_Sum_0.6_0.8_DNA | ecosystem: Environmental > Aquatic > Marine > Coastal | place: USA: Chesapeake... | reverse complement strand
GACAAAGCAAAAAGTGTTTCTGATTACCGAGGTGAGTCACGACAAGTACTACCTCCTCGAGCACGAGGGCACCACGGTGATTACCGGGGCGCGCGGATACTTCGAATCTCCGCTCGAGGCGTATGAAGTCGCTCGCGGTCTCGGATTCATCACCCAAGACATTGACGGGTGGTGAGAGTTCGGTGACTCCGGTGCGGGTTGGTGTTCCCGCGCCGGAGCTCGAGGCCTCTCCGAACTTAGGACGAAGAATCGACAGGCGTACCAAAGGCGCGCGCTGAGACGGCCAGGCCTAGCTGAGCTTCGAGAGGCGCGACGGACACTGCCGAAGATGAAGCGAATGCAGAACTACGGAATGTATAATGGTCTCATGAACGGAATTGACGAAATAGCAGAAGAAATAGTGGAAGCTGTCGAAGGATATCGAAATGAGTCGAATGCGATGGCTGTGATGTTTATGCGGGGTCTGGTTGAGAGCGGTGAGATGAGCGCCGAAGAGATCGGTTTGGTGTGGGTGAAGGTTTGTGAGAAGATAGCGGAAGTAAATGCGTGGCGTGCGGTGAATGGTTATGAGCTGATTTGCCAGTCGCCGATGTGAAACCACGGAATGTATAATTGAATTATCAGCAAGTGACGAAAGGAAAATAAATGTATTACGCGGTTGAAGAAATAGTGCCAGGTCGTTTTATGGTGACCTATGGCGGAGATGCGGATCGAGATTGCGTGTTAATGGAATCCGGGAAAGACGTATTTGATTCGTATGATGAGGGAATTCTCGCGGCAATCGTGAACAGCCTCAACCCACTGCGGCTCTCATAAAACTTTCCGTAACTACGGAATGTATAATTGAACTATGACGAAAGGAAAAATCATGAAAAAGTTTGAAGTTGATATCACGTTCGATGAGCGGACCGAAAATATCGGAATGGTTCTCGAGGAGATTGCGGCGAAAATGCCGAATGTGTGGGTGCGTGTAATAAAAGTGGTCGGTCCCGGCGGAGGTTGGCCGATGATGGAAGTGATGATGCCTGAAGAAGCTGTTGCGGAATTTGCGGAGTGGTATGGATGGGAAGTCGAAGATCTCGTTGAGGTGTGTGAGCTCAAATAACTTCGGAAGTTATAATTGAACTATGCGGCGATAGCAGAACTCGGGTGCGGTGAAAGACGAAGATTGCAGCGGTGAGATGGGCTTCAAAACTACGGAAGGTATAATGACTGCATGCACAACAACACCGCAACCGAAATCCTAAAAAACCTCACCTACTACATCAACATCAACGCCTACGAAAACTTCAAATTCAGTGGCACCATCAACGAATTCATCGACTCTTTCAGCGACTGCATCTTCTTCGACGCATCCGATCTTTCCGATCTCAACAGCCTCCGTCAAATCGGCACCAAAAACATCGTCCTCCGCGCATACTACAGCAAATCCGAACAGCAACCCGCCGTCTCCGTCTACATCGCCGACTAACCTACGGCGCACGCACGCAATAAAAACTGCGGAATATATAATATAAACATGCAAACCGAAATAATCCAAATCGAAAAAACCGAAATCATCTTCAACGTCTCACTCACCGACGACTACCTATCATCAATCTTCGAAAACTACGACTACGATCGCGAAAACTCTTACAAAATCATCTACAATTCAGCCGAAAACACTCTAATCAGCTTCTCAACTTCCTCCTACTACTCCGACGACAACTACTACCACGACTCAATTTCCGAACTTCAAACTCACTTCGGCAATCAAATTTCAGACTTCGTCGCCTCAACTCTCACGCAAAACAACTTTCCAACCGAAAACTTTACCGTCATCGACGACTAAAACAAACGCCTTCGGCGCCAACAGCGGCATTCGCCGCTTACGGCGCCGCCTACGGCGGCATCAATAAAATCCGCAAACTACGGATTGTATAATGGACATATGACGAAAGGACAAAATATGAAAATCAAGACCACGGTGAGTTTGATTGCCTGGGGCGGCGAAGACGAAAATGAGACATTGCTCGACGTGCTCGCCAAAATCCAAAAAATCGCTCCGTCAGTGAAGTTCAGTCTCATCGAGGCGTACCCGAACCACTCGGGCGGTTGGCCAATCTTTGAAATCTCGTATTCCGATGCGGATTCAGCCGAACTCGAAGAGTTTCTCGGAATTGCGGGTTAGTTAGGTGCGGAGGTGGTGCGGGCGAAAGCCCGCGCTGCCTGCGGCCGACAAAACTACGGAAGTTATAATCTACACATGACTTATAATCACGAAACAGACACCGACGACACACCAGCTTTCACAACCGAGCTCTTTATCGACTCGTACGACAATCCCGTTTGCGTAGCTTGTGCCTCCACAACACAATCGGGCCTCCTCAAGCCCTACACATACATTTACGACCCGCAAATTTACGCCTTCGACGCACTCTGCGAACACTGCCTCACGCCCATTTACGAAACCATAAACGGCGACTAATAAACTTCCGTCCGCTTCGGCGGCGCCAAATCGGCGCCGCCTGCGGAGCAAACCACGGAATGTATAATTGACTCATAACGAAAGGAAAAAACTAAAAAATGACAACAGGAATACTCATCACAACTCGAGGACTCGTTGAGCAACGAGACTTCAGCGGTCTCGAGGACTATCAAGCGGCAGTCGGAGGACTGATAGAAGCGGTCTACTCTGCTGATGGCAAGATTGAAGGCTTTGCAAATGAAGAAGGCATGTTGCGCGGACTTGACGCGAATGTCATCGCTTCAATTCTCTTCAGCTGCTATCTCGTCGGCGACATTGTCGTCATCGGACCTGCGGATGATGAAGGACGCACGACAGACGCCCCAGAAGAAGCTCGGTTGCGGCTCGAGGGAATCATTCACTCGAAGATTGTGCACGCAAAAGCTTCTCCAAACCTCGACTAACTCTCGAGGCCTTCATTTCAGTCGCGGTTTGCCACAACTACGGAATGTATAATGGTATACATAAGGAAGTGACGAATCCGACGAAAGGAGAACAAAATGGGAATCGTTTACGGAGCCCTGAAGGTTCGCAAGGCCTACAGGCTCAGCCGCAAGGTATCGCGTTACGGCAAGCCACGCCGTAAGCGCCGCTAACGCGGATTCAGCTACCGCCTCGAGCATGAGGCGGCAGCTTGCTGTGAAACTTCGGAATGTATAATGGTCTCATACGAAAGGACAAGGTGTGCGGAGAAAAATCTTCACCAAGGAAAACTGGAAAAGAGTGCCACACATCGGCGCTACCGTGTGGATTGCCGTTGATGCGGCAAAAGCCGCGATGCGGGAGTTTGACGAAAAGAAAGCTGAAGAGTCGAAGCCGAAGAAGCCCGAGCGTTGGATTGTTGTTCTCCGTAAAGATGGAAGAGTTTGGCGTGGGCCTTGGCACGAGAATGGAAAATCATTCACTGTCGTCGAAAAGCGCTGGTGCGTCTTCCCAAGCGAAGAAGCGGCTGAAAACGCGGCAATGAGTGAAAACTTGAAACTTGGCTGGACAACAGTCAACGTTTCATGAGACTACGGAAGATAAAATGATCTCGTGAGGAAGGAAAGCCTCACACAACAAGAGAAAGACACAACGAAAGGAAAATGACAATGGGAATGGATGTTTACGGCAACGAGCCGAAGACAGATGCGGGTGAGTACTTCCGCAACAACGTGTGGTACTGGCACCCGCTGTGGAGCTACTGCATCGATGTCGCTGATGGAATGATTGACCCCGAGATGGGTCACGACAACTCGGGCGATGGACTTGATGCGGACCAAGCAGAGAAGCTCGCGGCAATTCTTCGCGATGAGCTCTCGAGCGGTCGCACAGCAGACTTCAAGAGAAAGTACGACGCGTACCTCGGGTCTCTTTCATCGAGCAAGTGCGACTTCTGTGAAGGAACTGGCATCCGCACTGATGCGGTTGGTGTTGAAATGGGAATGCCGACAAAGAAGCTCGATGAGTTTCAAGCAATCGCGTTTGGTCGAAGCGAAGGTTGGTGCAATGCCTGTAAAGGTGAGGGCAGGGTTCCTCACTTCGAGACGAACTACCCGTTTGAGGTAGAAAATGTGCGGGAGTTCGCTGAGTTCCTTGAGAACTGCGGCGGCTTCAAAATCTTCTAATTCTCGGTGCGGATAATCAAGTCCTGCGAGGCTGATCCGCGCCTAGGCTCGCCGAGCGGCTCGTCACTGCTCGGCTGAAGTGCCGGGCTCGGGAGTCTATTCCTTTCGTCTCTCGAGCTCGGACTTCGTTTCTACGGAATGTATAATTGACTAAGTAAGGACGAAAGGATAAATTATGCAAATTTTGACAGCAATTCTCAGGATTGCACCAGTATTTCTTATGCTCGGCGCGGTCGTGTTTTCGCGCTCAGTCTAAGAACTACGGAAGTTATAATGGTTACATCAGCCCAACCGGGTTGGTACGACGAAAGGACAGAAGATGGAAAAGAAGTGGTGTCTACTCAAGATAAGCGATGGACAGCGCGGAGCCGCAGGAAAGCAAAAGGTGTACGAAGTCACTGTAAGCGACAACGTGCTCAGGTGCGCATGGGGAATGGCTGAAAAGGCGAAGCGCCAAACAAGCGCTCAGGTCTTCGCAGACAACCAGAGTGCTCTGTGGGCCGCACGTCAAAAGGTCTGCTCAAAAGTGGACTGGGGCTATCGCATCGCCTACGAAGTCTGAGGGTTCAAGGGTCCCGGGCGAAAGCCTGGGGCCCTTGCTCTGTAAAACTACGGAAGGTATAATGATCTACATGGAAACGACCAAAACGACAGAGAAGAAGTGGTACACGAGCTGGGAAGTAGTGGACGAGCTGCGGAACATCGCGTTTGAACTCACTGAGACCCTGCGGGACTCAGACGATGAAGGCGCATTCGATGGGACCCTCGCGGACTTCCTGAGAAAGCACAACATCATCTCATCAAATTCAGAGATTCTCGAGCCGTACATGGAGAACGAGGTTCTAATTCGCTGGTATTTCGACAACGTCTCGATTGAGATTGAGGTTGAAACTCCGGAGGGCACCCGAAGCGATTATTTCGCCGACAGGTACATGTAGGCCAAAGAACTACGGAAGATAAAATGATTCCGTCAGCAAGAAACAGACAACGAAAGGAAGCAAAATGAAGCGTCATATGAAGAATCCAAGTGCGGCGTCTAATCGCATCGAGGACATCAATCGCAAGATTGAAGAGCTGAAGGCAGAGCGAGAAGAGCTTACGGCCTATCTCGAGGATCAGCAAACGCTGATCACCTTTACGCTCAGAGACCTCGCGGTCTTCTCGAGCTAACTCTCGAAGTCAGCGTCAGCCGGGCGGCGGTTCTGGGAGCGGGTTCCCAGTCCAAAGCTCGGCTCGCTGCTGTAACTGCGGAATGTAAAATAGTCTCATAAGGAAACGACAGAACGAAGGAGTGAAGTGATAGAAGAAAATCTTGTGACATGCTCGGCTTGTGAAAAGTCCGTGAAGGCAGTTCGCGACACAGATTTGCCGGACGATGGCTGGGTGCTCGACTTCGACTACTTCGGCTACTACAGCGGATTCACAGACGAGATCCACGCGCTGCTTGGCGCCGAGCCGTCGCGCAAGTTCACGATGTGCCACGACTGCGTAGTGAAGTTGCTCGAGCTATTTCCACGACTCGGCGAACTTGTAGGCGCGAATAATCATCCGTGTCAAGACGCGGTTCCGTGCTGCCGACACGCTTGGCAGGCGACTGAGTTCTTCGCCAAGAAAGGATTTGTCGTTCATACGCGGACAGCCTGGCCAGACGCGGTTTGGCACGACGATCCTCCGTATGATGCGTACGCGGACCTAGTAGCAGAAGAGGACAAATAAGAATGAAGATGAAAGAAATGCACGCCGAGAAGGTTAAGAAGGTGTATACTTACACAGCAGAGCACGCTGAGGTAGCGTTTGCTCGGCTCGGCATCGAGGTCAACGTGCGGGACAAAAGAAACGCGCTAGACCTCGTAAGAGAACTCGATATCAGCGGACTACGGAAAGTAAAATGATAAACATGGAACAGAGTGAACTCGAGAGATTACACAGCATCTTGATTGGAATGGATGTCCCAAACAGTCGACTTGACGCGACCAAGCCAGAAAATCTTCGCTGGCTAAGTCGCAACATTGCGATCAACAATGCGGATCATCCGAGCTTCGCAGAAGCCGTGCAGATCATCAATCGCGGACTGAAGGCAGTGTGAAAGCGAAAATAGAACTTACCGGCGGAGGATTTGTCCGCCTTGATGCGGCAATGGCAGACGATCTTTCCGTGGTCAACTCTGCGCGCGTCTCGTTCGCGAAAGAATCGCTCGAGATGACTGATGCAGACGTTGGATTGATCAAGTTCCTGATGCGGGAGCGACATGGCACTCCGTTTGAACACAATTCATTCCGCTTTCACATCAAATGTCCTCTTTTTGTCGCCCGGGAATGGTTTCGACATCGCATCGGCTCGTTCAACGAGTTTTCAGCGCGGTACAGCGAAGTGCCGAACGAGTTCTACACGCCAGGAAAAGTAGAAATGCGGACGCAGGTCGGCAAACCTGGCAGCTACACATTTGAACAACTTCCAGAAGCTGACGCGGCAAAAGCTGTTGAGTCGATAGAAAAAGCTTACGCTTACGCTTATCACGCTTACGCTGGTCTCATTGAGCAGGGAGTTGCGAAAGAGCAGGCAAGAATGGTGTTGCCGGTCGGAATGTTTACTCAGTTCTATTGGACAGTAAATGCGCGCTCGCTCATGAACTTCCTTTCACTGCGGACTCACGAAACAGCGCAGTACGACATCCGCATCTACGCAAATGAAGTCCTCGAGCTTGCAAAGCCGAAGATGCCGATCACGTTCGCTGCTTGGGAAGAGTTCGGACGACAAGTTCCATAACTTCGGAATGTATAATTGACACATGAACGCAAACGACAAATTCGTAACCGCAACGGCAATCTACGGCGTCATCTCAATAGTCGCACTCGCGATCGCGAAGTTCGTAATAAATCGTCAGCCGCACGACGACTGACACAATAAAGAAAGAGAGAAGAAATGAAATTCAACATTGAATTCACAAACACAATTGCGTCGCTCGCTTGGGCGTTCGTGGTTTTTACACTTGTAGGAATGTCAATCGCTAATCGCAGCAAGCGCGGTAAGTGATGATGCTTCTTGCAGTGACAGCCCTTGGGCTTGCGGTCATGTTCATCGCCGGCGCTTGGCGTGACATCGAGGACTACAGGCTCGAGCGCGCAATAGAAACAACTCGCGACGTTCGTTGGCAGAACATTCTTGACGCCATCGAGTCTCACGAGCGTGATCTCGAGATCGATGCGGCTACAAAGCGACATCCGTCCGGTTGGGACGATAGAACATAGATCTACGGAATGTATAATTGATAATGTACAGCGAAAAGGAGACGTATGCCCCATTACGTAGATAAAGCACTCGAAGGACTTCGTGAGCTTGGAGCAGAAGTGAAAAAGATCGGCATCGAAAAGATCGCCGAGAAGTCAGGTGTTCGCCCGAGCATCGTCAAAAAGTTCACGATCGATCCGATGGTCTCGAAGAACGCGGATATTCGAAAGATCAGGACCGCAGTAGAGGCGCTCAGAGGAGAGCAGAGTTAGAGTGAAATGATGAAGAACAAAATCGAAGACTTTGGAGTTGGAGACGTTGTTCGGTTTAATAACAACTGCGGAACGACGTACATTCGAGGACGAAGCGCTACTGTGGTCGGCAGAGGAAGAAGCAATATCATGCTAAAACTTCATCGCCCGGTGGGAGAGTTCGTTCGACGAGACTCGAGCGGTCTATTGAAGTCAGTCAGAATTTCAGCTTCTCCTGAGATTGTTGATCTAATTGACGACAATTTGTAAGCTCTAGATGTATGATTGCTGAATGACTACAATCATCGCTGTGCAGGGTGCGTCTTGGGCGGTGGTTGGTTTTGATTCTCAGGTGACTGAAGAAGGCGGCCGATCGTACACACTGGGACGCGGGTCAGCGAAAGTCATGAAGAACGGAAAGTATCTTCTTGGCGCGGCAGGCGACGTGCGTGCAATCAACATTCTTGCGTACGCATTCTCTCCACCGAGCGCAGGAGATCTTACTGGAATTCGCCTTGATAGATTCATGACAGCGAAGTTTGTGCCGGCTCTCCGGTCATGCTTTGAAGATCATGGCTATGCGGCAAAAGAGACAAAGGAGCAAGCGACACATGGATCTACGGTTTTGGCGATTGTCAATGGATCTATCTACGAAATTGGCGAGGACTACGCTTGGGTGCGGGATACGACTGGCATCTATTCATTTGGTACCGGTGGTGACTTTGCACTGGGCGCTATGTACGCTCGTCAAGGCGAAGATATAACAGCTCTTTCAGTGGCAGATGTTCAAAAGTTAGTTAGAGATTCTCTTCACATTGCGGCAAAGCTTGACCCAGGCTCAGGTCCGCCGTTTCATGTGGTGAGTCAGTCAATGCCGGTGACTTCTTCGGCATCGACAAGAAGAAAAAAGACAAATACACAAAACTCATAGGGGGTTACAAAGTGACTACGGAAATGAAATGGGCTAGCAAAGCAGCGTGCGTCGGAAACTCGGAGTTATTTTTCGAGGACACTCGCCCGACGCAGGTACGGAAGGCGAAAAGCTTCTGCAAGGTCTGCGTTGTGAAAGACAAGTGTCTCACTCACGCGATTGAAAATGGAGAACTTGGAATCTGGGGAGGAATGACTGCCAACGAGCGTCGCATCTACAGACTTCAGAAAAGAAACGGTACGGAAGTAGCATGAGCGAAGAGACCTGGACCTGGGCGCTTGCGGCATTAGAGGTGCTTGCAGTCGCTGGAATGTGGGTCGCAGGTCATGGTCACAGATACTGGTGGGCTTGGGGACTTGTGTTATTGTCTTCATCCGCGTGGTTTGTTTACGCTGTTACATTCTCGAAGCACGGATTTATAGTAATGTCTTTGCTCTGGGGAACCACTCATACGAGAAACATGCTCAAGTGGCGAAGGCAAAAGAAGGCAGAGGACGATGTCAGACAAAGAAGAAGCACCGAAACAAAAGCCAACGCGGTATAAATGCAAGAAGTGCGGCAACAAAATCACGATGTATGTCAAGACTCTCAGCCCGCCGACGTGCAACAATCCAGAGCGTCACAAGGGTCGTCCCGAGGTCATGGAGATTATTGAGTGATGAGCGCGAAAAAAGTTATCATCGGCGCTGCCTACACTGCACTGATCTTCACAATGACAATTCTTTCTCTTGCGGCACTATTCGTTCTCTCAACCTGGACGTACTTTAAAGACAAAGTTGACTCAAAGAGCCGAGACAAGGAAAGCATTGAGCCTCTTCTTGGAGTGGTTCGCCCTGGCGAGGGAAAATACTTCGAGTAGATGTGTACTTTTTCAAAGAGCAATGGTAAATTAGATCTATGAACGAAATGACAAATCCAGACGAAGAAGAAATGACCGAGCTAACTGCGGATCTCGAAGAGATCGCGGAGGCACAGATCAATTTCATGATCCAGAACTCGCCGTTCCAGTCAGAAGAATGGACTGAAAACAACGGAATGCAAAAAGAATGGTAGGCGAAAACAAGATCTCGAGCAGTGCGGATAGCCTGCTCAGGGAAGCCAGCGACCTGCTTCGGCGGTCGCGGGCGACGCTGGCTGGAACGCCAGCAACAATGCAAGACACAAATCAACTAACGAGGAGAACAGAGATGTCCATCGAATTGACAGCTCAGCGCGCCGGCGAGCTCTACGCTTCCGGCCAGACAGTAATCGAAGTAGCTCGTGCTCATGGCCTTACTTACGGCCAGGCTCACAAGCTCATTAAGGCAAGCGGCACTCCAATCCGCAATGCTTCCGACCGCCTCAAGGGTCGTACTCGCAAGCCGAAGGCCTGAAAAGTGCGGAAATGGCGCTCTAGGCTTGAAAATGTCGTTTGGACTGCGGTTTTTGCTGTAGTCTTTGGCATTGCAGGCATTTTGAGCGGCGTTTTCGGCGATAGTCAGCCTCTAACGCAAGGAATTGTGGTTTTTGGTCTGATTTTGGCTACTTTGGCCACGAAATCATAGATTTCTAGCCAAAAAGATCTCATTTCGAGGTTTCAAAAGAAAACTACGGAATGTATAATGACTACTGTCAACATAACGTTGGCAGCAGTGAAACAACATAGCCAAGGGCTGCAACAGCAGTCTAAGGCGGATCACAGCACAGGAGTGGGCGGCTCGACGGGGGCCGCCCGTTCCGTATGTTAGAATTGACAAGAACTGGAGGTTCAAAATGGCTGACATCGAAATCTACAAAATCACAGCGACAAATCGCCACGGAAAAGAAGTCGCCGTGTACGCGCCTGCGGATAAAAAGAAGCAGGTAGTTCGCATGATGAACGAAGAGTACGGAAATGCGTCTGCGGAGCAGGTAGCAGCCGAAGATCTTCCAGTTGACGTGAAGTTCGACTCAGAGAGCTAAAGCTCAAAATAAAAGACAAAAAGACAAACTACAAAGGAGAAAAATATGTGGGTATTCACCCAAGACGGATTTATCAGCGCGGTCGAGGACAAGCAGAAAAATAATGGCACAATCGTTGTGCGTTCTCGAGATCGTCAATCACTCGAGCTCATTTCAACGCTGACAGGTGCGGAGATTCATCCATCACCAGGTCGCGACTATCCTTACCGAGTGTTCGTCACTCGTGAGCAGTTCGCAGAGTTTCTTACTTCAAATGTGTACGCGCTTGACTACGGAAACTTCAAAGATCGCGTATGGGAAGCACGCGGAGACGTTTGGCACGACGCGGCTGGAAGCGTTTGGTCAGAAATGTTGAGCGTCACAGATCAGGAAGCACGCGACAATCGCTATGGCATCTCCGCGCGCTACTAAACATCACAAGCACGAGTGTGGTTATTGCGGAAAACTATTCGCAACAATCACAGATCATATGGGACATGTTGTCACTGAGCATGACTACGGGTATCGAGGCTACGAAAATCGTTTGCTTCGTCCCGTGTCGTGTTGGCGCTGCGGAACTGCAGACATGTACCCAGACCCAGAAGATGGTCAGTACAGATGTACCTGCGGATTTGAGCTTCCACGAAACTGGAAAGATGGACAGCTAGTCATTGATGAAGAGGAGACAAATGAGCAATCTAGAAGCTAGGTATCTACTTGCGGCATTTGGCTTCGGCTTTTTTGCGCTAGTTACTACTTTCCCGGTTGGGCTCATTTCTGCAGTTATTGCAGTTAGCTTTGGCGCTGCAGCATTCAGCGAGAGATACGCAAGCGACGAGGAAGATGATAAACACAAATGACAAAGAAATATGAATCACATGACATGATGCCGCAGGACATGGTCGAGCTCGCTGAGCTCCGTCACGCGAGACTTCTCGAGAACTCAATACGCGCAGTTGAAGCTGGACTTCCGCGAATTGAGACTCGCTTCATAGTTGAAGCGCTAGCTGAAGAAGTCGGACTCACGGTAGAGGAGCTTCATCACTATGCAGACATAGGCGAAGTTGTAATGCTCGATCGTCAGCTCAATTCAATGACGCCCGATCAACGCTTCGAGTGGGAAGAAATGAAAGCGCGGATTGTAAAGCTCGTCGACGAGAACCTGACAGAGGACGTTGTCAAAGAGTATTACGAGAACAAAAAGCAAGCTGATGAGCACAAAAACATGCTCGAAGAGATTTGGAAACTGTCAGACACAAATAGTGATGACTCGAACGCGGACTAAGCGTTGCGGAATGTATAGTTGTGAGCAGAAGAGAGGAGAGTGAAAAGTGAAAGTTATGTTATGCGGAGACTCGCACAGGAACACGCAGTTCTTGCAGTCAGCGATGATTCATGCGAGCGCAGCCGGGATTGATCGAGTTATTCAGCTTGGAGACTTCGGAATCAAGACGACATTAGAGGGTCAGTCATTTCTTTCAGCACTTTCCACAACTGCTGAGCGCACTG
>Ga0129333_10005461_pt1 | contig 11952 bp, 31 predicted proteins | sample CPB6_08_DNA_FD_94474 | JGI IMG/M metagenome (GOLD analysis project Ga0129333, IMG submission 94474) | Freshwater to marine salinity gradient microbial communities from Chesapeake Bay, USA - CPBay_Sum_0.6_0.8_DNA | ecosystem: Environmental > Aquatic > Marine > Coastal | place: USA: Chesapeake... | reverse complement strand
TTAATAAAATATTTCTTAAAATCAATTATTCCATCTTCATAATACCTTGTATACGCAGGACCTCCGTCCCTATGGTAAAGCTTGTTCTTTCTGAATATATCAATCAGCATTTACTCTCTTTCCATCTTTATAATATGCTTTATAGATAATGGTTCCATCTCTATGGTATTCTATGTGAGCCGGTCCACCTACCCTGTGGTATTTTCCATTTACAAAATATCTCTCTGAGAGAGTTAGTCCATCTCTATGATAGAGTATAAATGCAGGACCACTCTCTCTATGATCTAGATCATCTTTTTTGAATATATCACGCATTAATTATTAATCTCCCATATTTATAATATGCCTCATAAATAATTTTTCCGTACATATTGTAATAGATAAAAGCAGGTCCGTCTTCTCTATGCTTCTTTCCATCTATATAATATTCTTCAATATCAATGCTTCCATCTTTATGGTATACTATATACGCAGGGCCATCTTCCCTATGGTAAATCTTGTTCTTTGTGAATATATCAATCATCATCTACTCTCTTTCCAGCTATGTAATATTCTGCATAAATAATGCTTCCATCTCTACGGTATTCTATGTGAGCCGGTCCACCTACCCTGTGGTATTTTCCATCTATACAATATTTCTCTGAATAAATTAATCCATCTTTATCATAGCTTATATATGCAGGACCACTTTCTCTATGATATAGATTATCTTTTTTAAATATATCACGCATTATTTATTCTTATTCCATTTTTATAATATGCCTTATAAATAATCATTCCGTCCACATCATAATAGATAAAAGAAGGTTTACCATCTCTGTGTTTCTTTCCATCTATATAATATCCTTTGGACTTGATGCTTCCATCTTTACGGTATACTATATGCGCAGGACCACCTTCCCTATGGTAAAGTTTGTTCTTTGTGAATATATCATGCATTGAATACTTTCTTTCCATCTATATAATATTCTTGATAATAAACTTTTCCACTTCTATGGTATTCTATGTAAGCAGGATCACCTTCCCTATGAAGTTTTCCATTAACACAATATGTCTCTATATAAATAATTCCATCTGGATCATACTTTATGTATGAAGGTCCGTCTTTCCTATGAAAGATTCCATTTATATAATAGCCTTCTTCTATAGGCATTCCATCTTTGTTATAAAGATAACAAGCAGGACCTCCTTCCCTATGTAATTTTCCAGATTTTTTAAATTTATCATGCATTGAATACTCTCTTTACATTTTATAATATAACTATATTTAATGGTTCTTTTTAGGTAAATGAATGAATATCGCTAATCTTAACAAGGCATATGGCTAGTCATTTTATAAAGCTTTTATCAGTTTTACTTCCATGTAAATAATATTCTTCCATAATAATGGCGCCATTCCAATCATAAGTTGTATGAGCAGGGCCATCTTCTCTATGCAATAAATCATTAAAACAGTAATATATAGACCTAGGAGAACCACTTAGAAAGTAAATTGTAACGGCAGGGCCATCCTCTCTGTGTGTCATTCCATTTATGCTATATTCTAAAGAATATAGCATTCCCTCTGTGTAATATACAGTACGAGCCGGCCCACCTTCTCTGTGTTCTTTGCCAGATTTTCTAAAAATATCATACATCATTTCTTTTTTATTCTTCCATTTATATAATAACGCTGGACCTTAGCTCTTCCATCTCTATAGTATTCTATATAGGCAGGGCCATCCTCTCTATGGAACTCTCCATTTATATGATAGCATTGCATCGTGATATTGCCATCTATTCCATACCGTGTATAAGCAGGTCCGCTCTCCCTATGGTTCATGTTATTTATAAAATATTGTTCACAGATAATGAGTCCACTTTTATTATATTCTATAATGGCAGGACCATTATCTCTATGCCGTACTCCTTTTTTATAGTAACCCTCATAGCGTGTTGTGCCATTTTTATTATATTCTATAGCAGCAGGGCCGACCTCCCTGTGGCTAAAACCTTCTGTGTAATATTGCTCACATGTAATTTTTCCATCTTCGTCATATGTTATAGCAGCAGGGCCGTCCACCCTGTGCAGCTTTTCACTATTCTTAAAAATATCATGCATTGTTTACTCTCTTTCCAGCTATATAATATTTTTCAAAAAAAATAGAATCACCAGAATAATGTGCAACGGCAGGGCCTTCTTCTCTATGCAACTTACCGCTTATATAGTACATTTCACAGGAAACAGTGCCATCATTATAATATTCTATATAAGCAGGTCCGCCCTCTCTATGTATCCTCCCTCCTATATAGTACTTCTCAAAAGAGATATTTCCATCTTCATCATAGTCTGTATATGCAGGGCCGTCTTCTCTGTGCACCTTTCCTTCTTTATTATATTGTTGAAATAAAATAACTCCATGGTCATAATAATGTATTAATGCAGGACCGCTATCTCTATGCAGCCTTCCATTCATTTTAAATGAATCATGCATTATTTTATCCCTTCCCAGGAGTCAGGTATTAACATTGAGCCTTTTCTAAAAACTTCTTCCCAGCTACATAATATTCTTTTTCTATAATGGAGCCTTCTTTATTATAGAAAATGATAGCAGGACCTCCTCCCCTATGTCTTATTCCACAAAAGAAGTAAGATTCATAGCTAACTTGTTTATTTGAAAAATATTCAATATAAGCAGGGTCATTGACTCTATGTGGCTCCCCGTCTACATGATATGCTTGACGGAAAATACTGCCATCTTCATAGTATTTTATAATAGCAGGACCGTTCTCTCTGTGGAACTTTCCACACTTTTTAAAATAATCATGCATTATTTTATCCTTTTATAAATACACCATTTCTAAAGTATGCTTCATTATAAATGACTCCATCTTTAGAATATTCTGCAAGAGCTGGCCCTTCTTCCCTGTGAAATTTATCATTTACATAATAAATGTTGCGGAAAATAGATCCACTTTCATAATATTCCACATAAGCAGGGCCATCTTCTCTGTGAGATTTGTTATTTATACAATACCTTTTATAATGAAAATTTCCATTTTTATAATATTCTATAAGAGCAGGGCCGTCCTCCCTGTGCCGTTTGTTCTTTATATAATATTCTTCGGACTGGATACTTCCATTTTTATAATACGATATATAAGCAGGGCCACCTACCCTGTGAAAGATTCCAGCATTCTTAAATGAATCATGCATCATTTTATTTTGTTTCCAGATATATAATATTCTTTTGCTACTATAGAGCCCTGTGTATTGTATTTTACATAAGCGGGACCTACTTTTCTGTGGATAATGTCATTTAGGATGTAAAGCTTTTCTTTAATCTTTCCATTTTTTCGATAACATATATGAGCGGGGCCGCCCCTTCTATGACGGTTTCCAGCAATATAATAATCTTCCTGCATTATATTTCCATTTCTATAATATTTTATATAAGCAGGGCCTACTTCCCTGTGCAATCTTCCATTTAGATAATAAAGCTCACTCTCAATTGATGAGCTATTATCATGGTATACTATATGAGCAGGGCCGTCTTCTCTATGTATATCACCATTTATATAGTATCTCTCACTCCAGATAGTGCCGTTCTCTCTATAGAATAAAGAAGCAGGACTACCACATCTATGCATCCTTCCATTTTTCCTGAACATATCATATATCATTTTTGTTTTATCCCATATTCGTAATATCCCTCACTCTCAATAAAACCTTCTTCGGTATATATTATAACTGCCGGGCCATTTTCTCTGTGACGCTTTCCAGCATCAAAATAAGATTCATAACAAATTTTTTTATTTCTATAAAACTCTATGTGAGCCGGTCCACCTACCCTGTGTAGTTTTCCATCTATATAATATTTTTGACGATAAACGTCACCATTCTTTCTATATTCTATATGTGCAGGGCCACCCTCTCTATGCGGCTTTACACCTATTTTAAATTTATCATGCATTATCTTATTTGCCTTCCAGCCACATAATATTCTTCATCTAGAATATAACCTTCTTCATCTTGTCGAATGATTGCTGGACCAACGTCTCTATGTCGCTTTCCATCAACGTAATAAGATTGGTAACAAATTCTGTTATTTTTATTATATTCTATATAAGCTGGACCGCCTTCTCTATGCATCTTACCATTTCGATAATACCATTGACGATAAATAGTGCCATTTTCCCTATACTCGATGCTAGCTGGAGTGTCTTCCGAATGAAGTTTTTCGTTTTTTCTAAATTTATCATATATTATCATGGTATCCTCTCACCATATCTATAGTATAATTCATATAAAAGCTCTCCATTTTCTCTGTATTTTTCAACAGCAGGTCCTCCTTCTCTGTGATAAAAATCATCTATACAATAACCGGAATATTTTAATGTTCCTTTGATATAATACTCTATCAAAGCAGGGCCTCCTTCTCTATGAAGGAGGCCATTTATATAATATTTTTCCAAATAAACACTTCCGCAATCATAATACTCTATAACAGCGGGGCCGCCCTCTCTATGTCGCTTGCCTGCTTTTCTAAATGAGTCATAATTCATTTACTCTTACTCCAGCCCTATAATATGTGGCAGAAACAATATCTCCATCCACACCATACTCTATAACAGCGGGACCATCCTCTCTATGCACCAAGCCAGCTATAATATATTTTTCTACATTAATTTTATCTCCGTCATAGTACCATATATAAGCAGGACCGCCTGCTCTGTGTTCTTTTCCATCAATATAATATTGCTCAAAATATAAGGTACCAGTCATATCATACTCGATATAAGCAGGACCGTCTTCCCTATGGGGTCGATTGTTTCTAGAAAATAAATCATAATAAATCATGTGTTATCCACTATGCATCCATTGTTGTAAAATACTTTTCTTTTTATAATTCCGTTTCTAAAATAGTCAATGTAAGCTGGGCCATCTACTCTATGAAGAACTCCATCTTTATAATAGCTTTTATTTTTTATGGTTCCATTTTTACGATATTCTATTACGGCAGGACCGCGCTCTCTGTGAAGCTGTCCGTTCATATAAAATTTCTCTATCCTAACGATATTCTTATCAAAATAAAAAATCTCTGCGGGGCCGTCTTCTCTATGTGGAATGGACTTTAAAAAGTAGCCTTTATATTTAGTCTCTCCACTTTTTGAATATATTATCAAAGAGGGGCCATCCTTTCTATGTCGTAATCCAAAGATATAATAATATTCATACCATATGCTACCATCTTTGTAGTATATAATAGAAGCTGGACCACCTTCTCTATGACAAACTCCATTCTTTTTAAATAAATCATGCATTATTTTAACCAACTCTTTTGCCATTTATATAGTGGGTTTCATAACGGCAGGGCCATCTACTCTATGTGGCAACTCCAGCTATAAAATATAGCATTCTCTTTTTTATAGTTCCACTTTTATTATACTCGATGATAGCAGGTCCATCTTCCCTGTGGAGCTTTCCATTTTTATAGTAAACCTCATGGCGTGTTGTGCCATTTTTATTATATTCTATAGCAGCAGGGCCTCCTTCTCTGTGCCTAATACCTTCTATATAATATTGTGAACAATAAACAGCTCCGTTTTTATAGTAATCCATATAAGCAGGTCCATCCTCTCTATGTAATTTGCCATTCATATAATATATTTTGGAAGAAACACTTTCATTATCATGGTATTTTACCAAAGCAGGACTGCCTTCTCTATGAAGCTGCCCTGCTCTTTTAAAGCAGTCATGTATTATCATTATTATTTATTCTTATTCCATTGTTATAATATGCTTTATGAGTAATGACTCCATCATTATAATATATAATTGCTGGGCCATCTTCTCTATGTTCTTTTCCATCTATATAATATTCTTCAAGAGCAATATTTCCATTAAATTGTCGATGTATAATAGCAGGACCGTCCTCCCTATTAAGTTTTCCATTAATAAAATATTTTTCTATATAAACTACTCCACTTCCATCGTTAAGGTAACGTTGATAAGCAGGTCCATCCTCTCTGTGTAGCTCACTTGCTCTTTTAAATATATCATAAATCATATATATAGTATATCACCATTTCTATAATATGAAATGTAGAGTACACCTCCATCACTATGATATAGTATATGAGCCGGACCACCCTCTCTATGCTTTATTCCATCTATATAATATTGCTCAAGAGCAATATTGCCATTATAATGGAAGTATATAACAGCAGGAGAATTCTCTCTATGTAATTTCCCAGCAATAAAATATTTTTCCAAACAAACTTCTCCACATACATTTTTATCATACTCGATATAAGCAGGGCCACCTTCTCTATGTAACTGCCCAGCTATTTTAAAAGAATCATATATCATCATTCTAGTTAACTCTCAATCCATTTATGAACTCAATCCATTTATGTAATATGCTTCACCTATAACTTCCCCATTTCCATTATATCTTATAAAGGCAGGATCCCCTTCTCTGTGGAGCATTCCATTTTTATAATATTTTTGATAAGTGATACCGCCATCTTCATAATATTTTATCCAAGCAGGACCGTCCTCTCTATGTAATTTACCGTTAATAAAATATTTCTCTATATAAATATTTCCGTCTCCATCGTATTCTATATAAGAAGGACAGCCTTCCCTATGTAACTCACCTGCTCTTTTAAATATATCATAAATCATCATTGTATTCTACATCCATTTATAAAATATGCTTCACCTATAACTTCCCCATCTTCATCATATCTTATAAAGGCAGGGCCGTCTTCTCTATGGAGCATTCCATCTATACAATATTGTTCACAATAAACATCTCCATTTTTATAGTACACTGTATAAGCAGGGCCGCCTACCCTGTGCAGCTTTTCATTAATAAGATATTTCTCTATATAAATATCTCCATCTCCATCATATTCTATATAAGAAGGACCGCCTTCTCTATGTAGCTCACCTGCTGTTTTAAAGGAGTCTATCATTATACTCATACTATTATTACACCATTTCTATAATGCTTTTTAGACCAAACTTCCCCAGTCTCCCCATACTTTATAAGGGCTGGACCTCCCTCCCTGTGAAGTTTTCCTTTCATATAATAAAGTTCCCGGTAAATAACTCCATTTTTATAATATTCTATTAAAGCAGGGCCTTCAACTCTATGGAGTATTCCATCAATATAATATTTTTGAGTCCATATGCTTCCATCAGAGTTATAGTATACGGCAGCAGGGCCACCTACCCTGTGAAAGTATTTGCCTTTTAAAAATAAGTCCTGCATTATATTAGCACTCTATTTGTTAAATTAACGAGCTTCTCTTTAGATAGTTTCTTGCTGACTATTAAGTGCGGATACCATTTCTATAGTGTGCTTCATATGCAACTTCCCCAGTCTCCTCATACTTTACAAGGGCTGGGTCCCCCTCCCTGTGGATATTTCCTTCTACATAATAAATCTTGCGGTAAATAGATCCACTTTTATAATATTCTATAAGAGCAGGGCCTTCAACTCTATGAAGGAGTCCATTAAAATAATATTTTTCACTCCACATGCCACTATCAGAGTTATAGACTACTACAGCAGGACCACCTACTCTGTGGAAGAGTTTGCCTTTCTTAAAGAAGTCGTGCATTATATCTACACTCTATTTGTTAAATTAACGAGGCTTTGTTTGGAGCGCTTCTTGCTGACGATGAAGTGCGGTTACCATTTCTATAGTGTGCTTCATATGTAACTTCCCCAGTCTCCTCATATTGTATGATGGCAGGACCTCCTTCTCTGTGATATTTCTGATTCACATAATAAATCTCTCGGAAAATAGATCCACTTTTGTAATATTCCACATAAGCAGGGCCATCCACCCTGTGGAGAACTCCATCTATACAGTACCTCTCAGAGGAGATAACGCCATTTTTATAATACTCTATCCAAGTAGGACCTTCTTCTCTGTGAACTTTTCCATTTATATGGTATTCTTCGCACTGGATACCTCCATCTTCATAATAGACTATATAAGCAGGGCCATCTTCTCTGTGAACTTTTCCATTTATACGATATTCTTCGCACTGGATACTTCCATTTTTATAATATACAATATAAGCAGGACCATCTTCTCTGTGAGCAGCATTGGCATTCTTAAATAAGTCGTACATTATATCAGCATTCCATTTCTTAATTTATTCTAAATAATTAACAAGGTACCTTTATGAAGATACCTTGTCTATAGTATGCTTCATATGTAACGCACCTTTATGAAGATACCTTGTCTATAGTATGCTTCATATGTAACTTCCCCAGTCTCCTCATACTTTAAAATGGCAGGACCTCCTTCTCTGTGATATTTGTCATTTATACAATAAATCTCTCGGAAAATAGATCCACTTTTATAATACTCTATAAGAGCAGGGCCGTCCTCCCTGTGGAGAACTCCATCTATACAGTACCTCTCAGAAGAGATAACACCATTTTCATGGTAATCCATCCAAGTAGGACCTTCTACTCTATTAACTTTTCCATTTATATAATATTCTTCGCACTGGATATTTCCATCTTCATAATATCTTATATAAGCAGGACCATCTTCTCTGTGAACTTTTCCATTTATATGGTATTCTTCACGCTGGATAATTCCATCTTCATAATATCTTATATAAGCAGGACCATCTTCTCTGTGAAGAACATTAGCATTCTTAAATAAGTCATGCATTATATCAGCATTCCATTTCTTAATTTAACGAGGCTTTGTTTGGATAGCTTCTTGCTAACTGGGTACCATTTCTATAGTGTGCTTCGTATGTAACTTCACCAGCCTCCCCATATTGTATGATGGCAGGACCTCCTTCTCTGTGATATTTATCATTTATACAATAAATCTTGCGGTGAATAGATCCACTTTTGTAATATTCTACAAAAGCAGGACCATCTACTCTATGAAGCTTTCCATCTATACAGTACCTCTCAGAGGAGATAACGCCATTTTTATAATACTCTATCCAAGTAGGACCTTCTGCTCTATTAAATTTTCCATTTATATAATATTCTTCACACTGGATATTTCCATTTTTATAATACAATATATAAGCAGGGCCATCTTCTCTGTGGAAGACTCCATTTACAGTATATTCTTCGTGCTGGATACTTCCATTTTTATAATACCATATTATAGCAGGCCTGCCTTCTCTGTGAATAACATTGGCACTCTTAAATGAGTCGTACATTATATCAGCATCGTACATTATATCAGCATTCCATTTGTTAAATTAACGAGGTTCTATTTGGATAGCTTCCTGTGGACTATAGAGTGCGGTTACCATCTCTATAGTATGCTTCATATATAACTTCCCCATTTTCATTATATTGTATAAAGGCAGGGCCACCTACCCTGTGCACAATATTATTTATAAAATATTTTTCACAGATAATGCTTCCATTTTCACAATACTTTATATATGCAGGACCGTCTTCTCTGTGCCTTTTTTCATTTATAAAATATTGTTCACAGATAATGCGTCCACTTTTATTATATGAGATGAAAGCTGGGCTTTCATCTCTATGGAGCATTCCATCTACATGATACCTCTCACAAGAGATATTCCCATTTTCATTATATACTGTATAGGTGGGGACATCTTCTCTGTAAAACTTTCCATTTATATGGTATTCTTCACACTGGATACTGCCATTGTTATAATAGGTAATAAAAGCAGGACCGCCTTCTCTGTGAAGAACATTAGCATTCTTAAATAAGTCGTACATTATATCAGCATTCCATTTCTTAAATTAATTTAAGAAACTAACAGGACTGTGCCAGTCCATTCCTTTAGGGGATCCCTGTGGCCTATGTATTGTAGGTGCATAATACACCATTGCCCACAGTTTATTTTATGCTTGAATAGACGCCGCTTTTTAGCCCCATGAAACGGCAATAGGCCGCATAAGCGACCTGGCCAAAAGGATTATTGAATATTTAAATTTATCATAGCGTCTTCTCTGCCCCAGGAGACGCTCTTGTTGCATGATGCTGAGCAGCAGACATCAGAGCATGAATATCAATGTGAGGATTAAACAGGGAGCAATTCTTGTATTGAAAATTCTCCCTAACCTCATGCTCCAATGCTGCCAGTGCAGCAGCGAAAGCAGTCTTTACAATCTCTCCTTCGGTCATATGACTGGAGAGATACCACTTGCGACCTCCCCACTCCTGATTCTCTCCAGTCACAGTGCAGTCAGCACTATACCTCCACTGTAGGTAGATTCTGCCATCCGAACTCTTCTTATCTCTAGAGATAAGAAGATGCCAGCCCGGAAGAAAAGTAATTTTAGAAACAATGCTATTTACGAACTGGAGGTCTGCGCCCTGCATGTAATCCTCAGATTATTTTATCTAACGTTATGCTTAGAGCTTAAATATTAGGATTCCAATTATAGCCGTACTTATTTGATACTTCTTTAAGAAGATTGCTCCACTCAGAAGTCTCATGATGATCATGAATATCTTGCAAAGTGAATAGCATTTCTACATCAACTTCTTCAGGAGCAACTCCATGAGTTGCAGATATTAGACTCATAATATTTCCGGGCCCTATATCCAAACCTTCAATGCCCTTGTTATAATGTTCATCTCCAATAAGAGATCCAATGGCACACTTTAAACCATTATCACCCCTATAAAGGCATAATCCTTTTTTAAATTCACCATTACTAGTGGTGGAGATGGACTTTGCATTCTGCTGTATAAGATGGTTGGATGCAATTTCAAATAGCTTTTGATTGATACTCATTTCTTAACTCCTATTTATATTATACTAAAAAAAAATTAAAACTTTAAATATTAGGCTTCCAATTAGGCTTCCAATTGTAGCCGTACTTCTTTGAGATCTTCATAAGAAGATAATCCCAGTTATAAACTGCTTGAGAATCGTGAATATATTGCAATTCACGAAGCATTGCTACATCAATATCCTTTTTATTAACACTATGGCTTGAGGCCACCGCGCTAAGCACCTTATCTTCTGCATGAGAGACTGAAATTCCTTCAATCTCAGGATTATAAAAATCATTATGAATCAATACTCCAATAGCACACATTCTCCCTGAAGTACCCCGATAAGCACAGGTATCATACTCATTTGCAGACATCGCTCCTTGAGAGACTAGATGATCTGCTGCAATCTGAAACAGCTTTTCGTTGATATTCATTTTGTTTTCCTGTTGAATTGAAGTCTTAAGATGCAGACAGTTCGGGTGGTGTCCAGTTGAAACCAAGTTCTTTTGCCTTATTCTCCAAATAAAGACCCCAGTTGTCGGGGGTTTCATCATCGTGAATCGCTTGAAGCGCAGCCAGCATTTTAACATTAATGTCGTTGGGATCAACACAATTGCTCAATGCAATTGCATTAAGAATTTTATCCTCGATAGGATTCCCTTCGAATTCTGGATTGTAGAATTCAGAATGAATCAATACACCGATAGCACACTTTCTTCCGGTTGAATGGCAATGATAGAAACATGATTCTTCATAATTCTCGGCTTTACATCCCTGACGGATTAGATGATCCGCGCTGAGATTGAATAGCTTTTCGTTGATATCCATCTTGTGCTCCTAGAAATTTTGATTGATGATTTTGTTCTAAACAGACACCTCGGAGGGTGTCCAGTCAAATCCCAGCTTGACAGCCAAATCAGTCAGCTTCTGACTCCATTCAATTGGAGCAGAGTGATCATGAATTTCCTGAAGAGACCAGAGCATTGATATAATGGTTTCATCTAAAACGATATTATGTGTAGATTCAATGGCATTCTTTACATAATAATTTGCTACATCAAAACCTTCAAGGTTCTTGCTGTAGTGGTCATCTCCAATGAGAGCGCCAACAGCGCATTTCAGACCCTGATCATTTCGAAAAACACATGAAGTGGGTTTTACCTCATTATTGGAGTCGCCCCATTCGTAATATACGAGAGCCTTACA
>Ga0129333_10005460_pt1 | contig 11954 bp, 12 predicted proteins | sample CPB6_08_DNA_FD_94474 | JGI IMG/M metagenome (GOLD analysis project Ga0129333, IMG submission 94474) | Freshwater to marine salinity gradient microbial communities from Chesapeake Bay, USA - CPBay_Sum_0.6_0.8_DNA | ecosystem: Environmental > Aquatic > Marine > Coastal | place: USA: Chesapeake... | reverse complement strand
GTGATCAAGGGAGATGGCAGAACGCTGCCCCATCTCGAGGAGCACGAAGGGGTGCGCCATCCCAGATTCGGCGCCGGCATGATCGCCAGCCACAACCGCGGCATCGGCCCCGGCGACGGCACGATGTATGTGGTGGGCGCCAGCGATTGGGTGGTGGGTCTGGAGAACCGCAACTGGTTCGTGGAGAGGATCACCCGCACCGTGCTCGACCGGCTCTCGGGGCCACGGCCGATGGCGGCTGGATGATGAGGATCCGGCGCTGGGGCAGGCCAGCTGTGGTGCTGGCGATCGATCTGCTCTGGGGAGTGCTGCTGGAGCGCCTCGGTCGCCCCCTGTTCGTGGGGCTGTATCCGGGCCAGAGCGATGCCGTGAACCGTTTTCTCGACCACCAGCTGATCCCCTCCCTGTGGTTCAGCTACGGACTCATGCTCACGGCCCAGATCAGCTGGCTGAGCTGGGCTGAACGCAAGCGGCGGCGGTGGCAGGCATGCGTTGCGCTCGAGACGCAGCGACGCCGGTTGCGACGGGCTTGGTGGATCGGTGCCCTGCTGCAGCTGACGCTCTCGATCGGCCTGCAGCTTCACCTGGCACTCAGACTCGGCCCCCCGCCTGATGGCGGCGCCCTGCTGTTTGTCCTGGGCCTGCTGCTTTGCGATCTGATTCTGATCTACTGGCTGCCCACGGCACTACTGATGCCTGAGAAACTACGCGGCTCACTCGCACCCTGGATGGTGCAGTGAGCTTGCCACTCGCTGCCAGTCCCGTGGACGAACAGACAAGCCATCCATAGCCTGAGGGCTGACACTGATCAACGATGTCAGCCATCACATTTCGCCGTCTCGCCCTGATCGCTGCCGCAGCGGGAGCAACACTGTTCAACACCTGGACAGCCGAGGCCTGCACACGCGTGCTCTTCACGGGTGCCAACAACACGGTCATCACCGGCCGTTCAATGGACTGGGCCGAGGACAACATTCCCAGCATCTGGGCCATGCCGAAGGGTATGGCCCGCGATGGAGCCACGGGAGCCAACACCCTGCGCTGGACATCGAAGTACGGCAGTGTGGTGGTGTCGATGTATGACGTCGCCACGGTGGATGGCATCAACGAGAAAGGACTCGTCGCCAACACGCTCTACCTGGTGGAATCCGACTACGGCAAGGCCAATGGCAAAGCCACCATCAGCATCGCTGCCTGGGCCCAGTACGCTCTCGACAACTACGCCACGGTGAGCGAAGCCGTTGAGGCGCTGCGCCGCGAACCGTTCCGGATCGTGGCGCCGGTTCTACCCAATGGTGATCCCGCCCAGGGCCACCTGGCCCTCTCGGATGCCAGCGGCGATTCAGCCATCTTTGAATACATCAACGGCAAGCTGGTGATTCATCACGGCAGGCAATACAACGTGATGACCAATTCACCCAGCTTTGACCAGCAGCTGGCGCTGAACAGTTACTGGAAAGAGATCGGCGGCACCGCCTTCCTGCCGGGCACAATCCGCTCCTCCGACCGTTTTGCCAGAGCCTCCTACCTGGTTGATGCCGTACCGAAGCAAACGGACAAGAATGTGATCTCGGCTGTCCCAGGCCAGTCGTTTCAGTTCCAGGCGATGGCTTCGGTGCTCGGTGTGATGCGCGGGGTGAGCGTACCGCTTGGCATCAGCGACCCCAAGCTGCCCAACATCGCCTCCACCCTCTGGCGCACCACCTACGACCAGGGCACGCCGACTCTCGTGTTTGACTCGGCCACTTCACCGACGGCGTTCTGGGTGGACCTGAAGGACCTGAATCTCGGGGCCGGTCAACCCGTGCGCCGCATCAACGCCTCCGGCGGCCGCACCTACAACGGCGACGTGAGCAAGCAGTTCGTGGTCGCTCCACCCTTCAGGTTCCTGAGCGGCAGCCCGAAGAACTGATCGCGTCAATCACCGGCAGATCCAGCCGGGAGCAGCGGAGGCCAGCGTGGTGAATCGTCTGCCGGGCGATCGCCACGTTGGCCGTGGTGCCGGGTGCATCCGCCACGTTCTGATTGCGGGCGTGGCGGTCCATGTCGCTTGAGGTGATCTCGATGCGCAGGCGATGGCCCCGCAGGAAGCAGATGCTGGTGGGGCGCAGGCTGATCCGGTAGGCGTAGATCGTTCCGGGCTCAATCAGCTTGCGCTCAGCCAGCCCCTCGCGGTAGCTGGCACGCACCAGCCCCTGGCTGATGTACTGCGTGAGGCCATCGGGATGCACGTCGATCAGGTTGATGATGAAGTCGGTATCGACGGCGCTGGAGGCTGCATGGAGGGTCGCCTCGATCGTGCCGGTCACCTCAAGGTCGTCCTCCAACGGCTCCGTGGAGTAGACGAGCACATCATCACGGCTCTCGATCGCGCTGCGATCACCCATCCGGCCGACCGTGAACAGGTTCCAGGCACCGAGACCCTCAACCGAACGCACGGGATCGAGGGGGTTGTAGGTATAGCTGTCGGTGGGTTGCTCATCGCTGGGTGGCTGCCAGCTCAGCACCCCATCACCGCGGTCGCTGTTGGCATGGCCACCACTACTGAGATAGAGCGATCGGGTCACGGCCCGGCGCAGGGGCCACTCCTGCTCATAGCGCCAGACGTTGCGGCCCATCACATAGAGCAACACCGGACCCGGCGCCGCCAGGGGTGTCGTTGCTGCCTGCTTGAGGTGATGCTCAAGGAACCGCTCCATCTCGAGGTAGTAGCGGTTGAGGTGAACCTCCGGCACCGGCAGCTGGCCGATGCGCGCATCCACGATGTCCTCGAGGTTGTGGTGCCAGGGCCCCACCAGCAGGCGCACATCACCACCACCCCTGGCCTGGCGTTCGTAGTTGAGCAGGTTTTCGGTGATGAACTCGTCGTACCAGCCGCAGACCACGTAGGTGGGCACCTCGATCGAGGTCAGCCGCCGCTCGATCTCAGCCACCGGCAGGCAGGAGCGCAGAGCGCTGTAGCGCTCGTGCACCAGCGCCTTGAAATCCGGATGACTCAGACCGGCCTCCTCGTCGAGCTGGTCAAGCGGCAGGTGCTGCCAGTCGATGCGGCGGAAGTTCTGGAGGGTGGCGGTGGGCTGGCCGGCCCAGAGAAACCAGCCGGCCATGGCCGTGAGCGGTGGCGCACCGCAACGGTGCTCGTTGCCGTACTTGGTGCAGCTGGGCATCACCGCCACCAGACCGCGGGGCCTGGTGACGGCCGCGCAGTAACTGGTGAAGCCCAGGTAGGAGATGCCGGTCATGGCGACCCGCCCATTCGACCAGCTCGCCGCCGCCGCCCATTCGACCGCATCGAAGGTGTCGTCGTGTTCACTGACGGCCAGCTCGAAGCGGCCCTCGGAGCCGTAACGGCCGCGCACATCCTGGGCAACGCCGACATAGCCGCGCCGGGCCAGGTTGCGCAGCAGAGCCGGTGCCGAATCGAGGCTGGCGTTCATGTCGTAGGGACCGCGCAGCAGCAGCACCGGATGGCGACCGTCGCCGACGGGGCGGTAGACATGGGTGCGCAGGGCAACGCCATCGCGCATCGGCACCATCACCCGTTCGACCACGATCTCGGGGTGACTGATCGGCCCGGCGAACGGATACTCACGCACCGGTAGCCATTCACGCCGCAGCCGCTGTTCCTCGAGCGCGGCCTCGGCGGCTTCAGCCTCAGCCTGCTCCAGGAAGGCCGCGCGCTCAGCGGCGGTTCTGGGGGTGAACTGCAGCGGGCCGCTGAACGGAGCTGACGATGACGAGGTCACGGCACCCGGTGGCATGCAAGGAGGTGCCCAAGTCTGGCCAGGTCCATGCCTGGTGTCAGCCGAGCGCCGCCGCTAACGGGAGCTCCGCTGCCCGCGGCAGCGATCGGAGCAGTAGATCACCGCCTCCCACACATCAGCCCACTTCCTGCGCCAGGCAAAGGGCCGTCCGCACACCGGACAGACCTTGCTGGGCCGCTGGCTCGGGGGGAGACCCTTACCGCCGGCGGCCCCATGGGTCTGACCGCGACCGCGACCCAAGTCAGAGCGGGCGGACGGGGCGCCTGTCGATCACCTTGTCGATCAGGCCGTACTCCACCGCTTCGGCGGGGGACATGAAGAAGTCGCGGTCGGTGTCCTCCTCGATGCGGGGCAGGGGCTGACCGGTGCGGTCGGACAGCTCCTGGTTGAGCTTCTTCTTGAGATAGAGGATCTCGTCGGCCTGAATGCGGATGTCGCTGGCCTGGCCGCGGGCACCACCGAGGGGCTGGTGGATCATGATCCGCGAGTGGGTGAGGCTGCTGCGCTTGCCCTTGGCGCCGGCACAGAGCAGGAAGGCGCCCATCGAGGCCGCCAGACCCACGCACACGGTCTGCACGTCGGGTTTGATGTGCTGCATCGTGTCGAAGATGCCGAGGCCGTCGTAGACGGAGCCGCCCGGCGAATTGATGTAGAGGAAGATGTCCTTGTCGGGATCTTCCGCCTCAAGGAACAGCAGCTGGGCCACCACGCGGTTGGCCGATTCCGCCGTGACCGGTTCTCCCAGAAAGATGATGCGCTCGCGCAGCAGGCGGGAGTAGATGTCGAACGCGCGCTCGCCCCGGCCCGACTCTTCGATCACGATCGGGATCATCGGCACGGGCGGGGCAGCGGCTGGCGGGATCCTACTGAGCCCGAGCCGGGAAGGGCGTGACCAGCGAGCTAGGGTCCCACCACTTCGAACCCCTGAGCGTGGGCGCCAGCCTCACCGTTGCCGACAGCAAGCGGGCCTTTCACACCGCCTTCCCCCATGTGATCGCCCCGCTCTACCGGCGGATGGTGGATGAGCTTCTGGTGGAACTGCATCTGCTCAGCCACCAGCGCGGCTTTCAGAGCGATGGGCTGTTCGCCGTGGGCCTGACCCAGGTGTTCGACAGCTTCTCCAGCGGCTACCGGCCGGATGAGCAGCGCGAACCGCTGTTCAACGCCCTCTGCAGCGCCAATGGCTTTGATGGCCCCGGCCTGCGCGCCCAGGCCGCACAGGCTCGCCAGGAGGTTGGCCACCACAGCGTTGACGCCGTGAAGGGCTGGCTCTCCAACCGCGGTGAAGGGGCACCGGCGCCGATCGCCGCCCTGCTGCAAGGCGTGCAGCGACCGGATTTCCATTACTCACGGCTGGTGGCCGTGGGCCTGCTGAGCCTGCTGCAGAGCGCCCAGGGCAGCGACGCGATCGAACCGGCCGCCCTGCGCAGCGCCGCCCATGAGATCGGTGCGGCGATGGGCCTGATCAAGGACCGGGTCGACAAGGACCTCAGCCTCTACGCCGGCAACATCGAGAAGATGAGCCAGGCCGTGGAACTGATGGAGGAAACGGTGGCCGCAGAGCGGCGGCGCCGCGAACGGGCCGAGCAGGAGCGTCAGGCCGGTGGTGGCGCCACTGAGGGCACCGAAGCCGACACCGGCGCAGCCTGAGCCCGGTCAGGGCAACTGAAGGCGTCCCGCCAGAGCGCTCTGGCGCTCGCCGGGGCGCAGGCCCACGGGCTTGCCCAGCAACTCCAGCTGGACGGCCCGGCGCACCACCACCGGCACACCGGCGGGCATCAGGCCGATTGAGGCCATGGCCGCCGGCCGCAGACGCAACTGCCAGTCGCCGGCACTGATTGGTGCGGGAGTGGCGAGGCGGCTGGGCACCGGTCCGAGGAACAGCAGCAGCTGCTCACGCCGCGGCGACCAGCGCCAGCCCCCGACCACGGTGCCGTCCTCGCGGTTCCAGGCCGTCAGAGCCGGGAGCGGGCGGTTGCTGTCCAGCCCTTGATCCGTCAGGGTGCGGCTGAGCTGATCGAGCCAGCGCTCAAGGCTGGGCCGGCCGGCCCTGGTGACCTCCAGCTGCAGGTCCAGGGCCGCGAGGAACGGCCCGCGCGGCACTTCGCGCAGTCGCAGCAGGAAGACGCTGGGCTGCAGCACCTTCAGCACATCCGAGCTGAGGCCATAGCTGCGCGCGAGTGACTGACGCAGCACCGGGCTGCTCAACAGCCCCTGCAGCAACAGATCCAGGCGTCGGCCCCGCAGCTCCAGCAACGCACCGGCCGCAAGCGGCTGAGCGGCGGGCAGGGCCAGGGACGGCGGTGGCGGCGCCACGACACCATCGCTCGCTTCGGTCTCACCATGCCAGAACAGACCGCGCCCCTGGGCCGACAGCACCAGGCAGCCCTGCTGCTGCCCCTGGGCCAACGGCGCCAGCGGGCCAAGCATCTGGCTGAGCGCCGAAGCATTCCAATGCACCGCCTCACGCTCCTTCAGCTCCTGCGTGCAGCGCAGGGCGAGGCCCCGCGGCGAACGGCGGCGCACCCGCAACTCCTGCTGCAACAACTGACGGGCCAGCGGGTTCGGGGCCACCACCACCAGATCGTCGACGCGCAGGGCCAGAGGCGGCAGCGGCTGGCTCTGGTGGGGTGCGGCAAACACCAGGAAGGCACCGGCGGCATCGCCATGGGTACCCCAGAACTGCCACCAGAGCCGCCGCTGCTGCGGCCAGAGGCGTGCAGCCAGAGCCGGGCCGAGCCGCTGGCGCCACAGGCCCGGCGGCTCGGCGAGCGGCTGGGCAGGGAAACTCTGCAACAGGGCTGCGGAGGGGATCAACCGCTCCAGCCCCGTGGCGCTGCGGCGCGGAAACGCCACCAGCAGGGCGGCCGGGATTGCCAGCAGCACTGCGATGCTCAAGCCGGTGATCGGCAGCGGCAACGGAGACGGTCTGGGCAGCCGTGACAGCCAAGACAACCGTGGCAGCCGGAACTTCAGGGGCATGACGGGGGCTCGCCGTAGAGGGTGGTGCGTTGCCGCACGGGACGGCCCAGGGATGCTGCGGCCGCCTCCAGGGCCTGCGGGGTCTGGGCCACACCGCCGGTGGCACCGGCCATGCGGGTGATCGTCTCCTCCATCAGCGTGCCGCCGAGGTCGTTGCAACCCCAACGCAGCGCCTCGGTGGCACCTGCAAGGGTGAGCTTGACCCAGCTGGGCTGATGGTTGCGGAACCAGCGCCCCAGCAGCAGACGCGCCTGGGCGCTGAGGGTGAGCATCGCCTGCAGATCGGGCTGATCACGGCCCACCCGCTGCCGCAGGACGGCCGGAGCGCCCACCGCGATGAAAGGGAGCAGCACGAACTCACTGAAACCGCTGCGGCGATGGTGCCAGGCCCGCTGCTGAAGGGCCACCAGGGTCAGCAGATGGGCCGCGCGATCGGCTGGCGTCTCGATATGGCCAGCCAGCAGGGTGGCCGTACTGGCCAGGCCCGCTGCATGCACCTCGAGGATCACGGCGCACCACTGGCGGGCCGTGAGCTTCTCGGGGCAGAGACGCTGGCGCAGCGGTTCACTCAACACCTCGGCGGCGGTGCCGGGCACCGAACCCAGACCGGCCGCCTGCAGCTGCTCCAGGACATGCGCCAGGCTGCAACCGTCCTGCTCGGCGATGAACAGCAGCTCCTGGGGCGAGAACGCGTGCAGGTGCACCCCCGGCGCCGCGGCCGCCAGATCGCGCAACAGTTGGACGTGATAGGCAAGGGCCGAGCCAGCGAGGCGAGCGGCCGGGTTGAGCCCACCCTGGATGCATAGCTCCGTGGCACCGGCGGCCTGGGCTTCAGCGGCGCGCTGCTGCAGGCTGTCCCGGCCATGCCAGTAGGCACCGTCCTGGCCCGGATCACGGCGGAAGGCGCAGAAACTGCAGTGCTTGACGCAGTGATTGCTGACGTTGAGGTTGCGGTTCACCACATAGGTGACCGTCTCACCCGCCAGGGCACGGCGCCGCTGATCGGCCAGATCACGCAGCGCAGCAGATCCAGGCTGTCGAAGCAGCCTCAGGGCCAGATCAAAGCTGGCGGCACTGGCGGGATCGGCGGCCAGAGCCGCTTCCAGGGCACCCTGCTGCTCGCTGTCCCAGGCCGGTGGGGGCTCAACGGATGGTGACGCAACCGGTGAGGCAACCGTCGCCCCAGCGACACGGGTTGCGGCCCTGACGGCGGGGGGAACAGGCACCAGAACCTGGCCAGCCTCCTGCCAGGACCAGCCCGCCAGGGCTGGATGGCCAGGGATCACCGCCGCTGCCGCCCGGATGCGTTCGCCGGTTGCTGGCGGCGGCGGCGATCGCGCCACTCAATCGTGGAGAGGTAGAGAACACCACCGCTCACGAACACCAGCAGGGCGGCCGCCGCGATGGCCAGCACGTTGTTGAGAGTGAGGCCAGAAGCGGCCAGGCCGGCATCCATCTGTGCAGAGGTGGTGTGCGGGTGCCTCAGAAGTTGAGGGTGCCGTCGCCGTTGCGACCCCAGACGACCATGGCGATCGAGAAGGTGAAGGTGGCAGCAAGAGCAGCCCAGCCCACAGTGATCAGCATGGCTTTGGTGCGTGTTTGTGGGCGCAGTGTACCGAGCACCAGGCGCCAGACTGTGGGGTCGTTGCAGCTCTGTCGTCTGATGCCAGCGATTCATGCCGCAGGGACCCAGCCCGGGGGGCAGGCCGTGATGGAGCGCCAGCAGGTGCGGGCGCCCTATCCCAACGGCCGCGTGATCGTTCTCGATGACGACCACAACACCTTTCAGCATGTCGTGGAGGTCCTGGTGCGACACATTCCCGGCATGACGCCGGATCGGGCCTGGGATCTGGCCCATCGCATCGACGGCCAGGGCTCAGCCGAGGTCTGGAGCGGCCCGCTGGAGCAGGCGGAGCTTTACCACCAGCAACTGGCCGTCGAAGGGCTGACGATGGCGCCGCTCGAGCGCTGCTGAGGGATCAGCGCCATCGGCCGCCCCCGCAGAGTCCTTAAGGTTGCCCCTGCCGTACCAGCGGGTCGATGGGCCGGGTCGTGATCACCCACAGCACCTACGTGGAGGGGTTGATCCCGGTGCTGAAGCGACTGGCCCGCGATCCGCGGATCGAAACGATCACACCGGCGGTGATCTGCCGCGTGCGCGGTCGGGCGCCGGAGCTGCGGCTACGGGTGTCGACACCGATCACCGGTGGCTGGAAGCTGGTGGCCCGGCGTGGCAGCTCCGCTCAGGAGGTGTTCGTGGTCACCCCAATGGCGGCCCCCGACCTGGAGGAGCTGGTCAGCGGCGCGATCGGCGGCTGAGGTCGATCACCAGCAACAGACTGAAAAGGGTGAACCGCTGTGCCGTTCTGCCCCAGATTCCGACCTGGATGAACCAGAAGGGGAGTCAAAGCGAAGATTCGTTTCCGGCTACGGGGCCGGTCTACGGCACTGTCGCGACAGACGCCCCAAGTCGAAAAGGGAGTCAGATCAGAAAACTGTAGAAGGCAGTCACCAACACAGCAGTCCGCGTTGGATCCTAAGCCCCTTGCCCGTCTTCTTCAGCGGGAGGCAGAGGCCAGATCTGCCTCACCTGGGCCAGGCGCTCCATGGCCTCCTGGCGGCGCGCTGCGGCGTCGGTCTGGCGCAGCAGCAGGGTGATGTGGCCGAGCTTGCGACCGATCGTGGATCCCGCCTTGCCATACCAGTGCAGCTGCGCCTCCGGCAGGGCGGCCAGGGCCTGGCGCTGCTCGGCGTAGGCGGTGGAGCTGGACGTGGCGGTGGCGGTGGCGGGATCCTCAGCGGAATCGGCGGCGGCGCGGTTCTCGAAGCCGAGCAGGTTGACCATCAGCGCCCCCGGCGCCACCAGCGCCGGCTCCAGGGCCTGCTGGCCGGCCACCACGCGCAGCTGCTGATCGAACTGGCTGAGGTTGCAGGCCTCGATCGTGTAATGGCCGGAATTGTGGGTGCGGGGCGCCAGTTCGTTGATCAGCAGACCGCCGGGGCCATAGAAGAACTCGATCGCCAGCACCCCCACGTACTGCAGCGAGGTGAGCAGGGAGGCCGCCATGTTGCGCACCGCCTGCTGCAGGGCATGGCTGGCCTCCACCGGTGCCAGCACCCAGTCACACACCTGGCCGTGCTGATGGGTCTGCACCAGCGGGAACACCATCACCTCGCCCTGGGCGTCGCGGGCGGCCACCACCGCCAGCTCCTGCTCGAAGCGGACGAACTCCTCGACGATCCAGTCGCCCGGGCGCACCCGCTCCAGCAAGGCTTCGAGGGCCGTGTCATCACGCAGCACCGCGGTGCCGCGGCCGTCGTAACCACCGCTGGCGGCCTTGGCCATCAGGGGATAGCTGAACCCCTCCGGCAGGCGCGGCCCGGCGGACGGGGCTGCGGAGATGGCAGCTGGGGTGGCCGAGGCGGCGCCGGGCGACGCGGGGTTCGGGTCTGTGGCCGGCACGGTCGTATCGGCCGTCGCGGCGCTGTCGGCCGGGGAGTGTTGCTGCAGCTGGTCGAGCGGGAACCAGCGGGGCGAGGGCAGGTTCAGGCGCTGCAGCAGCTCCCGCTGGCTGCGCTTGCACACCAGCGGCCGCAGCGCCTCCAGGCTGGGCAGGAAGCGCACGCCGGAGGCCGCCAGCGGGGCAAGGCCATCGAGATCGACCCACTCGTTCTCAAAGCTGATCGCGCCACAGCGGCGGGCCAGCTCGGCCGTGCCGGCCACATCGCGCACATCGGCCTGCACCACGCTCGCGGCCAGGGCCACGGCCGGATCATGGGCACCGGGGGTCTGCACGTGCAGCTGCACCCCCTGGCGCTGCGCCGCCTGGGCCAGCATCCAGGCCAGTTGCCCGCCGCCGACGATTCCGATTGCCTCCGCAGCGCCCATGCGCCTGTCAGGGTCAATCGGCCACTGTGGCATCTCCCGGGGCCAACGCGATCAGATCAGCCGATACCCCGGTCTGCGGCGAAGGCGTAGCGAACGGCGCTGAGCAGCAGCACGATCACGAACAGGGCCAGGCCGACCGTGCAGGCGTAGCTGATCTCCAGCTCGGCGAAGGCCTGGTCGTAGACGTAATAGACGAGGGTGCGGGTGGCATCGGCGGGGCCGCCCTGGGTCATCAGGAACACCTCCTCGAAGACCTTGGTGGCGGCGATGGCCGAGATCACGGCCACCAGGGTCACGTAGGGGCGCAGCAGCGGCAGGGTGATGTCGCGGTGCTTGCGCCAGCCCTCGCTGCCATCGAGCTCGGCGGCCTCGTAGAGATCCGTGGGAATCCCCTGCAACCCGGCCACGAAGATCACCATGTAGTAGCCGAGTCCCTTCCAGAGGGTCACGAGCATCACGGCGGGCAGGGCCAGCAGGGGGTTGGTGAGGAAGCCGATCGGACTGAACGAAGGGCCCAGCAGGGCGCTGAGCCAGCCATTGATCAGGCCGGTTTCGGCGTAGAGCCAGCGGAAGGCGATGGCTGCCACCACGATCGACACCAGCACCGGCGTGTAGAAGGCGGCGCGGAACCAGTGGATGCCCGGCAGCTGGCGGTTCACCAGCACCGCCAGGGCCAGGGAGCCCAGCACCACCGGCGGCACCACACCGACCAGATAGAGCAGGGTGGTGCCCAGCACCCGGAAGAACATCGGATCGGCGAGCAGGCGCTGGATGTTGGCCAGGCCGATGAACTGCAGCGGCTCACTCACATCCAGCCCGCTGCGGCTGAAGCTGATCACCAGGGCCAGGGCCGCCGGGATCAGCACCGAGAGGGTGAGCAGCGCCAGGCCGGGCACCAGGAAGCCCCAGGCGGTGGCGGGGCGAACGGCGAGGCCGGTGGTCTCAGCGGAATCGGACATCGACGGGCGAACGGGCGGCGTGCCCGCCGCAGTGGCGCCATTGTGGGAGATCTGAAGGGGGGATCCAGTCCGCCGGTCCCGTGCTCCCCACCGCATCGCCGTGATCGCCTCCAGCTCCAGCCGCTCCGATCAACCGGCCACCGTGCTGCGCCAGGTGTTCGGGTACAGCAGCTTCCGGGGGCCGCAGCAGCAGATCGTGCGCCATGTGATCGGCGGCGGCTCCGGCCTGGTGCTGATGCCCACCGGCGGCGGTAAATCGCTCTGCTACCAGGTGCCGGCCCTGTGCCTGCCGGGCCTGGCGGTGGTGGTGTCGCCGCTGATCGCCCTGATGCAGGACCAGGTGGAAGCGCTGCAGCAGGC
>Ga0129333_10005459_pt1 | contig 11954 bp, 13 predicted proteins | sample CPB6_08_DNA_FD_94474 | JGI IMG/M metagenome (GOLD analysis project Ga0129333, IMG submission 94474) | Freshwater to marine salinity gradient microbial communities from Chesapeake Bay, USA - CPBay_Sum_0.6_0.8_DNA | ecosystem: Environmental > Aquatic > Marine > Coastal | place: USA: Chesapeake... | reverse complement strand
TCTTTTACAACAGGATTCGCACCCCAACGAATAGTATTTGTTCCTGATATCTATTTCGGTGCACAAGGTACTCAAGGTATTATAGGTCAACAAGGTATCCAAGGTATTAAAGGTAGTGACGGGGCTGGTTCTGCCATAACTGTTACCAATAATACAACAACTAATGCTAATACGTACTATCCGATTTTATCTGACAACACTACTTCGGGTAATTTAACTGCCGTTGTGGTTTCTAGTACCAAACTCTACTTTAATCCCAGCACAGGCACAATTAATGCCACAGTGTTTAATAGTTTGTCTGACCAAGCGTTGAAATCGGACATCAACCCTATCCCGAATCCAATTGAATTAATTAATCAATTAACTGGTGTTAGATTTAATTGGAAGGACAACGGAGAACCCAGTGCCGGCCTGATAGCACAGGATGTCGAAAAAATAATGCCCGAATTAGTTAATACCTTAAACGGTCAAAAAAGTCTAAATTATAACGGCATTATCGGGCTACTGGTTGAAGCAGTTAAGTATTTGTCAAAAAAATAGTCAACACTACTAGAAGATATTAAATTTTGACGGTAGATGGCAATACCGTCAAACAAATTTAATTAATATGTGTTAAAATCAATCATAAATTATTGTAGAAATTCTAATTAAATTAGAATCATAATCAATCGGAGTTTTTGTAAATGCCTTCTCAAAAAATTTTAATCATGGGATTGCCTGGCGCAGGTAAGACTTATTTTGCAGAAAGACTGAAAAAATATTTAGAAGATTTTTCAGATATAACCACAATGCCCCTAGGCACTATGTCTCAATTTGAACATGTTCCGCGTAGTTGGAAAGCCACAGTGGATTGGTTTAATGCCGACGAAATTCGTAAAAAATATAACGACTGGGATTTCAGCAGAGAAGGTCGAATACGTCAGAGTTTACGGATGGCACAATTTGCACTCGAGTGCGCAGGCGACTATGTAATCTGCGATTTTGTTGCCCCGCTGCCAGAAATGCGTCATAATTTCAAAGCAGATTGGACAATTTGGATCGATTCAATTGATGCTGGAAGATATGATGATACCAATCGTGCATTCGTTGCACCTGATATTTACGATTTTCGTGTTACAGAGCAAAATGCCGAAAAATGGGTTCCGTTTGTAGGTAATCATATTTTACACAATCGACGTAGACCTATCTTTGATTGGCGAAAAGAAACAGTTCAAATGCTAGGAAGATGGCAACCATGGCATGCTGGACATCGTGCATTATTTGAACGTCTATTAGAAAAAACCGGACAAGTTATTATTCAAATACGTGATGTTCAAGGGTGGCAAGACAGTAACCCATTTAGTGTCAATGAAGTAAAGAATTATATCAAGCGTGATCTTGATCCGCTGTATCAGGGACAATACGAAATTATGTTGGTACCAAATATTGTGCACATCGGTTGGGGCAGAGGTGTTGGATATACCAGTGGCGAAGAAACATTCGACGAAAGTATTACCAATATCAGTGCTACTAAAATTCGTGCCAGCATGGGATTAAAATAATGAAACATCCAATAACATCAACAATAGTATTATGTACAGGTGGATTCGATCCAATACACAGCGGGCATATTGCATATTTTAAAAATGCTGCTCGTTTTGGTTCTCAACTTATCATCGGATTAAATTCTGACGAATGGCTTCGACGTAAAAAAGGCCGAGAATTTATGCCATGGGCTGAACGTGCTGCTATAATCCGAGAATTACGCGGTGTAGTCGCAGTGATTGATTTTGATGATAGTGATAATACCGCCATTGATGCTATACGCAAAGTTAGACAGATGTTTCCGCATAGCAAAATACTGTTTGCCAATGGCGGAGATCGTACTCGAGAAAATATTCCCGAAATGGCCGTTGAAGATGATCGAGTAGAATTTTTATTTGGTATCGGTGGAGAAAATAAAGCCAACAGCAGCAGTTGGATTTTACGTGCCTGGGCAGAACCTATTAAAATCAGTAAACCCTGGGGATATTATACTGTGGTCGACGATGTTAATCAAAATGTAAAAGTAAAACGTTTACATGTTGAGCCCGGACAATCGTTGAGTCTTCAACGACATTTCAAACGCAGTGAATTTTGGTTTGTGGCAGAAGGGGAAGCCTGTTTAGAAACTATAAATTCACAAAATAAGTCAGAAATAAATTTATATCGACAGTATGATCAAATACAGATTCCGGTCAATAGTTGGCATAGGCTATTCAATATTGCAGCAGATGCTCTCGAAGTAGTTGAAATTCAGTATGGCGATCAGTGTATCGAGGAAGACATCGAACGTCAATGAAAATTGCCATTTATTGCCCAATAAAAAACGAGTTAAAACACATAGATAATTGGTACGATAGTTGTAATCAAGCAGATTATATTTGTGTATTAGACACTGGCAGTACCGACGGTAGTTTGGAAAAATTACGCAGTCTTCCAAAAATACAAGTTACACAGGCAATAATATCTCCTTGGCGTTTTGACGATGCATTTAATATGGCTATGTATACCGTGCCTATTGATGCCGATGTTTGTATACGTTTAGATTTAGATGAACGACTGCAGCCCGGGTGGCGTCAGGAACTTGAACAGATCTGGGTCGATGGTGCAACAAGGTTGAGATATCCCTATGTTTGGAATTGGAATCCTGACGGGAGCCCGGGACGGCAGTGGTACAGTGATCGTATTCATGCTCGATCAGGATATCGATGGATCGGTCCAACACATGAATATCTGATGTGCAGAACTCAAGAAAAATTAAAATGGACCGATCGAGTTAAAATATATCAATATCCTGATGTTAAAGAAAAGAAAAATGATTTAAGTTTACTGCAGGAATTTGTCAAAGAATATCCCAACGATCTACGTGCGTTGGCTTATCTAGGTAGAGAATACTTTTACTGTGGTGATTATCAAAATAGTGCAAAAGTTTATAAAAAATTTGTGCTAAGAAGCGACGATAAAGTGGAAAAGGGACAAGCATATCTTTATATAGCGCAATGCGAGCCAGATTTTGCTATGGAATGGATTCAACAAGCTCAACGAGTAATACCCGATCATAGGGAGCCTTATTTGGCTCTAAGCCAATATTTTTATAAATTGTCTAATTGGACCGAATGTTTAGATTATGCTAAAAAAGCATTATCAATTACCAAACACCCAATGACTTATATTAGTACACCCGAAGCATGGGGAGCCAGGCCCTATGATTTAGCTGCGATTGCTGCTTGGAATCTAGGACTTTGCAAAGATGCATACGAATACGGCACAACAGCAGTTGCTTTAGACCCAAACGATGTAAGATTAAAGAATAATTTGACTATTTTTAAACAAAAAATATCCAGCATAGAATAAACTATCGATTTATTGGTAAATACACTAAACTTCCAATAAATCAATATGGCTAAACCAACCTGGATCACTAAAAGTCAAAAAATTTCCACTATCAACGAGCTTGAGTATTTTACTTTTCAATTTCAAGCAGCAAATACTGCTCGATATGAAATTATTGCCGGCGAACTACCCAATGGGTTACAGCTAAGTTCAACAGGGGTATTACAAGGTGTTCCGTCATTGAGTCAAACTAATTATTTAGACTCAATATATGATTTTAGTTTTACTGTTAGAGCTATCGGTACAGATGCTCCCTATGTAATAGATAGAACATTTAGCATCAGCGTTAACAGTATTAATCCGCCCGATGTAATATCTCCGGCCACAGATTTAGGCATTTACAAAGAAGGCGATTATATTGATATTCAAATAGTTGCAATTGATTCCAATCCCGAATCGGCAATCACTTACTCTCTAACAAAAAATTCTTATAATTTTAATTATTTAACATCGATATCTTTAATTCCCAGTACCCCTACTAAAGCTGCTTGGTTAGCCGAAGAAGGTCCGGTTGCAGAAATTGGGGATGCAATAATAGAAACCAGCACAAACGATATTTGGCTACTGTCGTCGACGGAACAATGGATAAATCTAGGCAATGCACTTAGTAATATTTTACCCGACGGTATAACTCTTACTGCTGACGGTAGATTATACGGATATTTTTTAAAATCTTTTTTAAATGATGCTTTAATTTATAATTTTTCAGTTGAGATTTTTGATGGTGTAAATGTTACCAAACAAAATTTTACTCTCAGAGTTAACCTGGCAACGTCTTTGCCTATTCCTCCGATACTGATCAACGAACCCAGTTCGATGTTGCCAGTAAAGCACGATAACTTTTACTCGTTTCAATTCGAAGGGTATGATTTTGACGATGAACAATTAGAATACTACCTAGTAGATAATTCGTATGGATTTGACAGTACCGGTTTTGATTCTATAGAGTACGATCCTCCGGAATTTGATCTAACCGATTCATTGACCTTGGATCCCGATACAGGATTGTTGTATGGTTATTTGCCTAAGGTAAGTAGAACAAATCAATTTGCATTTTTTGTTGGTGTGAGAAGAGTTATAGATAATGTCAGTAGTGTATTAAAAAGATTTACTCTTGTAGTAAATGAATTTGATAATATTGATGTAAAATGGATAACTCCCAGCGACTTAGGATCTGTGTTCAACGGGTCGATTAGTACTTTATCAGTGGAAGCTGAAGGTTCTTTTGGTGGCAGAATTTCTTATAAACTACTGCCATATAATTTAAGTGATCCCCAACCTATTAGATTACCACAGGGAATTAGATTGACCGCAGAGGGTTTGCTGGTTGGTAGATTTAGTTTTAGAAATTTCGGTCTAGATAACGGAACTACTACCATCAGCGACGGCGGAATAACATCTTATGGCGAACTTTATAGATTCACTGTACTAGCAGAAGAAAATAAATTCACTACATTCGATAGTCTGACAACCACATTCGACGAAAATGCCAGCGTATTTTTTGATGCAGTTAATAATCCAATAGATTCAATTTCTCAAAGCTATAGAACATTCACCGTTAAGGTAATCAACAGAAATCCAATACCATACGAAAATATTTACTTGAAATCTTATTTGACTAAAGAACAGAGAACCAGTCTCAACAATATCCTTCAATCCACAGATTGGTTAGACGACGATTATGTATATAGAACATCTGACCCGTATTTTGGAAGGCAAAGAGAATTAAAAACTTTATTTTTACCCGGAATAAATGTTGCCGAACTCACTGATTATATTTCGGCAATAGAATTCAACCATTACAGAAAAAATTTAAAACTGACCGAAATAAAATTAGCTCAAGCCACCGATGATAATTTAAATCCATTGTACGAAATAATTTATGTGGATGTTGAAGAAAATGAAATTGCATCAAACGACAGCAATAATTTAGAAATAGATTTGTTAGGAAAACTTTCAAATTATTATCAAATCAATTCAATTGATCAAACTAAAATTTATCCAAATACTCTAAAAAATATGCGAGCAAGATTATTAGAAAATCTAGAACTAGAGCGCCGAGGAGTATTACCAAAATGGATGACTAGCACTCAAAGAGATGGAACTATTTTAGGATTAACTTATGCAGTACCATTAGCATACGTTAAACCCGGGTATGGATTAATAGCATTACAAAAATTAAAAACCAAAGTCGCCGATGAATTAGAATCGATAAGTTACCTCAACTTTGTAGTTGATAGGTACCATATAGATAAACATCTAACTCAATATTGGGACTTTGAAAACGAGCAATTTCTTACTGCAAGATATACAAGATTTTACGAAAACAACATTAATAGAGTTATTGCCAACGAAGTAGATTTCGCTGTTACTATTCCGTTTGATTCTATAAACAATTCCAATCTATATCTAGTATCGGGTTACATTGTTCCTGGACCCAATTTGGAGGTAATCTCGCCACAAATGTTTATTGTTACACATGTGCCCGGAGACAGTCCAAGTTTACCAGGATGGCCTGTGTGGATGAACGATAATGCGGTGTGGTTCAATGCCAATTTGGTGACCAACAAAGGAACTAATTCTTTAAAGGGTACTACCCAAATCATGGAAAGAGACTTTAGAATACAAACTGCAGGAACGTATTTTATGACTGTAATGAATACTGATTCTATTAGAATTACCATCGATAGTAACGAAGTTGCTAATATTCTAGAATCAAATTTAAGCAATGACCCACTGAATTGGTTTACAACTTTTTATCTATCCAAAGGCAAGCATACAATCACTGTTACAACTACTATACCAAATACCGGTAGTTCGTTTTGGCCCGACAATCCCAAAGGTTTTGCAATAAGAATCTACGAAGGGTTAAATGATGTATTTACTACTCGGTCGTTTTTGTCATCAAAGGTAAAATTAAATACTGTTCCGGTTGGTCCTGGACTTGATGGTTATGTCGATATAGACAACGGCCAGACTTTAATTTTTGCACGACAAGATAATTTTCCCGGATACACTGGTGATAACAATGGGTGGAATATAGTGTCCGAGTTATATGATGAACTCTACGATGATAGTCCGTTAGATGATGTCACGGTGGTTCCTGGATTAGTTGAAAAGTCCAACGATATCGCTGTTAACAAAGCTATTTTTACTGCATCTATTGTGGGAACAACATTAAATGTTACATTGATGCATAACTCGGTTTCTATTAACGTCGGTCAAGGTATTTTTGGACCAAATGTTTTACCCGGCACTAAAATAACTGCTCTCGGCACTGGTACCGGTGGCACTGGAACTTACATTATCAATAATTCACAGGTACTGTCCAGCAGAACTTTATACAGTATGCCATTAAATGTTGATGGTAGTTTAGATGTGTTAGCTAATCAACGAGCAGGAATTTGGAGTATAGATATCAACAATGAAGGAACGATTACTTTAAATTTTGAAGAAGAAGTACAGCCCGGAGATGCAATAAGAGTTAGAAAAGGATCAACCTATGCCGGTAAATTGATGATTTTAAATTTAAATCCACCCGCAGGAAGATCTGAACTAAATTATACCGAGCAGTCTACCTCATTTAACAATGAAACTATTTTTGATGGTGGAGACACTGAATTTATCGAAAATAGAGAACTATACCTAGATCCAGGTCGTGGTGATAAATATATCATATACCCTAAATTAGGAGTTTTTGAATAAAATGGCTAGCAACATTAATCCCAACAATATAGATGGCGCCTATCCAATAGCTGGACAGGACAACAGCAGTCAAGGATTTAGAACTAATTTTACCAATATTAAAACTAACTTCACAACTGCATCAACTGAAATTAGTGATTTACAAAATAAGGTCATTGTAAAATCTGGCCTAGTTGGTGTTACTTTAGATAATAATATGAATAATACTATCTTAAGTAATGCACAAATCAAAGGTTTTAGACAGACAGTCTATAACCATACCTCAACTACAGTTACAGTAGACTTTTTAGATGGGCATGTGCAAACTATTAATGCCAGCCCGGCAGGATCTATAACTGTTTCGTTTGATAGTACCTGGCCAACATCGGCTGGTACAATTTATTCTGAACTAAAGTTAGTAGTTACAATTACTAACGTAGCACATACACTGACTTTGCCCAGCGAAGTTGCCATCGGCCCGGGTGTTAAATGGGTGGGAATTGATACTTCGGGCGATCCTGAAATTACTTTTCCCGAAACCGGAACTTACACTTTACATTTGAGTACTATCGATTCTGGCGGTACAGTAACATTAGATTATATAAGTTTACCCGATACCAACATCACTACTCCGTTACAACTGAACAGTTCCGAAATTGAAACATCCGACGGTGCAATATCGTTACTTAATACTACTACTTTACTAGAGACTGGCGCAAGTGCTCTTAACATGACGCTAGCCGACGGAACTGAAGGCCAAATTAAAATTATTGCTGTTAAAACCAAAGGTGTCGGGGATGCTATTGTTACAGTAGCTACTCCGGCATGGGGCGGCACAGGAACAATTACCATGAATGCTGTAGCTGAAGCAGTCACTTTACAGTTCATCGATGGAAAATGGTATTGTGTTGGTAATAATGGTGCTGCATTTGCCTAATTTGTTGTAAATCCTTTGAACTTGTTATATAATTGTACCTAACTCAAAGGATTATATATGACTCAATTTGATATGGTACACGAGTTTCATCGTGTATATGATTGCAATATTTCATCTCGTCCACAACTTCCTGGACGAGATGAACGTGCTTTACGGATTAAACTACTTCAAGAAGAATATCAAGAATATATTCAAGCTGAAAAAAATAATGATATTGTAGAAATCGCTGATGCTTTAGCCGACATGCTATATATTATTAATGGTACCTGTGTAAGCTATGGTATTCCAATTGATAAAATTTTTCAAGAAGTACATTCCAGCAACATGAGTAAATTGGACTCAAACGGGCAAGTTCTAAGGAGAGAAGACGGAAAGGTTCTCAAAGGGCCAAACTATTTTACTCCTAAAATTAAAGAGATCATTGACAATCATGCATCCCTTATTCACACAAAATCTTAGTCAACTCAGTGACGAGGAACTACATAAAAAACATGGCGAATTATTGAAACGAATGCTTCAAGTAAATCGTCTTGGATATACAGAAGTAATTCATCAAATACAGTTAATGTTATCGCATTTTGACACTGAAATTCAACGAAGAAATATCGAAAAATTAGAGAAATTGCGAAAAGACAACGATAATTTTGATCAATATATCAATATAGGTTAATGATGCCCGTTGACAATGTTGGTCTAGTCTCTTTTACTGAGAACGAAATTTGCGAACTTTTATATCAAAATCCGTCTTTAGATTTTGATAAGTTTATGCTCGTTGATCCAGAAAAATATAATACTGCTAATCGTTTGCTGCATTGCGGATTTAAAAAATTAACCAAATATCATCCCTTAGAACAAACACAAAACCAGTTCGACAAAGCAAATCAAGAAAGATGGTTTTTACCACGGGAATACGAAAATTTTGACATCAAAGATTGGTTAATTCAGCAATGTCAAAATCAAGAACAACTCGATAGAGTAAATCTCGAATTAGCATTATTTGAACAAACTAATTTGCTTAACTTGGTTAAATATCTTAAATATCTTACCGATACAATGATTAAAAATGACATTGTATGGGGCGTAGGTCGAGGCAGTAGCACTGCAAGTTATGTACTATATCTTATAGGATTGCACCTAATAGATCCAATCAAGTACGACATACCTATAGAAGAATTTTTTAAAAAAGGAAATTAACTATGTCAAAAATATACAGATCAGCCCAAGGTAATCTGGTTGATATGGAAAAACTTAGATTAGCCAACGAAGATACTATTGCTGTAGGAAACATGAAAGTTAATGCTCGCGGAGATCAGCTTGGCCCAGGTGGACGAGTAGTAAAAAGCAGAAACCAAGTAATGAAAGAATACTATCAGCTGAATACCCCTAGCAATCCTCGAGCAGCTAAACCAGCTCATCGCACAAGAGAACGAATGGAGCAACCAATCGAAGTTCCGCCAGTGGAAATGCCAACCGAGTCCACTAAACAGACTGCAGCAATTAAAGAAGACATTTTACAATTCAGTGATAGCAAAAAACAAAAGAAGGTACTACCCGATGATCAATCTTAATACTGTTCAAATCAAAAAAATTAAACCATTGCACGATTATGTAATTGTCAATGATATGAACTTTGACTCTCGTATCACATCTGGCGGAATTTATATTCACAAAGATGACAGTAAATTGTCAGGGATTCGTCCTCGTTGGGCACAGGTTTATGCAATTGGAGACGAACAAAAGGATGTGCAAGTGGGACAGTGGGTCTGTGTTGCGCATGGTCGTTGGACACGAGGAGTTCAGATCGACGACGGCAATGGTGTTAAAATGATTCGTCGTGTTGATTGCAACGATATTCTGTTGGTCAGCGACGAGCGTCCTTCGGACGACACTGTTGCTGATGGGCTATAAATTTCTTGCATAATTTCAACAAGTATAATATATTAGTGTTTTTAATGAGGAAGCTATGACTGCTCTCTGGGTTGAAAAGTATCGACCAAAAACTCTCAATGAATATGTCTTTCAAAGCAGCAATCAACAACAACTCTTTAGAGACTGGGTACGTGATCAGACTATTCCACATTTGTTGTTTACTGGACCGGCTGGTACTGGAAAAACAACTGCAGCCAAGATGCTGATCAATGAACTAAAACTTCATCCCTATGATGTGTTAGAAATTAATGCCAGTAATGATGCTAAAGTAGAATTTATGCGTGATAAAATTGTATCGTTTGCCAGTACAAGACCCTTTGGCCATCTTAAAATTGTGCTGTTAGATGAGGCAGATTATTTGAGCCCAACTAGTCAGGCGGTACTGCGTGGTGTCATTGAACAATATCACGAATCAACAAGATTTATCTTAACAGGTAATTATCCCAATAAGATTATTCCGGCTTTGCATAGTCGTTGTTTGGGTATCCATATCGAAAAATTAGATCACACAGAATTTACTCATCGTGCTGCATCTATTTTAGTAGAAGAAAAGATATTGTTTGAGTTAGACTGTTTGGATATCTATATTAAGAGCTGTTATCCAGATCTAAGAAAATGTCTGAACCAACTCCAAATAAATTCGCAATCAGGCACATTGTTGCCACCTACTACAGAAAGTCACGGATCTTCGGATTATCTTGCTGTAGCAGTGGATCTTATTAAGAAACACAATGTGCGTGATGCTAGAAAGGTCATCTGTGAAAATATCCGTCCCGACGAAGTCGAAGGAACATATCGGTGGATGTATGATAATCTAGATCTCTGGAGCGACAACGAAGATGGGCAGGACCAAGCAATTCTAATTATTAGAAAAGCATTGGTAAATTCTACACTGGTAGCAGATCAAGAAATTAATCTGTCGGCCTGTTTAGTAGAATTGGGCAGTATCGCAAGTTAATAAATACTTAATGGATCAATATCAGCCTAAACCGAAACGTCCTTATACCGGGCCTCCGCGGCCCACATTAATGGGGCATGACAAAGAGTTAAGAAAACTTCAATCGCATATTGATCTGTTGAATCATAATGTATCTACAGCATTGGATGAAAATCGACAATTAAAAAATCGTATTGATTTTTTAGAAACTCAACTAAACCGACTGCTATATCGTAGATTTTGATGTTAAAAATTAAAGTATTGGTCATAGGAGATGCCTGTATTGATCATTATGTCTATGGTCAATGTTTGAAGTTGAATCCTGAATCTGCAGCACCTTTGCTGACCTGGCAACGTTCCGAACAAAAGTTTGGCATGGCCTTAAATGTCAAAGATAATTTGTTAGCATTTGGCTGCGAAGTCGACACTTTAGTGCCTGATCAACTCAGTGTAAAAACCAGATTTGTAGATATTCGCAATGGACAACAACTTTTACGACTAGATCAAGATACTTCAGTTGATCCCTGTGTAATTTCCCAAGACACGATTAAATCATATGATGCAATAGTGGTCAGCGACTACAATAAAGGATTTGTCGATTATGATACTCTATCTGTTTTAGAAGACCATGCCGAATGTCCTGTGTTTGTAGATACTAAAAAAACCGATCTAGGTCGATACAAAAAACTATTCTTTAAACTAAATTTGTTGGAATATCAACGCCTGACCAGTCATCCTAATTTTTTAATTACCACATTAGGCGATCGTGGAGCGAGATTTAAAAACTCAGAATTCTCAACAGAAAGTTCCACTGTGGTTGATGTCTGCGGAGCAGGAGACATGTTTTTAAGTGCACTGGCTTTTTCTTACGTAGCTTTATTTGATCAAAACATCAACGAGTCAATCAAATTTGCCAACCGAGCATCGGGTATATCTATTCAGCATCAAGGTGTCTATGTGTTGACACCTGACGATGTAAAAAAATTATTCACTCAGAATGAGCAATTTCTTAGAAGACTATAATCAAAATCCTTCATTGACGCTGCTGGATGC
>Ga0129333_10005456_pt1 | contig 11960 bp, 14 predicted proteins | sample CPB6_08_DNA_FD_94474 | JGI IMG/M metagenome (GOLD analysis project Ga0129333, IMG submission 94474) | Freshwater to marine salinity gradient microbial communities from Chesapeake Bay, USA - CPBay_Sum_0.6_0.8_DNA | ecosystem: Environmental > Aquatic > Marine > Coastal | place: USA: Chesapeake... | reverse complement strand
GCGCCCGCCATCGAGATGGAACTACCGCTGCCAGGATAGAGGGCTCGCGTCCGCACCCCGCGGCTCCGCACGTAGTAGAGGGCCGGGATCCCGCTTGCGAGCACAGCCGGCCGCATCAGTCGGGTGACGACGTCGGCGTACCCCCCAGCGTCCGCAAAGTGCACCCGAACGGAGTCGCCCGCCGCGGGAGGGACTGCGGGAAGATTCCGCATCGCGACGGAGTCGAACAACGCGATGCGATTCCGTAAGCCCTGCTGCAAACCCATCTCCGCGAGTGCCGCGGCGGATTGCGCCTGCATGGAGGAATCATCGGAGGATCGCTCGCTCGAAATCATCGCGAAGCCCGCCGCGATGGCTCCGACCAAGACGAACATCGCTAGGATGACCATCGGCAGGGCAAAGCCCCGTGAGCGGGTTGGGACCTGGAACCGTCGCACCCTAGATCACCGCATTCCGGAAGAAGATCGACAACCGCATGGGGGCTGTCTCCGGCGTGCCCTGCCGATTCGAAGCGGAGCGCTCGCTCTGACCGACCAAGACGACCTCGATTCCTGACAGGAGACGGAGGTCCGACGGGGGCGCATCCTGCGGGGTGGTCGCTCCGGACACGAAGAAGCGGAAGATCGCAGTGTTTTCAAAGGGGACCGCGATCTCCTCGCTGACGCCCCCTGCCACCCGTCGCCAGAGGGCGGTGCGTCCAGGGACCAACGTACTGGCCGCGAGTTCGTAGGTGACCGTCTGATAGAGGAGGACCGGGGATCCGGGGACGCGACCGGAGGGGAGACCAGGGATCGAGAGGGTGCGTCCCGCGGTGAAGGTGGTGGTTCCCGCCAACGGGGTGATGTTCACCGGAGCGCTGGAACAGGTCGCGGCGAGCCCGTTCGACGGCGCGGTCGTCTTGGGGACATAGGTGTAGGTCGCATTGATCGTCGTGTCCCGATAGGCGAATCCATCATATGCTGCCGACGCCCAGATGAGGGAATCCACCGGCGCGAAGGTCGCCGTCTGCCCGGCACAATACAGCCCCATGGCGTAGGGGACCCGAACCACGAGCGAGGTGGTTGACGCCGAGACGATCCCACGCGGCTCGATCATCCGCATCTCATCACGGACGATGTTGACCGCATTGCGGACGACGGCGCGCGCGTCCCGCCGCCCCGTGGCGCCCGCGAAGAATTGGGTCTGCGAGATGAGGAGCCGCGTGACCCCGAGCCCGACGATCGCGGCCAACAGCAGCGTCACGAGGAGCTCGATCAGCGTGAATCCGCCCCGCCTCATGAGAAGAGGGAGCCCGGCTCAGGGAGACTGCGATCGACATACACGGTGTCTGGGCGGAGCGCGGTATCGACCGGACGGATGATGATCCGGACCCGGGTGATCGCTTGGGTCGGCTCGGTGATCGCGATGCACCGGTCGTGTTCGAATCGCGTCATCGACGTGATCCGCGTACATCCGCCCCCGACGGTATCCGCCGCGATGCTCGCGAAGGGCCGGGTGGCATAGAGGTCCACCGCGGCGGAGAGGGCGGCGGCGCGGTCCACCCCGAGCCCGACGGTCCGCGTCTGGATGGCATAGTTCATCGTGACCATGGTGTGCGCGGTGACCAGGATCCCGAGGAGGGTCACCGCGACCATGATCTCGACGAGGGAGATCCCTCGGCGATTCGTTCGGCGGCGCGCCGGGTCGCGTGGGGAGCTCATGGCCGTCGCACGATCCCGGTCGCCGTCCGTCGCACGACGAACGCCGCTCCGTCGGTCGTGACCGTCACGGAGAGATCGCTGCTGGCGCGGCCGTTGGGGAAGATCGTGACGCCGGCCACCGGATCGAGGGTCAGCGTCGCCTCCATGTCCGATCCCTGTCCGAAGCTGCGCGAGCGGATCACGGTCCCCGTGCGGCGCTCGACGATCTGGAGCGCCGTCCCACTGCCCTGTATGCGAATGGGCACACGCCGGCGGACCGCCACCTGTGTCGCCTCGACGAGCATCCCCTCCACCACCGTCGCCGCACGAACGGCTCGGTCGCGAGTGAGTTGCTTGGAGACCGACGTGCCAGAGACCGTCACCACGATCCCGATGAGCACGACGACCACGAGCACCTCGATCAGGGTGAAGCCCGGTCTGCGCGCGCGCCATGGTCGCATCATGCGTGTCCGTCCGCGAGGGCGCCAGTCTCGAGCCCATGCCGTGCCGCTCCCACCACCCGCTCCCGGACATCGGCCAAGCTCCCGCCGACGAGCGCCCCGGAGGCACGCGCATGCCCGCCCCCCCCGAACTGCGCCGCCAGGGCATGGACATTGACCCCCGCCATGCTGCGGAAGGAGACCTTCACCTGCCCCGTCGGAAGTTCCCGGAAGAGCAACGCCAAGCGCACTCCCGCGATCGACCGCGGGTGTTCGACGATCCCATCGAGATCCTCGCTCGTCGCGCCATGCGCCTCGAGGAGTCCCTCGCGGATGCTCACCCAGGCGATCCCGTGCGTGAGATCGGTCTCCAGGGTGTCGAGCGCATCGCGCAACAGCCTCACCCGCCCGAGCGGGACACTCCCATAGATCCGCGCGTACATCTGCTCGGGATTCACGCCGGCTTGGAGCAGCGCGGCGGCGACCATCAGGCAGCGCGGCGAGGTGTTGCCGAAGCGGAACCCCCCCGTGTCGGTGACGAGCGCGGTGTAGAGCGACTGCGCGATCGGTGTGGTGATGGTGAGGCCCAGCCCCTGTGCGAGGTCGAAGACCAGCTCCCCCGTGGCACAGGCCGAGGTGTCGCTCACCATCGTCGAGCCCGGCGGCTCCTCCCCGGGGAGATGGTGATCGATCACCAACGCATCCTGCGGGAGCCCGCGCACCGTGCTCGCCAGACTCCCCAGTCGCTTCACATCGCTGATGTCGAGGACGATCAGGCGATCGACCGAGGTGAGCGCGGCCGCGCCCTCGGCGGAGCGCTCCTCCACGTCGTCACCAAGCAACCAGCGGAACATCTCGGGCCACGGGGTCGGGTTCACGATGATCGCGCGCACCCCCATCTGGCCCAAGAGCCGCGCGAGCGCACTCTGCGAGCCACACCCATCGCCATCGGCGTTCACATGCGTCGAGAGCGCCACCGTCATCCCGGGGCGCAGCTCCGCCGCGAGCCGCGTGATCGCTTCGCGGCGGTTCGTCGGGACGGCGAGGAGCTCGCTCACCGGGCGTCGGTCCCTGGCGACGGGCTCACGCGCTGTAGTTCGGCGCTTCGCGCGTGATCGTCACATCGTGCGGGTGCGACTCGCGCAGCCCCGCCGGCGTGATGCGCACGAACTCCGCCTCGGTGCGGAGTGCGTCGATCGTCCCACACCCGGCATAGCCCATCCCGCTTCGCAGCCCACCGACCATCTGGTAGATCACATCGGCCACCGGGCCCTTGTAGGGGACGCGCCCCTCGATCCCCTCGGGGACGAACTTCTTCGCCGACATCTCGCCGTCCTGGAAGTAGCGATCGGCGCTGCCATCCTGCATCGCGGAGAGCGACCCCATCCCGCGGATCATCTTGAAGCGCCGCCCCTCGGCGAGCACTGACTCCCCCGGGCTCTCCTCGGTGCCGGCGAGCATCGACCCCATCATCACGGTCGAGGCCCCCATGCCAAGGGCCTTCACGATGTCGCCCGAGTACTTGATCCCGCCGTCGGCGATGATCGGGACGTCACCGGCGCCCGCCACCGCGTCCATGATCGCGGTGAGCTGCGGGACGCCGATCCCCGTCACCACGCGCGTGGTGCAGATCGAACCGGGCCCGACGCCCACCTTGATCGCGTCGACGCCGCGCTCCACCAGCGCACGCGCGGCGGCCTCGGTCGCGATGTTGCCGACCACGAGCTGCGTCTGCGGGAGCGCCTCACGCACCTTGGCAGTGGCATCGAGCACCCCCTGCGAGTGGCCATGCGCGGTGTCGATGATCAGCGCGTCGACGCCGGCGTCGACCAACGCCTTGGCGCGCGCGAGGAAGTCACCCCCCGCCCCGATCGCCGCCGCGACCATCAGCCGCCCCTGTTCATCCTTGGCCGCGTTGGGATACTGCCGCCGCTTGTGGATGTCCTTCACCGTGATGAGCCCGATGAGCGACCCCGCGGCATCGACCACCGGGAGCTTCTCGATCCGGTGCTTCCCCATGATCTGCTCGGCTTCATCGAGCGAGGTCCCCACCGGTGCGGTGATCAACCCCTCGCGCGTCATCGCGTCGGCCAGCGGGCGATCCAACTGCCGCTCGAACTGCAGGTCACGATTCGTGATGATCCCGACCAGCTTCCCTGCGCCGTCCACGACCGGGACCCCACTGATGCGGAAACGCCCCATCAGGGCGACCGCCTCGCGGAGCGTCGCCGAAGGCTGCAGCGTGATCGGATTGCGGATCATCCCGCTCTCGGAGCGCTTCACCCGATCGACTTCGGCGGCCTGCCGATCGACCGACATGTTCTTGTGGAGGACCCCGATCCCACCGGCGCGGGCCATGGCGATCGCCATCTCCGACTCGGTGACGGTGTCCATCGCCGCCGAGATCAGCGGGACCTGGAGGCGGATCCCGCGGGAGAAGCGGGTGGCGGTGGAGACGTCCTTCGGGTGGACGAGGGAGTGCCGCGGGACGAGGAGGACATCGTCGAAGGTCAGCGCGGCATCCGTGCGGATGCGAGTCGAGGCGTGTGCCATCTCGAACGTTATCGCCCGAGGGGCCCGAATTCCAGCGCCGGCTCAGTAGATGTAGACGGGGGTCCCGACGTCGACGATCCGGAAGAGGGTCTCGATGTCCTCGTTTCGCATCCGGATGCAGCCATGGCTGACGCTCGTCCCGATGCTGCGGGGGTTATTGGTGCCGTGGATCCCGTAGCCGTCGCCGAGGTAGAGTCGATTGTTCCCGAGGACCCCTTGGTATTGCCGCTGATTGGTCCCATAGGGCGGGATGATGACCCGCCCACCGACGATGATCTCGCGTCCGTCCCCCACGTCATACGGGATCTCGCGCCCCTGTGGGGTGCGCAGGACGACGTTGTTCCCCGACACGGCGACGACCCCGTTCGCGGTGGGGATGGTCATCCCGCGCTCGAGGCGCGCGATCTTCAGTCGCTTCTGTCGTGCGATCTCGATGTAATGCCAATCGGGGGGGACCCAGAGGGGGTCGACGTCCTTCCGTTCGACCACGAGGCGTCCGCGCGGGGTGTCGAACTTCCAGCGGCGCCCCCCCGAGGTCTGTTCGAGGGTGCGCCCACTCCCACTCGCCACGCGGCTCTCGAAGAGCACCCGGTCCCCCTCGCGGAAGGAGATCCGGTTGTCGGCGAGGGCGATGACGAGATAGCGGCGCGCGGCGAGGGAGTCGCGCTGCCGGCGGGCATCCACGACGGCGACGATGGAATCCCGCACGACCTGCTGCCGGGTTCGCGCGGCGCTCCACGCCGTGGAGTCGACGACGAGCTGGGCGCGTACCGCCTGCCGCGCGCGGAGCGCCTGGGTGAGATCATGGCCCGCCACGCCGACCCCGGCGCTCGCCAGCGCGGTCGCGAGGAGAGCGGCGCCACGCAGGAGGTGCGTCCAGCGCTGGGAAGGCGGCAACTCAGTGGACATACGCGAGGTCCCCTACGCGAAGGACCGCCGTGAGCGCCGCGAAGTCGGCGCGACGCAGCAGGATCCCCTCGGAGGCCCGCGTCGCTGGGTCGCCATCGATGCCTACGCGGCGCAGCGTCATCCCATCGGCGAGGACGATCGTCTCGCGGTCGATCCGTTCGATGGCGCGGATCCCCGGGGCGAGCTCCACCGCCACGGCGACCTCGCGCAGCCGTGCCTCACCGCGGCCGAGGAGCAGGCGCCCATCCTCAAGAATGAGCTCGAGGTAGGGTGCCGCCGAGGTGAACGGCGCCTCGCGGGCTCGCTCGAGCGCCAGACGGATCTGCTCGGCGCGCAGCGCCGCCTCCGCCGCAGACCGTTCAAGGGCGAAATCGGCCCGCGTCTCCTCGAGGCGATCGACCTCCGCCCGAAGCGACTCGGCCTGCCGCCACGCCACCCCACCGGTGGCCCCGAGCACCAGAGCGAGGATACCGAGGGCCAGGGGTCGCGTCACGGGCGCGTGATCGACCGCAGATCGATGATGGGCGCCCCGGTCGGCTCGGATCGCCCGGTCCGCACCGTCCCAGTCAGGATGACCTTGCTCATCGCGCGGATCGACTTGGCCTCGGCGAGCAGGGTCGAGGGGACGGCGAAGTAGAGCACCGCGCTCTCCCCGCTGGGACCCAGCGCCAGGAGGTAGGGCTCGTCGGGACGGAATCCCTTGCGGAGGGGGTCGGCGTTCTGGAGGCCGACCACCTGCACGGCCCAACGCACGGTGCGGCCGACATACCCACTCGGGTCGAGACGGAGATCGACGGCACGGAGCCCCGCTGAGTAGGTGGAGTCGGTCGGGGTGAGACGGGACTCCGGGACCCACGCGTCGACTCGGACGCGGACCCACCCGCGGGCGCGGGCCGTCGGTTCGACGACGACGTCTTTATCGAGTGTGCCGATGCGGGTGGTGCCCGGCGCGAGGGCGAGCTCGAGGGGGGTGCTCACGCGAAGGGCGGTGCGTGAGGCGCCCGGCCCTTGGGGAAGCGGCGAGGGGGCCTCGAGGGCAGGCGCGGCGCCTGGCGACGGCATCTCGGCCCTCGACGCCTCACGGGCTGGGGGGGGATCCGCCTCCGGTGCGGACTCGAAGGCGGAGCGACTCACCCACGCCGCGCGGCGAATGCGCGCCCACCCCCCTTTCCGTTCGATGACGCGGATCCCCGCGCGCGGGGCGAAGACCGCGATGATCGGGGCGTTGGCCCGCGGCGCGGCACGAAGTCGGACGGTCCCCGCCCCGCCGATCGACTGCGGGAAGGTATCGAGGCGCCCCCCCACCCGATCGGCGTCGATCCACCCCTCGAGCGTCACGCGGACGTAGCTGCGCTGGATCGGGCCCTGGCGCCAGGTGGTTCGCGGCTCGAGGGTCGCGACGGTGACCCCACCGGGGATCGCCCGCGCATCCGTGGCGCGGACCAGACGTCCCTGCGCGGTCGCAGGGCCCGCCACGAGGAGGAGGACGAGGGAACGAAGGAGTCGCATCGCTGGTCGGAGGGACGTGGGGCGCGGTAGATTGCGCTCTTGCGCGACGCGCGCCCCGCTCGTCGCAAGATAACATCACCCTCTCGACTCGGTCGGGCCCTGATGGCTTCGAAGGTGGACCGCCCCGTCGTGCTCGTCGTCCTCGATGGCTGGGGGCATCGCGCGCAGACCGATGGGAACGCGATCGCGATGGCGCAGACCCCGACCTGGGACCGGCTCTGGGACCGTGCGCCCAAGACGCTCCTCGAGGCAAGTGGACGCGCCGTCGGGCTCCCCGAGGGGCAGATGGGGAACAGCGAGGTCGGCCATCTCAACCTCGGCGCCGGCCGCGTGGTGATGCAGGACCTCGTGCGGATCGGGGAGAGCATCCGCGACGGGTCGTTTTTCGCGAATGCGGCCTTCCGTGGGGTCTGCGCTCAGGTGCGCACCTCCGGTGGGACGCTCCACCTCCTCGGCCTGGTCGGGGATGGTGGGGTTCATGCGCACGACGACCATCTCCGAGCCTTGGTCGATCTGGCGACGCGCGAGCGGGTGCCACGCATCGCGCTGCATCTGTTGCTCGACGGTCGCGATACCCTTCCCACTTCCGCGCTCGGCTTTGTGCGAGCGCTGCTGGCCACAATCGGGGATCGCGCGGTGATCGGGAGCCTCGGCGGACGCTACTACGGGATGGATCGCGACCATCGGTGGGCGCGCACCCAGCGCTGCTACGATGCCGCGGTGCGTGGCACGGGACCGACCACGGATGACCCGATCGCGTACATCGAGGCGCAGTACGCCGCGGGCACCACCGATGAGTTCCAGTCACCCGCGACGGTCGTGCGCGACGGGCAGCCGGTGGCGCGCATGCGGGACGGCGACGCGGTGATCACCTGGAACTATCGCTCCGACCGCATGCGACAGATCGTGCGCGCGCTGGCGATCGATGGGTTCGACGGCTTCGACATCAGCGGGCGTCCGCGACTCCACGTGGCGACGATGACGCAGTACGACCAGACCTTCGGCCTGCCGATCGCCTTCGAGCCCTTTTCGATGGCGAAGATCGTCGCCGAGGTGATCGAGGACGCGGGGATGAGCACGCTCCGCACGGCGGAGACGGAGAAGTACCCGCATGTGACCTATTTCTTCAACGGCGGGAACGAGACACCGTATCGCGGCGAGGAGCGGGTCCTCGTCCCGAGCCAGCAGGTGGCGACCTACGACCTGATGCCGGAGATGAGCGCGCCGGGGATCACCGACGTGCTCGTGGAGCATATGCGCCGGAAGTCCCACGAGTTCACGCTCTGCAACTACGCGAACGGCGACATGGTCGGCCACAGCGGGAACTTCGCTGCGACGGTGCGCGCCTGTGAGGTCGTGGACCAGCAACTGGCACGCATCGTCGCGGCCGCCGAGCAGACCGGCACGCGCCTGTTGATCACCGCCGACCACGGCAACTGTGAGATGATGATCGATCCCTCCACGGGTGGCCCCCATACCGCTCACACCACGAATCCGGTGCCCTTCCTCCTGATCGATGACGGCGCGCCGATGGCGCTCCGCGCCGGCGGCGCGCTCTGCGACGTCGGCCCCACGGTACTCGCGATGCTCGGGGTCGACCGCCCCGATGCGATGACGGGCCGTGACCTACGCGTGCGAGGTGCGGCATGAGGCGAGCCCCTTCGCTCGTCCGTACGCTGCTGGTTGGCGCACTCGGGCTCGGTGTGCTCGGGTTCGGTGTCGCGCGACCGGCCGGCGCGCAGGTCGGGCATGACCCGGCGTCGAGCCCGTACGAGGATCTGCGCGGGCGGCAGGCCGCGACGATCGGGATCGGTACGCTCGCGCCAGGGCGTGATCCCGCCGGGGTCGCCCCGAAGAGCGGGGTGATGCTCACCGGGCGCTACGAACTGCAGCTGACACGCCCCCTCTGGTTCTTCGCGCGGCTCGGCGTGGCACCGAGTCTCGAGCGCCCCATCAAGGATCCGCTCTTCACGGATGCGCAGCGCGATGCCGGGACGGAGCGGCATCCGATGTTGTTGACCGAGGTGGGGCTCACCATGAACCTCACCGGGAACAAGTCGTGGCGGCGGATCGTGCCGCAGTTCCATAGCGCGATCGGTTTCGTCACCGACGGCAACACCAAGTTCGACCTCGGGGGGTACAAGTTCGGGAGTGCCTTCACGATCTCGTACGGCCTCGGGGCGCGCGTCACCACGGGGCGAGACTGGGAGCTCCACGCCGACCTGACGCGGGTGCACTGGAAGTACACCTATCCCGATGCGTACGGCACCGGGAGCGATCCCCTCGTCCCAAGCGGTCGCCTGGGGCCGTGGGTCGGGAATTCGGTGATGCAGATCGGCGTGAGCCGCTTCTTCTTCCGCTGAGCTGACGATGCCGCGCGCCACCCTCACCCGCCGTCTCACCTTCTCCGCCGCGCATCGGTATCGCCGGCCGGAGTGGAGTGATGCGAAGAACGCTGAGGTGTTCGGGGCGTGCGCGCATCCGAATTGGCACGGGCATACCTACACCTGCGAGGTGACGGTCGGCGGAGAGATCGATCCGCAGACGGGGTTCTGTGCCGACCTCGCGGGGTTGGATCGGGTCCTCGCGGAACGAGTGCATGCCCGGCTCGATCACAAGAACCTCGTGCTCGATGTGCCGGAGTTCGCCGAGGGGCGTGAGATCCCGACCTCGGAGAATGTGGCGTGGTGGATCGCGCGTGAGGTGCAGGCGGGGCTCGGCGGCACGGCGCGTGTGCTGCGGGTGCGGCTCGCGGAGATGTCGGACCTCTGGGTGGAGATCGACCCGACGTGACGGCGGGGCCGGACGGCGCGACCCCGCTCGATGCGGTGGACGAGGTGCCGGTCTGGCTCGAGGTGAATGGCCAGCCCGCCGTCACTTGGATGTGCACCCCTGATCAACTCGATGCGCTCGTCGTGGGCTGGTGCTACGGCGAAGGGTATGTCGAGTCGCGCGATGACCTCCTCTCGATGCGCCCCTGCGCGCGCGAGCTCGGCTTCTGGGTCACGGTCCCCGAGACGCGCTATGCCACGGTGGAGGGAGAGGAGCGGCGAAGGGTCCTCGCCTCGGGGTGCGGCGCGGTGACGACGATCCTCGGCGCGCTGCACAAGGTCCCGCGGCGCGCGACGATGCCGACGATCCCTGACCTCGCGCAGACGCGCGCGCTCTTCAAGGCACTCTTCGCGCGCGGTGAGCGGTATCAGTCGACCGGTGGGATCCATGCGGCGGCGCTCACCGACGGGGTCGAGCTGTTGAACCACGCCGAGGATATCGGGCGACACAACGCGGTGGACAAGGTGATGGGGCAGCGGATCCTCGCGCGCGAGGGGACGACGGATCTCATCCTGTTGGTGACGGGGCGGATCTCGGGGGAGCTCGCGTACAAGGCGGCGCGCGCGCGGATCGCGGTGGTGGCGACGCCGTCGGTGCCGAGCACGGTGGCGGTGGAGATCGCGCGCGCGACGGGGATGGTGCTGATCGGGCGGGCGGTGTCAGGGACGCCGCAGGTCTGGACGCCATGAGCTGCACCGGCGTGATCCTCGCGGGTGGCGGCGCGACACGGTTCGGTGGTCGCCCGAAGGGACTCGAGATGGTCGCGGGTGAGCGGATCATCGATCGCGTGGCGCGGGCGCTGCGGATGGTGACTGACGAGCTCTTGCTCGTGGCGAATGCGCCAGAGGTGGCAGGTTGGTTGCCCGGCGTACGCACCGTCGCCGATGTGCGGCCGGGGGAGGGAGCGCTCGGTGGGTTGCATGCGGCGTTGGCCTGCGCGGTGGGTGACGTGGGTGCGACGACGGTCGATGCGAGTGAGGCGCCGGACGTGCTCGTCGTCGCGTGGGACATGCCGTTCGTCTCCGCGACGCTGCTTGGGGTGATGCGCGCGCGGGGGGAAGAAGGCGATGTGGACGCCGTGCTCCCCGAGAGCGATGGCTCGCGGCGCGGGGTGGAGCCGCTCTGTGCCTGGTATTCCGCGCGGTGCCTCGCACCGATCACGGCGGCGCTCGAGGCCGGTGACCGACGGGTGATCGCCTTCCTCGATGCCGTGCGGGTGGCACGCGTGCCACTGGAGGAGGTGCGGCGCTTCGGCGATCCCGATCGCCTCTTCGGCAATGTGAACACCGCCGAGGATCTCGCGCGGCTGCAGGGGATGGTGCCCGATGTCGGGTAAGCGCCCCCCGATCCTCTGCGTGGTCGGCAGGAAGCATGTCGGGAAGACGACCACGGTCGTGCGGCTCAGCGCGGAGCTCACGCGGCGCGGGCACCGCGTGATGATCCTCAAACATGGGTCGCACACCTTCACCCTCGATCCCGCCGGCACCGACACCTATCGTCACTATCACGAGGGGAACGCCGCGCGGGTCGCGATGGCGTCACCGGATAAGTTCGCGCTCGTCTCACGGTGGGAGGAGGAGCTCCCGCCGGAGGTGATCGTGGAGCGCTACCTCGCCGATGCGGATCTCGTGCTCGCCGAGGGATTCAAGCGATCCGTGTTGCCAAAGCTCGAGGTGGTGCGCCGAGCGGTCTTCCCGACCTCGCTCTGGCAGGATGCATCGCTGCCGGAGGATTCCTGTGTCGCGATGGTGAGCGATGCGGTGATCCCGGGATTCTCCGGTGTGTCGTTCTCCCTCGATGATGCGGCGTGGGTCGAGCGCTGCGCCGACTGGATCGAACAGACCTTTCTCACATCGACTTCGCAGGGCTCCTGATGCGATATATCCCATCTCCCCTCGTCGCGCTCGCGCTCCTCACCCTGGCCGCCTGCCAGCCGGTTGGTGGCCCATCGACTCGCCCGGCCCCAGCGATCGCGCCACGCGTGGCCTTTCGCGCCCTCGCCGACTCGCTCCTCGACGACCGTCGATTCCGCTCCGCG
>Ga0129333_10005455_pt1 | contig 11962 bp, 13 predicted proteins | sample CPB6_08_DNA_FD_94474 | JGI IMG/M metagenome (GOLD analysis project Ga0129333, IMG submission 94474) | Freshwater to marine salinity gradient microbial communities from Chesapeake Bay, USA - CPBay_Sum_0.6_0.8_DNA | ecosystem: Environmental > Aquatic > Marine > Coastal | place: USA: Chesapeake... | reverse complement strand
GCAGTGATCCAGGAACAATTTATTATGACAGTGATACTAACAGTTTAATTTTGTTTGATGGAGACACAGTAGGTGGTGTTGAACTTTTAAAACAAGATTTATCTAATTTAGATGGACAAATTAGCAGTGTTATTCCATCTGACACTCCACCAGCAGATGTTGATCCAGGCACTATTTGGTATAATACTAATACTGGTAAAATCTATATTTTATATGATGATGGCGACAGTCAACAATGGGTACAACCTACAACACCTAGCGTAGGAGCAGGCACAGTTAATGTAACAGGTTCTACAAGTTTTTCAGAGTTGGCTGGTACAATTTCTCTTTCTCAAATTCCAAACAATTTAATAACACCTGTTAAACTTAATTTAAATAATGATCTTATTCCAACTAGTAATGAATCTTTTGACTTAGGCAGTTCGTCTTTTAGATGGAGGGATTTATATCTTAGCGGAACTTCTATAAATCTAGGATCTGCTGTTATAACATCTTCAGGAAGCACTGTAAATCTTCCTGCTGGTTCTACTATTTCTGGTTCAGCTATTGTTACTGGATCATCTATTAATAGATTCACCACTTTCAGTGTTTCAGGACAACCTAATTTAGAAGCCGATAGTGAAAATGATATTCTAACATTAGTAGCAGGACCAGGTATACAGATTACTACTAATGAAAGTAACGATTCAATAACAATTACAAATACTGGCGGTGGTGGCGGTGGTGGCAGCGGCGTTAGTTCAGGACAAGTTAACAGATTAGCCTATTATGCATCTACAGGAGCAATCGTCCAAGACACAGGATCTAATTTAACATGGAATGGATCTAATCTTAACTTAACTGGAACAATAACTGCTACTGGTGCTGTGAGTTATATACGAGCATATTTTGATACACTTACTGAACTTAATTCAATAAGTGCTAGTACATGGCACGGTATGGTTGCACATGTTCACGAAACAGGAAGAATTTATTTTGCACATGCCGGGTCGTGGAACGCTGTTGCGAATGTTAGTGATTTAGTCAGCAGTCCAAATACTTTTAGCACTATATCTGTAGCAGGACAATCTAATGTCGTTGCAGATAGTTCTACAGATACACTTACATTAGTAGCAGGCACTAACATAACTTTAACTACTAATGCTACAAATGATAGTATCACTATTTCTGCATCAGGCGGAGGAAGTTCTACTTTATCTGCATTAACTGATGTAGATATAACAACCGTAGCTCCTACTAACGGACAAGTTCTAAAATATAGCACTTCACAATCAAAATGGCTACCAGGTAATGATCTAACAGCAGGAGGAGGTGGCTCTAGTAACAGTTTTGAAACTATAGCAGTTGCAGGACAATCAAATGTTATTGCATCTAGTGCTACTGATACATTAACTTTAGCAGCGGGAACAGGAATCACTATTACTACAAATGCTACAACTGATACTATAACAATAACAAATTCAGGAAGTAGTTCAAATGCATTTGGAGGAGTGGCAGTTTCTGGACAGTCATCTGTCGTTGCAGATAGTTCTACAGATACACTTACATTAGTAGCAGGAACTGGTATTACAATTACAACTGATGCTTCTTCAGACTCTGTGACAATTACAAATTCATCTGTTGCAGTAACTACTTTCCAGGCACTGACAGATACTACTTCGGCTGGTTTAACAGTTGATGAAATTTATCTTCCTGCAATAACTAGATTAGTTTTGTCTGCTAACGGATCAGCTGCTTATAGATTTGATCAATACGGTTTAACTGATAATCCTACTATCTATGCCATAAGTGGAACTACAATTGCCTTTAAGTTAGTATCAGGACATCCGTTTTTAATTCAAACAAGTGGAGGAGTGAATTACAATACAGGTTTAGAACTATGTACTGAACAAGGAGTTGTTACTTTAGGATCTAGTGCTCAAGGTGGGAGTTCAGGAACCCTATATTGGAAAATTCCTAGTGGTATTTCAGGCAACTATAGATACCAATGTAGTTTGCACGGAGGTATGGTAGGAGTTATCAATATAAGAGATATTTCAACAATTTAATGGAGAGTAGTTCAATATGTTAAATTTTCCAAATAACCCAACGGCTAATGAAACGACTTTTACTGATGGGACAAGCACCTGGATTTATAATGGAGAGGCATGGGATCTAGTGCCTGATTTATCTCCTACTTTTACAAATGTTATCGTAACTGGTAATTTAAATGGCAATGTAACTGGTAATTTAAATGGCAATGTAACTGGTAATGTAACTGGTAATGTAACTGGTAATGTAACTGGTAATTTAAATGGCAATGTAACTGGTAATGTAACTGGTAATGTAACTGGTAATCTCAGTGGAAATACTCTTGGTACTCATAAAGGAGATATTGTAGCAGACGATGATACTACTGCATATAACGCTAGTACAAAAACATTTACAGGTAACATTGCAGGAAATGCATCTACTGCCACTCAGTTACAAACAGGTAGACAAATTAATGGTGTAAATTTTAATGGCAGTCAAAATGTGCAGATTCCTGGAACAATAGTAAGTGCAAGTGCTCCTTTAAATCCTAATTTAGGCGATACATGGTTTGATACCGAATCCGGATTTTTTTACGTTTATTATGATAATTTTTGGGTAGAACATAAGTAAGATGGTAAGGTAAAACACACGTCAAAAATCTTTAGATAAATATATGGATATTTTAACAAGGACTCAAAATGGCAATTAATTTCCCGCCAATTCCTGCAATAAACGAAATTTACACTTATAATGGTCGTTCTTGGCAATGGAACGGAACAGTATGGAACATTGTCGACAATACTAGTCCCACTTATTCTAATATTAGTGCTACTAATGTTAACGCTACAAATGTAATTACAACTAATTTAACAACAACTAACTCTACAATAACAAACAGTACAATTACAAACGCTACAATTACAAACATAGTAGGAAACGCATCTTCAAGTGCTGTGCCTACTAGCGATAATCATATTACTAATAAAAAATATGTAGATACTAGGGCGATAGCATTTAGTATTGGACTTAGCTAAGGATTAATAATGGCAAAAAAAGAATTAACCACGTATATTTTCAGTCCTGGAATAGTAACTCCAGATACTAATCTATATCCTAATGCGTTTTCTCTAATAAACTCTAATAAAAAATATATTATCGAAGAAGCAGTTGAATACATTCAATATAATATTGATAACGATATTCCACCATTTATATTTTACACTTATAACTCAGATAAGTGTCGCAGAGATTTAAGTTATGTACTCGAAGGTTACCTTTCAGATCTAAGACATGGCGGAAATAGCGTAACAGTTAACAATGCATCAAAATATTTCGAAAATGGATTTCCCCAAATTGATGGCAGTAGAGACCCTGAGGTTGCTACTCATACATTTGTTAGAAATTTAATTCTAAATTATATTTTAACAAACACTGCATTTGCAAGTTTACAAGTAGATATTGCACAAGTTATTGATTTAGACACTGCGGCCGAAGGCGCAGCATTATCAAGAATCACTACACTGGCAAATATTGTAATTGATGTTATTGATCAAGGACTTACTGCCTTACCTGCGGTAGAAAACAACAGAGGATTCGTAAAATTTCCTGGATATTATAAACTAAAAGACATTCTGATAATAAACAACGCTACAAGAAACCAACTATTATATAATTTTGTTGATCCAACTACAGCTATAGATCTAACCTATAGCGAAAACTTTGACGAAGATTTTCCTGGTGCCTTGTATGGTGCAGAAAAAATTACTACAATAACGTTTGATGTTGATACAACAAACATGATGGTAACAGACAATATTCAGATATTTGTCGAGGCTAAAGAACAAACCGTAAGACTAAATCCAATTGGTACAGATGCAATGGAACGTACTAAAGTTGGAATACCTCAAAGTATGTTAGATGCTGACTTTGAATATGGATTACAGCCTACTAAATGGCAGGCATTAAGTTTAATGAGAAATTATCCTGCTGTTTATGAAATCCCTGGAAGCGAGATAGCTGTGACTAGCGTCACTACAGATGCTAGTTCAGCAACAGGAGGCACAGGATCTAGCTTAATTACTGTTACAACTGTCGCAGCACATCAATTAACTGTAGATACACCTATTACTATTAAGGCTCTAGCTAATAGTGTTTCAGGGTTTAGTAGAGCAGAAGGAAGCTTTTTAGTAAATGCTACTCCTACTCCTACTACTTTTAACTATTACGCTAAATCAAAAGTTGGAACTACTAACGGTGAACAACTAAGCAGCACATACACTCAATTACGAAAGGCAGCTTATTACACTGGAGCGGCAGTTGGTAGTCCTACATTTAGTGTATTCAGTAACGGAAGTTCTGGTTCGGTGACTTCGAACCTTATCACCGATATAGGCAGAGATATTATTGGCTTTACAGGTACTGCACCTCCAATAGGAGCTCCTATAAGCGGAACAGGTATTCCAACAGGCACTCAAATTACAGCCGTGGCAGGGTCAGGTGGAATTGTTCTTTCTACTACTCTAACTACTACTGGTAATATTGGAGACACTGTATTAATTGTGGATAGTACTACAGGATTAGGTCCTGGTTTACTTTTAAATAGGGGCGATGGAATTGGCGTAACTATCACAGACATTACAGGTAGTAATGTTACAATAAGCAGTGGATTGACATCAACTGTGCTTGGTAGTATACAAAATTATACAGGATTAACAGCTAATACTACTTCAGGTACAGGCACTGGTGCAACCATTACAATTACTAGAAATAATACATTATATAGTGCATCAATAGTTAATCCAGGTGGCGGATATCAGGCTGCAGATACTCTTACTTTTCTTGGCACACAACTAGGAGGAACAACACCATTAAATGATGCTGTGGTAACTGTATTGACTGCTAGCTCAATTAATTCTATAAATGCATTTACTCTTGCTACACAAGGATCAGGATACTCGAATACTTTAGGAAATGCAGTTACTGGCGGCACTGGCAGTGGTGCAACATTTGATATTGTTACAGGAACAGGAGAAGTTACCTCAGCAACACTTAACAATACTGGATCAGGTTATACAGTTAGTGACACTCTTACTCTTACTCAAACATTAGGAAGAGTTTTGAGTATCTTTTTCTCTTCGCCGGCTGGAACAGGATATACTACTGCTAATAATGTTGCAACTTCTGGCGGTACTGGTACAGGATTGACAGTGGATTTAGTGGACAATGGTGCAGGACAAATTACTAATGTTACAATTAATAATCCAGGTAGTGGCTATACAGCGAGTGATGTCATAACTATAACTGGTGGCGGTAACAATGCTACATTTACAGTTTCTACAGTTTCTACATCAGCTACTATTACAGTTGACTCGGTTACAGCAGGCGGTGTAATTCAAACTGTAAGTGTAGCAGGAACTCCAATAACTGTTACTAGTGTTGATTTTATTAGTGCTTTGACTATTAATACACCTACAACATCTCAGATTGCTTCTGGTTCCACTTTAAGTTATTCTGCGATTGCTACAATAGAAGTAAGTTTTTTGACTGCCCACGGATTTATTCCTGGAAACACAATTACGGTACAAATTAGCAGTTCAGGAACAAATGCTCAACTAGCTGCCGGTCCATTCTTTGTCGAAAGTGTACCCACTACTACAACTTTAAGATATACTGCAAGATCTAGTGGAACAATCAGCAATACTCTAGTAGGTGTGATATATGCTAGACCAGACAGTTACTTCATTCATAGACCATTCGATGGCGGCGTACAATTAGGTACAGGAGGCAGTGCCCATGGAGCCATGGCTATACGAATGAGCAAAAAATATATTCGTTATCAATCAGGTAAAGGTTGTATGTATAACACTGGCGCATTGTTTGCACCTAGTTATGATATTAGAAGTATTACTGCATCAGGAACTATCGTAGGATCAGTTATTACACTTACTACAGACGATACAGATCATGGTTGTCAAGTAGGAGCACAAATTCAAATTAGTGGTGTTACTACCGCAGGATATAATGGAGTATATACAGTTTCAGATGTAAGTAATGAACGTATATTAAGTGTTATCGCATATCAGACGCTTGGAGATACTGTTGCTGTATTAAGTAGTCCTTGTCAAATGGCTGTAAGACAATGGCATGGTAGTACAGTACGAGCTGGTATATTTGACGATCAAAATGGAATGTTTTATCAATATGATGGTAAAACATTAGCTGTGGTAAAACGCAGCAGTACTTTTCAACTAGCAGGAGTCGTTTCTCTTGCTGTTAATAGTAATAATGTTACTGGAATAAACACTAGATTCACACAACAATTGAAGGCAGGAGATCGTGTGGTCATGAGAGGAATGAGTCATACCGTAACTACTATTGTAAATGATACTAGTATGACTGTAACTCCGGATTTTAGAGGTGTTAATAATGTATCCGAAGTTAAAATCTGTAAAACCCAAGATCTTATAGTACCGCAAGAATATTGGAACGGCGATCCTTGTAACGGTTCAGGACCAAGCGGATATAATATTGATATAACTAAAATGCAGATGATTGGTATTCAACATACTTGGTATGGTGCAGGATTTATCGATTTTATGCTTAGAGGACCAGATGGTAATTATATCTTTGTACATAGATTTAGAAATAGTAATGTAAACACAGAAGCATATATGCGCACAGGTAATCAGCCTGTTAGATACGAAGTGCAAAATGAAGGAGCTAGAGGACAATTAACTGCCACTATGGACAGTTCTCAAACAACTATTCCTATGAGTGCAGCTGACTTATATTACTTTCCTCAATCAGGTACAGTTATAATAGACAACGAATTAATTAGATTTACAGGTAATTCAGGCAGTGCTCTTACTGGATGTACTCGAGGAGCAGCTCTTACTCAATTCTCGGCGGGCTCTCAGAGAAACTTTACAGGCGGATCTGCTGCTACTCATAATATAAGAGCAGGAGTTATTCTAGTCAGCAATACAGTTACTCCAATTATTAGCCATTGGGGTAGTGCTTACATGATTGATGGTCTTTTTGACAGCGATAGAGGTTATCTGTTTAACTATGCTGCTACAGCCGTTAGTGCATCTACTACACGTAGAACAAGTTTCTTAATACGATTAGCGCCTAGCGTAAGTAATGCACAAGTAGGAGATCTAGGAGATAAAGAATTATTAAATAGAGCTCAATTATTACTGAGCTCAATTAGTGTTACTAGCGATACAGTAAGTGGCGGCGGTGCATTAGTCATTGAAGGAATTTTAAATCCTAGTAATTACCCTACAGATCCTACTTTAATTACATGGAATGGTTTAAGTAGTGCGGCGGCTGGTGGACAACCAAGTTTTGCACAAATTGCATCAGGCGGAAGTGTTACTTGGTCAGGAGGCACAAGCACTGCTTCTGCAACCGTACAAGGTGCATTTACTACAACTGTAACAGCTAAAAGTTTTAATGCAAGTACACAAACAATTACTGCTATTAGCTTTAGTTCAATTACATACGGGATTACAGCTAGATCTTTAGCGTTTAATTTTGGAAATACTTATAGACGAGCATTACGCAACGGTAGAAACGACTTTCTCATGACCAATAGCGATTATCAAGCATTAACCACTCCTTTACGAGCAGGTGATACAATAGTCGATAGTAGCGGACTATATTGGACAGGCACTAGAACAGTTACTAGTGTAACTACAAGTTATCTTACTTATAATTCTACATTGTATACTAGAATAGTACTTAACACTAGTCCAACCAATCAATCAGCTGATGATACCGATATATCTGGACTGAATGTAACTAGTAGTATATCTACTACATACAACTCTGCTATTAGCTCTTCTAGAACCGATTTTCTAATTACACAGGCTCAGTACTCAACTAGTACTATAGCTAACACAGATGCCTTAAGTGCAACTACATATATTACTGGCGGTCAAACTATTAGTTCAATTACTCCAAATTATGCAACTGTAGCTGGAACTGTATATGCAAGAATAGTTATGACCAGTAACGGCAATAGTAGTAGTCCAACCGGCACAGGAAATAATATAACTGTAACAGTTACTTTGGCCAGCACTAATACATATAATAGAGCAATTAATAATACTAGAAATGATTTCTTGATAACTGATACTCAATACGCAACTTCAGGTATTGCAGTTGGTGACAGTCTTAGTGCCGCTAGCGTTATTACTGGCTCTCAAACTATATCTACAATTACACCTAGCTATATCAGTATCGGTGGAGTAGCTCATACAAGAATTGTTATGAGTTCTAATGCAAATGCACAGAGCACAGCTGGTGCAGGTAATGATGTGACTGTGACTGTGACTGCTCAAGGATCCGCAGCAACTTATAATAATACTAGTTTCTTGTTCTTTACTAGTGCAAGTTGGATTGCATCAGGTGCTACAATCAGCACTCGTGTAGATAGTACAGAAATTAAATTTCCAGCAGGTACTAGCGTTAATGCAGTTTCTACAAGAACATTTGGTGCTACCACTGTGTATAGAGTAGGCTTTACTCAGGCATCATTAGGATCCGTTGCAGCAGCAGCTACAATTACTTTTGGATTCGGTGCAGCTTTCGCACTGCCTGGAGAACAAGTATTCAGCTTTGTAAGTAATCCAGGAAGCACAGATACATTACAACTTACAGAATTAAAAGAACTAACTAGCACTACTATTGGGGGCAGAGGTACATTCCCTAACGGACCAGACGTATTGGCTATTAATGTGTACAAAGTAAGTGGCTCTGCTACACCTTGTAATATTATTCTACGCTGGAGTGAAGCACAAGCATAATTTCGCTTAAATACTACTAAGTATTTACTGGAGCGAAAACAGTGAGCGAACTTGTTAGTATTCACACGGATCTATATTCATGGATCCGTTAACCCTCTTTGCCCTAGCTAATGGAGCAGTAAAATTAGTCAAAGAAGGTTGCAAACTCTATAAAGATATTAAAGGTGCAGCTGGAGACATTAAAGATGTTCTCAAAGACCTTGACGATCAATTCCATAACAAGTTTAAAGATCATCCTCCTACTATTGCAGAAAAAAATCAGTACATAGAAGAAAAAAACCGCATAATCAACTTAAACAAACAAGCTGGTGATACAACTAATATCTACACTGAAATTGGACAGCAATTGGGTGTATATTTTGATAATCTTTATAAATGCAGAGCTGTGTTTGATGAAGAAGAAAGACGTAGTAAAAATGAAGTTTACACAGGTACAGACAGCATAGGTAAACGTGCCTTACAACGTGTTCTACTGAGAAAACAATTGGATGCTATGGGTGCAGAGCTACGTGAAATCATGGTGTATAACAGTCCACCAGAATTGGGTCCGTTGTATCTCGAAGTAGAAGAAATGATGAAAACTGTAGGCAAAGAACAAGCTGGTGCTCTACAACTACACATTAAAAGACAATCAGAGGCTGCAAATAAAAAAAACAGAAGAATACAACATCTAAGATGTAATCTTTGGAAGTACACCTTGTCAACTATTTTTATAACTTATATGATTTGGCTTATTTGGGCTGTGGTACAAATACGAATAGAAAGAGAACCAGAATTAGGTGTGTGTTTAATTCCTAAAGGAACTTGGTTATATACACAATATAATAACTTGATTTGGGTAGACTGCGAACAAAATTTAAATAGGAATAAGTAAATGGAAATTGACATACTTTGGATACTAGCAGCTTTGGTAATAGTGGCTATTGTACTGTATATCACTGAAAGCAACTATGATGGACGATAACGATCCTAAAAAAGCTTTAGAAAAAGCTAAAAAAGATTTAAAAAAGAAAGCTAAACTTACAGTACCCCAAGACTTTCTAGATGGTGCTAAAAGCTATGACGATAAACTTACATTAGTTAAAATACTCAGCGAAAAAGAAAAACAACGTGTGGTACTAATGTTTAAAAAAATGATACAAGCAGGTATGGCAGAATCTAATCGAAAGAAAGGTCTGAAATAGCTTAAATAACCCGCAGGGTCGCCGCGCTAGAGTCCTGCGCGAAGCGTCAGCGCAGCAGCAGAGATTTTTTTAACTACCTAAGTCTTGTACTTACTACACATTAACTCGAACTCAAATTGCTTACTCTGTACTTGACCATAACTGGCATTAGGGTTCCTTAATCTATAAGCACTCTTCTCACGTTCTATACAATCCTCATAGGCATTACTACAACCGACTAATAATAAAATTACGATTGCTAGTACACAGAAAAATACTATTAAAGTGGTTACTGGTGGATATTGATCATTCATAACACTATTTAATAAATACTCCGGTTTAAGGAAAAATTATGACAGAAACTCACACTAGAACTATCATACGTGCCGTCTGCTGGCGTATCGTAGCTACACTAATTACAGCAGCTTATACCGGACTATCAGGCGCTATTATTATTAATATTTGGATGACTGTGGCACACTATATACACGAACGTGCTTGGCTTAAAATCAAATGGGGTAAACAAAACAATACCCAATAAATAACTGTTTAAGGAGCTACAGATGCTTAAAACTTTTATACTCAGCATAGCTCTGAGCACTGGCGATTTACCCTACGATCAACTAGAACAACTGTATTGGGATTGCGATACAATGTTTATGAAAGGCGAATTGGGCGGACAAGATATGTGGAGCTGTCTGGCTATAACAGATGAATTCCAAAGCTATTTCGCTGATCGTGATGCCTTTATGTTATATTGGAAGCAAAATCGAGAACAACAATGGCTACAACGTGGTTATACAGAAGAAGCTAAACCTGCATAATGTGGAAGTTTATACTTATGGTGCTGGTCTATGCCGACGGTGAATGGCGTGCTTGGAATACTTACGATAACTTAAAAGAGTGTGAAGAAGTTATACAGATAATACGACATCATAGAGATAACGTATTGGAAGCTTATTGTCTGGCTGTTTATAAATGATTCGATTAATTAATCTTAATGAGAATAATAAAGGATATACCGTACAGATCCAAGGTCCATATGGAGTTTTGGAAATCAGAGACTTAGTTTGGATTAATGAGAATAGAATAGATTTAATTGAATTGTGCTATAAAGAAGCTTGGGCTGTACTACAAGGTGCTTATCATTGTTGCTTTTCAATTCCTGGAAAAGTGTTGCGTATAAAATAATAACCAAGGTGTTAAATGAGCTATAAACATTATAAACCACATAATAATCATTTCCCAACCATGATGACCGAATACAAAACTATAGATAAGCCCTAGTAAAAATAAAGGTGCTGGTAGTAAACTTAATACTAGATAGATTCTATTCATATTAATACCTGTCAAATATAGGATGACGACGCAAAGCAGGATACTTGATCCTTAATAAAGTATCAGATTGTTCAGGTACCCATATATTGATACTGTCCGTTCCATGTTCTACTACACAATGCCAAAGAGCTAGATCATGCATGAGCTCAGCTTCATTAGCACGTATATCCATAGTCCAGGCCCAATATCTATAACAGTATTGCATATTAGAAAGTCTTGTTAGGTGTTAGATAACTACGAAATTCACAACTACCACTAATCTGTGTACCACTTAAAAATAATGCTTGCATGGCTCGAGATAATTCTGCTCGACACTGTTGCTCATTAATATAGAAATTCTGCACAGAACCACGATGCCCGTATGGTGGATCAGATCCTAATACTATTATTAATAATAGCCACATAATCGCTCCTGTGGATTATTTACCAAAATTTGGGTATACAGTATTAGATAGATCTGCTGCGGATTTTTTTAGTAGCTACTAAAAGGGTACCTGTGGGGTAAAATTTCTACGCTGCGAAAATTTTAAAATAGCTACTATTTCCTTTCGGGGTGGTGATTTGTTACCTATACAGTGTTTAAAATGTTAAATTTAAATATATGCCCCGACCACCCCGACCGTTCAGAAAAATATT
>Ga0129333_10005454_pt1 | contig 11962 bp, 8 predicted proteins | sample CPB6_08_DNA_FD_94474 | JGI IMG/M metagenome (GOLD analysis project Ga0129333, IMG submission 94474) | Freshwater to marine salinity gradient microbial communities from Chesapeake Bay, USA - CPBay_Sum_0.6_0.8_DNA | ecosystem: Environmental > Aquatic > Marine > Coastal | place: USA: Chesapeake Bay... | reverse complement strand
GAGATGCGCAAGATCACCAAGGAGAACCAGCGTTTCGAGCGCAAGGAGATGACCCGCGCCGAGGCCGAGGCCCTCATCCGCGAACGTGGGCAGGAGCGCTACAAGCTCGGTCGCCTAGCCGACATCCCCGAGGGCGAGGCCATCTCCTTCTACACCAACGGCGAGTTCGCCGACCTCTGCGCTGGCACGCACGTGCGCTACACCGCGCAGGTCAAGGCGTTCAAGCTACTCTCCATCGCGGGCGCCTTCCATCGCGGGGACGAGAAGAACAAGCAGTTGCAGCGCATCTACGGCACGGCCTTCGCCACCAAGGACGAGCTTGAGCAGCATCTCGCCCGTGTCGAGGAGGCCAAGAAGCGCGACCACCGCCGCCTCGGCAAGGAACTCAAGCTCTTCCACATCGACGAGAAAGTTGGCCAAGGCCTGATCCTCTGGACGCCCAACGGAGCGGTCATCCGCCAGGAGCTCCAGACCTTCATCGCCGAGCGACTCTTCGCCACCGGCTACAAGCAGGTCTTCACGCCGCACATCGGCAACCTCGACCTTTACCGGACCTCCGGCCACTTCCCCTATTACAAGGACGCGCAGTTCCCTCCGCTGGTGGAGCGCGACGCCATCGAGCTGCTCTCTAAGGAGGGTTGTGCCTGCGGCGAGCTGATGAACCGCCTGGAGTCGGGTGCGGTGCAGGGCTTCCTGCTCAAGCCGATGAACTGCCCGCACCACATCCGCATCTTCGCCTCACAGCCCCATTCATACCGCGACCTCCCCGTGCGCCTCGCCGAGTTCGGCACCGTCTACCGCTGGGAGCAGTCCGGTGAGCTCAATGGCATGACCCGCGTCCGCGGCTTCACCCAGGACGACGGTCATCTCTTCTGCACTGAGGACCAGGTCGGGCAGGAGGTCCAGGGCTGCCTCGAGCTGGTGAAGATCGTCCTAAAGACCCTTGGGCTCGGCGACTACCGCGTCCGCGTCGGCCTTCGCGCCCCTGGCTCCGACAAGTACACCGGCTCGGCTGAGAACTGGGCCAAGGCCGAGGCCGCCTGCCGCGCCGCCGCCGCCACCCTCGGCGTGCCCTTCAGCGAGGAGCAGGGGGAGGCCGCCTTCTACGGCCCGAAGATCGATTTCGTCGTCCGCGATGTCATCGGCCGCGAGTGGCAACTCGGCACGGTGCAGGTCGACTTCAATCTCCCCGAGCGCTTTGAGCTCTCGTACATCGGCGCCGACAACAAGCCCCACCGCCCGGTGATGATTCACCGCGCCCCGTTCGGGTCGATGGAGCGCTTCGTCGGCATCCTCATCGAGCACTTCGCGGGTGATTTCCCGACCTGGCTCGCGCCTGAGCAGGTGCGCGTGATGACGCTCAACGACGACCTGATCCCGCACGGCCAGAAGGTCGTCGCCGAGCTCCGCGCCGTCGGCATCCGCGCCTCGCTCGACGAGGCCAGCGACAAGCTGGGCGCCAAGATCCGCCGCGCCGAGCTCGAGAAGATCCCGCACATGCTCGTCCTCGGCGCCAAGGAGATCGAGGCCGGCGTGGTCTCCGTACGCTCACGCGCGGACAAGGCGATGGAAGGCAATGTGCCCCTCGCTGAGTTTATTGCTAAGGTGCAGGCTGAAGTCGCCGAGCGACGACTCCGGGTACCCGCTCCCGTCGTGCCCGCCCCGATCCCGAAGGCCTGATTCGCCTTAGAAGCTGTAGCGCAGGCCGAAGGAGGTCGTGCGCTGGGCGCCCGCCTGCCCGAGAAGGGTATCCTGTGCCGCGTAGCTCACGCTGATCCCGAATCCAGGGGCGAATTCGTAGCGCAGGCTGAAGATGGTTACGGTGACATCCTGGACATCTCCAGCGTTGAGGGTGTGGGCGACGGTGAGTCCAGCGGTCAGGTTGCCGGCAATCGGGAGCTCATAGCCGAGGCCGAAGAGGTTCTGGGTCACACTGCCGAGGTCACCATCGACCTCGCCATGGGCATAGTAGGCGGTGAGGGTACCTTGACCCCAGGCCTCGGTGGTGCCGATGCCGTAGGTGAACTGATGTGCGTCGAGACTGGTGCCGTCGAACGACACGTTATTGCGCGCGACGCTCACGAAGGCGTTTCGGTAAAAGTAGAGCCGAGCGTTCACGCCGTAGCCGCTGGAGTCGCCGTCGTCGTCACTGACGCTGCCGTAGCTTACCTCGACCGAGGACTTGTGGCTAGGTCGCGTGTCAATGCGCGGCATGGACATCTGGGCCGAGGCGACAGCTGCGAGGAGTACCGGGGCGAGCGAGATGCACTTCATGTCGCTAGGACTAAGCCAGGGTGGGGTGGGACTGAAGGTAAATCGCCTTGTGAGGTCGGATGTGAATGAACCCAAGAAAACGGCTTTTTTGCGCAGCATTCAGCCAGATTCTGACTTTACAGCCACCGCCGCCCCGTAGACTTGTATAGCCTCAAACCCATGAAGCGCGTCCTCACACTCGCCGCCTGCATCGCAGCGGCTACGCTCACCACCCGTGCCGACGACGTCCCTGAGGTCGTTGTCTGCCCTGTCTATCTCCCCGATGGAACTGCCGGGCCCATCACCTACGGACCTAGCAAGGGTTGGTACACGGTCGACCCGCTCGAGCGCACCTTCGACCTCGAGACATTCGATATCGACGAGACGCTGTCCGGTGACGAGGGGCTGGATCCCATCATCTGCATCTTCCCCGGCGTCGGTGAACCGTTCGACGAGCTCCATCCCTACGACCGCTACATCGATCCCATCTTCGCCGAGTTCGCGGAGATCGGAGCGAATATCAGCTGGGTCGTGGGTAGCTCCGCCGATGGGAACATCATCCTAGCCTACGACCACGAATCCAACCCTGTCGTCGTCGACCTGCTTGCGCGCGACGTCCAGATCATCCCGATGGCGGCGCGTTCGCTCTTCGCCGACCCCGATGAGTTTGTGACCGCCGACATGATTCCCCTGACGGCGACTGCGATCTCCGCTGACGGCTCGACAGTCGTCGGCGATGCCTACGATGCCGCTGGTGTCTGGCGCCTGCGCCGTGCGGATGGCAATGGCGTCACCGCGCTCGAACTCCCGCACTCCACTTGGTCGGGCGGCTCAGCCATCGCGACCTCGGCTAACGGCGATGTGGTCATCGGCTACGCCACACGTGTCGAAGGCGGCAACTTCCATGCCGTCAGCTGGAATGCTGCCGGCAACCTGACACAGCTCAACCCCCTGCAGTCCGATGATGTCGGCAGCATAGCGAGTTTCGTCACGCCCGATGGATCAGTCGTCGCCGGCGACTACTTCAGCAATGTCGGCAGCGGCGTTGTGCCCTTCATTTGGAACCAGACCGAGGGTTTCACCGCGCTGGGCGACCCCCTCGCCAGCGACGATCAAGTGCTGGTCAACTCGCTCTCAGACGACGGCCTCGTGCTCTCTGGTAACCGCTTCGACGCAGCCGGCATCACCTCCTGGTATTGGACGAAGGAGACCGGGTTCGTTGACTTGGAGAAGCTCGATGGATACGAGGAGGATCTCAGTTATGTGACCGGGGTCGATGTCGATAGCGGCATCGTCTATGGTTGCTTCGCCGACGGCGGCTACTTCCTGCGCTCGAACGAGGGCATCATCAATCCCCAGGAATGGGTCACCTCGCTGAACTGCCCGATCGGCAGCACCGCTGCCGCGTTCATGCTCAGTTCCCAGCCGATGGAAGGCGCCCACCATCGTCCGCTCTCCGAGTACGCCATTCCCGGCAAGGACAGCTTCGCCTGGGTCACCGGCGACTACGGCATCGCCACCCGATCGCAGGATCTCCGCCAGGGTGCCGGTGAGATCGGCTATGGCTTCCGGGTTGGTAAGGACGGGGTGATCGGCTTCTCCGGTGGCTATTACGACCAGAGCCAGGACTTCGCGCTCGGCGGCACCGGCGACTCCACCGGCCGCTATCTCGTGGTCGAGGCTGGCTTCGGTCTCGGCTGGGGCCAGGCCTCCTTCACCGCTCTGGCCGGAAACACCAAGGTCGACACCGTTCGTGGCTACACGGTTGGCCTTGGGACCGACTATTCCTCGGGTTATACCGAGGGCCGTAGCTACGCCTTCCGCGCCCGCCTGGACGGACAGGCCTTCGGCACCATCGCCGGGAGCACCCTCTCGCCTTTCGTCTCGGTGACCTTCGATCGCACCGAGCTCGACGGCTATGCCGAGACGGGCGGAGCCTTCCCTGCCATCTTCAATGATCGCTCCGACGACCGCATCGTCACGCGTCTCGGTCTCGTCGCCCGCACCAAGCTTGGCGCCAGTGACACGCTGCGCACCTCGCTCGAGGTCGCGCACAACTCGAGCGGCGCCGCCGCGCCCGTCACCGGCACAGACACCGCAACCGGATTGGTCGACTTCTCCGTGCCGGGCACCTCGGATCGTTCGACTTGGGCGCGTCTGGGCCTCGACCTCGACCACCAGATCGATCCCGTCACCGTCCTCAACCTCACGGTTCAGGGGTCAACCCGCGGAGATGCCTTTGACCTCGCCTTCGCGGTCAGCCTCCGTCGCGGCTTCTGAGCCCAGCCGGTCTCTCTCGAAGCCTAAGCCGTCCGTTGCCGTTGCCGAAAGGCTGGCGTGGACAGCTTCGTCTTTTGGGCTTTAGCCAAGCACGGATTCGAATAGCATGGTCTTACTCCTATGAAGCACCTAAGCATCCTCGTTCTTGGCGCAGCGTCGCTCACGGCTGCCCAGCCCTCTTCTGTCAGCGGACTCATGCTCTACGCGGTGGGTGGCACGGGAGGTCTTGGCGGCGGTCTCGGCTACCATTTCAACGAAATCATCACCCTGCGCGGCGAGCTCGCTACGTTCACGTACGACGACAGCTTCGACCAGGACGGCATTACCTATCGGGGTGACCTGAAGCTCGCCACCCAAGCACTCTACCTCGACGTACATCCCTTCGGTGGTACCTTCCGGCTCACGGTGGGCGTGGACAACGGTCGTACGCGCTTTGGCGGTACAGCGGTTGCAGATGGCAGCGGCGAAGTCGATGTGAACGGAACTCTTTATCCACTGCCAGCCGGTGAGAGTATTACAGCCGAGGTGCGCTACCCCTCTACCATGCCCTACCTCGGCATCGGATGGGGGCTGGCGGGTTCCGGTCTCAACGTGGGACTCGATCTGGGGGTCAACATCGGGACTGCCGACCTTGTCATGACGCGCTCGGAAAACCTAGGTTTAATACCGGGTTTCGACGCCGACTTCGAAGCTCAGCGCGCCCTGTATGCCAATGATGTCGCTGATATCAAGGTGTTCCCCATCATTAAGCTCAGCGTCGGGTACAGCTTCTGAGTTCGTGGGATCAACGGCTCCCCGCCGCTTTGCGCTTTAGATTCTTCAGCATTGTCCTAGGGTGGCGCGATGGTGCCGGCTGAGCATGGCGAGGGTTCTGATGCGCGCACAGCGTGGCTCGCCAGCCACGCCTTCGCTAACATCGAGCTGGCGATCGCGATGACCTGCGTGCGGCCAGCCAAGGCCGACGAGCTGCGCAAGCCCACGACGGTCATTGCGGTTCGGGGCCGGCGCGGTGTAATCGCGCTTTATTGGGCCACCGTGCTGGCACGGCCCGAACACATGTTGCCCGAGGCACGGACCGGCTCGGTGGCCCGTGGCAGGCTCACACCGCCGAGAATACTCGGCGTGGTTGACCTGGAGAAGTTGGCCAAACTCGATCCGTCCGCGGTCACCAACCGCTTTGGCATGTGGCGGGGCGCCGGTCCGGGTGCCAAGGGTCCCGGTGAAATTAGCGATCCCGAACGGGATGCCGCTCGGGATCGCTTGAAGGGCCGAGAGCGCTGAGGACTCTCAGTACTTCACGCCGCAGCCGTAGGGCTTGGTCATGGGCTGGCTCACGGCGCGTCCGGCCTTGAGGTCCTCGAGGGCGGCGAGCACGTGGTTCCTGTAACCGGCATCCTCGGCGTGCTTGGAAGAGGTGTTGCTATCAATCGCACCCTTGTAAACGAGGGCTCCCTCCGCACTGATCACGAAGCAGTGGGGGGTGGTCTTGGCGCCGTAGGCGCGGCCGACGGTGCCTTCGGGGTCGACGGCGACCGTGGAGGGAATCTTCCAGCTCGTGGCGAGCTTGGCGAGGTCGGCAGCCGAGTTGGCGCGTCCGGTGCTGACGGTCAACCAGGTGGCGCCGAGTTCGGCGGCCTTGCGCTGGATATCCTGCATCTTACCGGGCTTGTAGAATTTGGCGCCGCTGTAGGGACAGCCAGGGTTGAACCACTCCAGCACGACGACCTTACCCTTGAGGTCGGCCAGCTTGACGGTCTTACCGTCGATGGTGGTCAGGGTGAAGTCGGGGGCGGGTTTGCCGATCTCGGCTTCGGCCGAGGCAACCAGGGGGGCGATCAGGGCGAGGAGCAGGGTGGGTAGGCGCATGGGTGTACGACTGATTAAACAGGGGAAAGCCCGGAAGGTTGCGTGCCCTGTCGCATTTAGGCTTCAGTCCCCCCGTCCGGCGTCCTACCCCTTAGGGCATGAGCAGCGTTGCCATCGTCACCGCCACCGAGGCTTCCCTCTGGCATGAGCTCCAGGAGCGGGCGGCGGGCTATGCCAAGGCCGAGCCCGCCCTGCAGCCGATGCTGGACCGCTACGTCCTGGCCCGCCGTGACTTCGGCGACGGACTGGCCCGACGCATCTCCGAGCGGATCACCGCGTCGATGTCCGAGGCCACCACCGTCGGCCGGGTCTTCGACGAGATGATCGCCCGCGATGCGACCATCGTGCAGCAGGCCCGTGGTGACTTGCGCGCCATCCTCGAGCGCGACCCTGCGGCCGAGCACGCGTTGTTGCCTTACCTTTGGTACAAGGGTTTCCACGCTATCACCTGCCACCGGTTCGCCCACGCGCTCTGGAAGGCCGGCCGGCGAGAGATGGCCTTCCACATCCAGTCCCTGTCCTCCGAGCACCTGGCGGTCGATATCCATCCAGCCGCCCGCTTCGGCACTGGCATCCTGCTCGACCATGCCACGGGCTTCGTCGCGGGCGAGACCGCGGTAGTCGAGGACAACGTATCCTTCCTCCATGAGGTAACCCTCGGTGGCACGGGCAAGCAGCGCGGCGACCGGCATCCGAAGATCCGCAGCGGCGTCCTTGTCGGCGCCGGTGCCAAGATTCTCGGAAACATCACGGTCGGCGCAGGTGCCAAGGTCGGCGCCGGCTCGGTCGTCCTCATCGATGTGCCACCGCATGCCACCGCCGCCGGTGTGCCCGCGGTCATCGTGGGCCAGGGCCGGATGGATACGCCCGCGCTGGACATGGACCACACCATCTGATGCCACAGGGCGCGCCCAACCCCGGCACAGCCCGCGACCAGCGGGCGCTCGGTTGCCTCGTTCGCATCGGCGCCCAAGTGAACGCGACCGAGGATCCGCGTGAGGCGCTCGGCTGCATTCTCGAGGAAGTTGTCTCCACCCTCGGCGCGAGCAGCGCCTCGATTGCGCTGATTGATCCCGCCTCCTCCAGCCTCCGAATCGAGGTCAGTCGCGGGCTGAGCACGGAGCGCGCCCAGAGCGCATTGCCGCTCGGCACAGGCATCACGGGCTGGGTCGCGCTCAACGCGCGCCCGCTCCGCGTGCCTGACGTGCGCCTCGATCCGCGCTACCGGGAGCTGCGCGCCGACGTGCGTTCCGAGCTGGCGGTTCCGATGGAGATCCTCGGCCAGGTCGTCGGTGTCGTGAACTGCGACTCGGATCGTGTCGACGCCTTCACCGAGGCCGACGAGGAGCTTCTGGCGCTCGTGACCGCCGAGGCGGCCAAGGCGGTCGGCCGTCTCTGGATGCTCGGTCAGCTCCGCGCCAAGACGGCGCAGCTCGAGGCCATCCTCGCAGCCGGACAGGAACTCGTGCGGGAGCGTGATGAGCCCGGCATCGCCCACGACCTCGCCCGGCACGCCCGGGCGCTGCTGCGACTGCGCGCCGCCGCCTTCCTCGCCCTGGAGGGCGAGCAGCTCGTGGCGGGTCCGACGGACGGTGACCTTGCCGGCGCCGAGCTGGCGCCGCGCGTCGGGCTGCTCGATTCCGCGCTTGGGACCTGCCTGCAGCGTCGACGTGTGCTCGAGGTCGCGGCGGCCGGCCGCACCGAGGAACACCTCTTCGCCAAGCTCACGCCCGCGGTGTCCCAGTCGACGCTGCTGGCGATTCCGGTCGCACTCGAGCAGGAGGCATTCGGCGTGCTGCTCTGCGTCGCCGATGGCGCCCGGCGCTTCTCCGATGATGAGCGGCGCATTCTCTCCACGGTCGCTTCGTACGCTGCCGTCTCCCTGCGCAACATCCGTCTCTACGCCAAGACGTTCGCGGTCGAGCGCGACCTGCGCCGCCGCGAGCGCCTCACCGCGCTTGGCATGCTCTCGGCCGAGATTGCCCACGAGATCCGCAATCCCCTCACCGTGATGCGCCTGCTTGCCGACACCATCGGCGAGGGCCTGCCCGAGGGCGACCCGCGTCGACAGGATTTGGAGGTCATGCGGGAGAAGGTCGGGCACATGGAGGGAGTCGTCTCACGCGTGCTCTCCCTGGCCAAGAGCCAGTCCGGTGCCTTCAAGCCGACCGATCTGGCGGCCGTCGCGCGCCAAGTCCTGCTGCTCGTCCGGCTCAAGCTGGAGCAGGCTGGTGTGGCGGGCGAGGTCGCTGCGCCAGCCGACCTCCCGTCGGTCGATGCGGACACCGGTCAGATCCAGCAGGTCTACCTAAACCTCATCATGAACGCCGTGCAGGCCACGCCCGTCGGCGGCCCCCTGCGCGTCCACCTCTCCGCGGAGGACGTGGCCGGGACCCGCTGCGTCGTTGTGCGCGTCGCCGACACCGGCACAGGCATCCCTGAGGTCATCCGCCCGCGTATCTTCGACTCGTTCTTCACTGGGAGAGAGGACGGCACAGGACTCGGTCTTGCCATCGTCAAGCGTATCCTGCGCGCGCATCGCGGCGACATCGCGATCGAGTCGACCGGACCCCGGGGCACTGTCTTCCGTTTCTGGATACCCGTTGCCTGAGTCAGGCGCGTCGCGAGCTGAGCCAGCCGCGGACAGCCCCCCAGACCAGCGGCATGAGCGAGATCCCGATGACAATCAGGATGACCTGGTGCAGCTTCTCTGCCCAGCTTGTCTTGCCTAGGTAGTGGCCGAGCAGGAGCAAAGGTGGCACCCAAGCGATGGCACCGAGGACGTTCCAGAACATGAAGCGCGCCGGGGCGATGCCGCCCATGCCAGCCGCGAATGGCACGAAGGTGCGCAGAATCGGCACGTAGCGTGCAATCACGATGGAAGCGCCGCCGCGCTCGCGGTAGTAGGCCTCCGCGGCGTCGAGATGCTTACGCTTGAACCACCATGAGTCGGGTCGCGTACGCATGGCCGTGCCAAAGCGCGCGCCGAGCAGACGTCCCGTAGCGTCGCCCAAGATGGCGGCGAGGGTGAGCACCACGATGGCTGGACCGAGGTCGAGCAGTTGCGGGCGGTCGCCATTGGCGACGGTGAAGATGCCGGCCGTGACGAGCAGGGAGTCGCCAGGCAGGAAGAAGCCGGCAAGCAAGCCGGTCTCTGAGAAGATTACTAGGGCGAGCACCACCAACCCCAGAACGGGGGCGATGGATCGCAGGTCGCTCAGGAGCCTGGCCAATCCATCCTCGGTATAGAGCTGCTGGAGCCATTCCATGCCGCCATTGGAGTGGGTCGACCGGACAAGGCAATCCCGCTTGCGCCTCCGGGAGAGCGGGGCAGGGTGGGTGCGATGTCCGATTCAGGGTCAGCCGAGACCTCGCTGCGCCGGAGCGCCGTGCACTACGGCTTGCTCGGAGATGCTCCGGCTGGTCCCGAGTGGCTGGCGCGCGCGAGGTCCTACCTTGCCGATGCCCGCGCTGCCCAGCTCGAGGCGCATCAATCCGGAGCGCCCGGCGACGTGACCACGTCACTCCGCTCCCTGTCTATCGACCTGCTGCTCTCTGCTTTGCACGCCCGCGTCGGCGGCGAGGCGACCGGCCTAGCCGTGCTCGCGCTCGGCGGATACGGAAGAGCTGAGCTTTGCCCGCACAGCGACATCGACCTGCTGCTCGTCGTGCCCGAGGTCAGCGCCGAGCGCGCGCGTGCGGCAGCCGAGTCGCTGCTGTACCCGCTCTGGGATCTGGGACTCAAGGTCGGCCACTCCGTGCGCACCCTCGCCGAGGTGGCGGATGCCGCCCGTAGCGACCTGCATTTCCGTGTCGCACTGCTCGAACGGCGTCTGGTTGCGGGTCCGGCTGCGGCGCTTTCCGGCATCGACGGCCTGCTCGCGGCGGAGCATGCCCGCGAGGGATGGCTTCCGTTGGCGCGCCAGATCGCCGAGGCCCAGCGACGGCGCCGAGCCAAGGCAGGCGGCAGTGCCTACCTCCAGGAACCTGACCTCAAGAACGGCGTTGGCGCGCTCCGCGATGTGCATGCTGCGCTCTGGCTCGTGCGGCTCGCGCGTGGTGTCGCCGGCCCAGGAGCTCTCGGTGCCTCGGGGTTGCTTCCACCCGAGGACGCCGCCCGCTTCGTGGATGCCCGGGCGACGCTCCTTCGCCTGCGTTGTGCGTTGCATTTTCAGTCCTCGCGCCCGACCGAGGTGCTCTCACTCGAGCAGCAGGACGCAGTCAGCGCTGCGCTCGGAATCGAGGGCGACGTCGCGGCCAGGATCGGCGCGCTCATGCGTGGCTACTTCGACGCGGCCGACCACGTTCGGCGCTGCGTGGAGCTGATTGAGGGCGTGGTTCTCGGCGAGCCAGAGCCAGAGGGCGAGGGCGAGGGATTGCGGGAGGACGGCTTCCTCATCCGACGCAACGGCGTTGCCCGAGCCGAGCACCAGCTGGTGTTCGACGAGGATCCCCTGCGGCTCGTGCGTTTGTTCCGCCTTTGCCAGCGCCATGGCGCGCGGCCTGACCGCGCGACCTCGCTTCTCGTGCGCGCCCGCCAAGGCTTGCTGGAGCCTGCGCTGGCGACCTCGCCGGCGGTGGCCGCACTGATGCGCGAGATGCTCGCCGAGACAGGCAGGGTCTTCCCCGCGCTCGACGCGCTCCGCGAGCACGGCCTGCTCTACCGGATCCTGCCCGAGTTCGCGCCGCTCCATTGCTTGGTGCAGTTCGAGTTCTACCACCGATGGACGGCGGATGTGCACACCCTGCGCTGCCTGCGTGAGCTCGATGCCGTCTTCGCCTCCACTAAGCCTGCGGAACAGGCGCATCGCGAAGTGCTCTCGGGCACGGCTCGTCCCGCGCTGCTTTACGCCATCCTGCTGCTGCACGACATCGCCAAGGCCGAGGGCATCGAGGGTCATGCTGAGCGCGGCGCGGCCGAGGCCGACCCCATCTTGACCCGGCTCGGCTTTCCGCCTGAGGAGCGTCGCATCGCCGCGCTTGTCATCCTGCACCACCTGCGGATGGGACTCTACTGGCAGCGGCACGACATCGACGACCCCGCGAACATCGCACGTTTCGCCGAGATGCTCGGCGAGTCGGAGGTGCTGCGCCATCTCTGCGTGCACACCTGCTGTGACGCTCGCGCAACCTCACCCGACCTTTGGACGGAGGGCAAGGATCGCCAGCACATGCTGCTCTATCGGCGAACGCTCCAGCAACTGACTCTCGGCGCGGCAGCGCCCGATGACTCGCAGCGCCGTGCCGCGGTCGGCACGGAAGTGCGCCGACAGCTCGCCGGATCGGTGTCCGAGGATGAGCTCGATGCCCACCTGCGCCTGATGCCTGCCAGCTACTTCCTGCATGCCGAGCCGACGGAGATTGCCGGACATGTCGTCGCTGTCCATCGGCTGATCACTGCAGTGTTGGCTGACCAGCCCGAGGCCGCCTTGCGTCCGCAGGTGAGCTGGCTGTCGGAGGATGGTATCCAACGCGTACAGGTCGTCACCTGGGACCGCGCTGGCCTCTTTGGGCGTATGGCCGGGGCCTTCGCTGTCGCTGGCATCAACATCCTCTCCTGCCG
>Ga0129333_10005453_pt1 | contig 11963 bp, 15 predicted proteins | sample CPB6_08_DNA_FD_94474 | JGI IMG/M metagenome (GOLD analysis project Ga0129333, IMG submission 94474) | Freshwater to marine salinity gradient microbial communities from Chesapeake Bay, USA - CPBay_Sum_0.6_0.8_DNA | ecosystem: Environmental > Aquatic > Marine > Coastal | place: USA: Chesapeake... | reverse complement strand
CAAAAATTCTAATCGGTAAAGGATAGGTAGAATCCGTTTTAACAGAAAGCATTTCTTGGGTCGCAAAGACCAATCCTAAGAGGGCAAATAAAATAATCAACCAACCACCGAAAATAATGGAAGGCACGGCAATAGCCGCCAAAATGAGCGCAACCACCACACGATTAGAGAAACGTTTTTGAAATTCCGGTTGTACTTGATTCATAAATGCCCAAACCTTCTTTGTCTTTCTGCATATTGTTTAATCACTTTCAATAATTCCTTTTCGGAAAAGTCGGGCCATGCTTTGCTAACAAAGATCAGTTCAGCATAAGCAAGTTGAAACAACATAAAATTAGAGATTCTTTGCTCTCCAGAGGTTCGAACCATGCAATCAATCGGCGGTAATGTTGCCGAATCAAGGAATTTAGTAAACGTAATTGGTGTTAATTCCTCTTCTTTCATGACACCATTTTTAATTGCATGCATTGCTTTTTTGGATGCACGAATGATTTCATCTTGACCACCGTAGTTAACGCAAATATTTAAGGTATAGCGGGTATATAATTTGGTGGCATCCATCGCATCCATCAATAAGTTTTTGGTTAGCGTTGGTAAGGCATCGAGTTGCCCCGAAATAATCAATCGAACTTGATCTTCATGAAGGGTTTTAAGATATTTTTGAACAAATTCATTCAGAAGTTTAAACAACCCATTCACTTCGGTAACAGGTCGGTTCCAATTTTCGGTTGAGAACGCAAATAAGGATAAATAAGGAATATTTAATGTTTTTAATGCCTTGGCAATTTCAATCACACGCTTAGCACCTTCTTGATGTCCGCGTAAACGTGGCAAGCCTTTTGCCTTAGCCCAACGGCCATTCCCATCCATAATGATGGCAAGATGTTTTAAAGGTATATCCGTGGATTTCATTTGATTTTTTGGCATAAATAAATTATACAACTTCCCCCAGTTGTCTAGAAATGTTTATGGACTACAACGTCAAAATTTCTTTTTCTTTAGCAGTAAATGCAGCATCAATTTGGGCAATCATTTGATCATGAACTTTGGTCATATCGGATTCAATGCGTTTTTTTAAGTCTTCGGTATATTCGTCATCCGTGACCAACGCTAAAAAATCTTTACGAACATTTCGAATGGCAACCTTGGCTTCATCGGCCATGCGCTTGGCTTGTTTCGCAAGTTCTTTTCGGCGATCTTGCGTTAATGCGGGAAGGACTAAACGAATACTATCGGCTTCGGCAACAGGATTGATGCCGATTTCAGCTTTGTTAATGCCTTCTAAAATTGCTTTTAAATCGCCTTTATCGTAAGGTTTTATGAGCAGTTGTCTTGGTTCGGGAACGGCAATACTGGCAATTTGATTTATCGGAGTTGGCTCACCATAGTAGTCGACCAGAACTCGATCTAAGAGAGCGGCATTGGCCCTCCCGGTTCTTAACGTATTAAATTGTGCTTGTAATGCAATAATGGTTTTATCCATCGCCGCTTTGGCTTCTAATGCAAGTGCTTCCATCCTAACTTATACTCCTTTTTTAATTGTAGTGCCAATCGTGTCATCTTTAATTACATTGACTAAATTATGCGTATCTTTCATGTCGAAGACGCGAATAACGATGGATGAATCTTTAATTAAAGAAACCGCTGTTAAATCCATAACAGCAAGCTTTTTATTTAGCATTTCATCAAAGGTTAAGTGTTTAATTAATTTGGCATTTCCATTGGTTTTGGGATCTGCATCAAAGACGCCGGCAACCCCATTTTTTGCCATAAAGATGGTGTCAGCATGAATTTCCATCGCTCGTAATGAAGCGGTGGTATCCGTGGAAAAATATGGACTTCCGGTTCCACCTGCAAAAATCACCACACGCCCTTTTTCTAAATGACGAATGGCGCGACGGCGAATATAGTTTTCTGCGACTTGTTCAACGTGAATCGAAGATAAGACGCGGCATTGAACCCCTTCATTTTCCAAAGCACTTTGTAAGGCTAATGAGTTAATGATGGTGCCCAACATACCCATGTAATCTGCGGTTGAAGATTCAATACCAATCGACGTGGCAAGCTTACCACGCCAAATATTACCAGCACCAATCACCACTGCCACTTCAAGACCTTTTGATTGAATGGTCTTGATGGCTTTTGCAACGGTAGATAAATGTAAGGCTTCAAGAATGGTTTTTTCTTTTGTATCGGCTAATGCTTCACCGGATAATTTGATGACGATTCGTTTCATATTTCCTCCATTATATGAGAAAAAAACACTCTTAGTGAGTGTTTTTAACTTGCGACATGACTTCACTGGCGAAATCGGCAACTTTTTTCTCAATGCCTTCGCCAACTTTATATCGGGCGAATTGAAGGAGTTTGGCTTTGTGTTTATCTAAGAACACTTTCGTCGGTTCTTCATTTTCAGCAAACATGAAGGGTTGCATATCTAATGAGGATTCTTTAAACATCGTGTTAACTTTACCTTCCACAATCTTAACTAAGATGGCTTCGGGTTTGTTCGCGTATTTTGGATCTTCTTTAACCAAGGCTTGTTGTTTGGCCGTTTCTTCTTTGATTAAATTTGCAGGAACAGACGTTAAACTTGGGTATAAAGGATTGCGGTCCGTAATGTGCATTGCTAGTTGATCGGCAAATGCTTGTGAACCACCTTCTATTACTGCAAGAGAAGAGACCACACCATTCATGTGCACATATTGTCCAAAGAATTGATTGGGTTGTTTTGTTAATAGGGTAAATCTTCTCAGTGATAATTTTTCACCAATCTTAACCGTCGCTTCGGTAAAGAGACTCGCAGTTAATGCATTCGCTTGTTCAAGCGTGGTTGGTTTGTTTTTTTGAAGAATAACAGCCGTATCATTTAAGAGTTTACGGAAGGCATCACCGCGAGAAACGAAATCCGTTTCGCAGTTTACTTCAAGTAATAATCCTTGTTGGTCATTGATAAACACCAAAGACAAACCTTCTGCAGCAACGCGATCTGCTTTTTTTGCAGCCTTAAGCACACCTTTTTCATGAAGCCAAGCTTGGGCTTTGGCAACATCCATGTTGGACTCAAGCAATGCTTTCTTGCAGTCCATCATTCCGGCGCCAGTGCGTTCTCTTAATTCTTTAATTAACGCAATAATGTCGGCCATGTTTATTCTTCCTTCGCTTCAATTTTTGGTTTACGGGGGGCTCTTGGCTTTTTATCAACAGCTGGAGCTGCGGCAACAGGAGCTGCTGGTGCAACTGGTGTTGGGGCTGCTGGCGCTGGTGTTGGTTTGGTTACGGGTGCGGTTGTTGTGGGTTGGGAGGATGGTGTGTAATTTGAACTGCTAGAACGATATTCTGGACGAGGTCCGTACGTTCTTTCTTGTGGTTTGGTTGCTTCCTTTAAGGCAGCAATCTTGGCAATAAAGTCTTCATCCTTAGTGTAAGCGACCACGGTGACGCCACCTTTGGCTTCAACAATCGCATCAGCAATGGTTTGAACGATTAAACGAACAGAACCAATCGCATCGTCGTTTCCAGGAATTGGATAATCGACTAAATCTGGATCACAGTTCGTATCGGTGATACCAAAAACTGGGATATTTAATTTACGTGCTTCGGCAACTGCGTTGTGATCAATCGTAGGATCAACCACAAAAACTGCTTTTGGTAAACCACGAATTTCTTTAATCCCTTCGAGGTTCTTTAAAAGCTTTTCTTTCATCTTTCGTAAACCATTGGCTTCCTTCTTTGGTAAAAGGTCTAAGGTACCATTGGTTTCTTGTGCTTCTAAATCTTTAAGGTAACGAATCCGTCCTAGTATCGTGCGGAAATTCGTTAAGGTTCCACCTAACCAACGGGTATTAATATAGAAGGAGCCTGAACGTAAAGCTTCTTCTTTAATAACAACTTGAATTTGTTTTTTGGTACCAACAAATAAAACAGTGCCTTTATTGGTGACGATTTCCTTTAATTTGTTGTATGCTTCTTCAATCTTGGTAACGGTCTTTTTTAAGTCAACGATGTAAATCCCACGGTCTGAAGTATAGATAAACTTCGCCATTTTTGGATTCCACTTACGCATTTGGTGACCATACTGGACACCAGCTGCAGCAAGCTTCTTCATCGAGATAATTGGTTCAGTAGAAGAACGAACGACATCGGCCATTGCGTCTTTGTTTTCGGTGCTATTGACCGCAGGTAAAACGCCTTCCTTTTTTTGTTCACTCATGGGTGAAACCTCCTATTTGTTTTGCCTCCATCACTTCGGACAACCACCCTAACCGTAGTTAGACATGGTAGTTGAATTCATGATGTGTGTTGTCCCTAACTTTCGCTAGAGCAGGGTTATTTTAGCACAATTTAGGTGAATATCAAATAAAGATTACTTCTTTTTAAGGGCGCGAGGATGAGCTGCTCGATACTCTTTTTGTAATGCTTCTTTCGAAACATGGGTATAAATCTGGGTTGTATTAATTGTGGCGTGCCCTAATAATTCTTGAATGGTTCTTAAATCTGCACCATTATCGAGTAATTGCGTCGCAAAGGTGTGTCTTAATTGATGAGGATGCATGTGTAAAGCAATTCCCGAACGTTTTGCCAGTTGGGAAAGAATGTACTCCAATCCCCTAACGGTTAGTTTCGTTCCATGGTGATTTAAAAAAACATGATTGGTTAATTGGCTTGCATCTAATGCTTGTATCAATGTTGGTCTAACATCCTTCAAGTAGAGCGATAAACTTTGCTGGCAAGGTTTGGTGATCGGTACCAATCTTTGTTTATTACCTTTACCAAGAATTCTTAACATCCGTTGTGGTAAGTTCACATCTTGCATCGTCAGATTAACCACTTCACTCGCCCGTAAACCTGATCCATATAACAATTCGACTAAGGCTAAATCTCGCATCATTAATCGTGAGGCTTCTTCCACGGGATGATTTAACACTTGTTGCACTTGAGGTTCATCAACAGTGGTGGGTAAGGTTTTCGCCACTTTTGGAGTCCGAACCAAGGCAAAAGGATTGATGGTCATCAAACCCTGATCAACATAAAACTGATAGAAGTGTTTGATTGTTGCCACACGTCTTTTTAAAGTCTTAGGGTTTAAATCGTGTTGCACTTGGTCTGCGAGAAATGCTCGGGCATCTTTTAATTGAATCCGATCAAATAACCAAGATTGTTTTAACAAAAAACGAAAATATAATTCCAAATCATGTTGATAGGCCGTCACCGTTTGCATCGAAAATTTACGCGTGTGCGTTAGATATTCTAAAAAGTTTTGGATTGGTTGATTCACAACTTCATTATAGAGGATTAAGCTTTTTTAGTTTTTTTAGTTTTAACGACTTTACTGGTTTTACCAAATTTTTTATTTGAGCGTTCTTTGAGAATGATTTCTGTGCCATCTAAATTTTCTAAATGCCGGCAATCTGGATAACCAGAGCAACCGACGAAGGGTCGACCACCACGCTTCGCAAATCGCTTCATTAAAGGTTTACCACATTTTGGGCAATTCTTTCCGATGGGTTCTGCAGCGACTTTGGTCGATTTGAAAACTGCTTTACCATTTTCTTCATCATCTTCTTTATCACTTGGGTTTTCTTTTTCCCAAGGTAAGGGGACATCATTCGAAATAAAATCACAGGTTGGATATTGGTCACAACCTAAAAACACACCAAATCTAGAACGGCGAGGAATAATGGTGCCTTGGCGATTGTTTTCTTTACACTTTGGACAGCTACCATAGAAATGAAGCGCTGGATCATCTTTTGCTAAATCACCTGCTTGATCATATTGCGCTTTGAAATGCTGATAAAAATCATTTAACAAATCAATACGGGTCACTTCACCATCTTTGACTTCATCTAACTTCAATTCCATTTCTGACGTGTAAGTTGGATTGACTAAGTATTGGAAATACGTCATCAAATATTTCATTGCCGCATGCGCTTCAGGATTTGGATAAAGGGTATGACTCTTCACACTAACATAGTGGTGGTCTTTTAATCTTGAGATGGTAGCAGCATATGTGGAAGGACGACCAATACCTCGATATTCCATTTCTTGAATGAGTTTAGCTTCTGAATAACGCGAAGGCCCTGATGTGGTGTGTGATTTTAATTCTTTAAAGGCGAGAGGAAAATTTTGTCCTTTAAATAATTGTGGTAATTGGCTACCTTCATCTTCTTCCACGACGGGATAAGCTTTGGTGTAACCTTCAAATGTCACAACTGAGCCTTGAGCCTTGAATGTAAAGTCTCCACCTTGGAAGGTGTAGGTCGTCACATCATACTTTTTCGCAGTCATTAAAGAGGCAACAGCGCGAGCATAAATTAAGCGATAGAGTTTGAGTTGATCGGGTTCAAGGTAAGCTGCCATCATGTCAGGTGTTCTTGATAAAGATGTAGGACGAATCGCTTCGTGAGCATCCTGGCTTTGTAAAATTGCGGTCTTTGCCTTGGGCTTGTCAGAAAGGTATTCTGGTCCATAGGTTTTGGTAATAAAGTCAGAGGCTTCTGCAACAAAGGCGTCTGATAATCGATCAGAGTCGGTACGAATATAGGTGACCAACCCAACCGTTTCTTCTCCGATTGAAACCCCTTCATATAAGGATTGGGCAACCGATTGTGTCTTTTGTGGCGAAAATCTTAGATCCTTATGACTGCTTGCTTCTTGTTGTAGTGTCGACGTACGGAAGGCTGCTTTTGATTCCTTTTTCTTCGAGGTAATCACTACTTCTTTAAGGGTTAATTCTTTTGGTAATTTTTCAATATAACCTTTGGCAATCTCTTCTGTAGAGAGAGGAATAATTTTTCGATAACCATTGGGATCGGTTTTATCATCCGTGTTTTTTAACGATTGATTTTGATATGCAGTTAATTCTAATGGTAACTTTTGTTTTGGGGTGTCGAGTTCAGTTTCGATGGTAAAGTAAGTTTGTGGATTAAACGCGAGCACTTCTAATTCTCTTTCAATCACAAAACGCAAGGCAACGGATTGAACCCGACCACCTGCTGGAGCGTGAACTTTTTTGTTAAGTATCTTCGACAACATAAACCCAACAATCCGGTCCAAAATTCTTCTTGCTTCTTGAGATTGAACCATATCCATATTGATTTTTCTTGGGTTTTGTAAGGCCGCTAAAATTTTTTCTTTGGTGATTTCAAAGAATTCAATACGTTCGGTTTTTTCAACATCAAGTTTTAATGTGTCCGCTAAGTGCCAAGCAATCGATTCACCTTCACGATCAGGATCAGTGGCAAGAATAACCTTATCTGCTTTTTTCACCGCAGACTCTAATTCCTTGACAACTTTATCCTTATCTTGTTTTCTTGAAATCCGATAGGTAGGTTTAAAACCATTCTCGATATCGACACCCAATCCACCTTTTCCAGAGGTTGCTAAATCACGGATGTGACCCTTACTGGAAGCGATAATGTACTTATCTTTTTGATCTTTTAAATATTTGGCAAAGCTCTTTTCCTTGGTGGGTGATTCGACAATAATTAAAATATTCATGGTTGCTCCTAAACATAGTTCATTATCTTATGAAAAGTAAAATTGTCAAATCAAAAAACAAATTGAATGACTTTTTCTTTAGAAACTTTAGATAAACTTTTTTTCAGGTTCTGGCGTCTGACGAATGGCTTTTTCTTTTTCTTGACTGCCAAGTAAATGTTCTAAAATATCTTGACCAGATTCTACGAGGACAGCACCATCTTTAATCAATTGATTCGTGGAATTATCCGTATTCGCTTGATGCGGTAGGACATACACATCTTTACCTAAATACAGCGCGTATCCAACCGTAATTAAGGTCCCACTTCTTTTTTTTGCTTCGGCAACGAAAACCCCACGAGCAAGACCGGCAATCAAACGGTTTCGCCATGGAAAGTGATCCTTATTGGGTGGTGTTACATTAGGATACTCACTTAAAACCAAATGATGTTTTTTCATCGCTTCATATGTGTCGAGATGTTCTTTGGGGTAACACACATCAATACCAGAACCTAAAATGGCAATGGTTTTTCCTTGCTGAGCAATGACCGTTTGGTGAGCTTTAATATCAACACCATACGCCAAACCAGAAACCACCATCATCCCTTCTTCTACTAACGATTTTGTAATGCGTTCCGTCATTTCTAGACCATATGAGGAGGGATGACGGCTACCAATCACAGCAATGGTTTTCTCTAACATATAAATAAGATTAAGATCCCCATAATAAAACAAAACAAAAGGTGGTTTATATATTTTCTTTAATGATTCTGGATAAGTTTCATCAATAATCGTCATCACCGAACTCCTAATCGACTTCAATTGAGATTGAACCAAAGCCTCATCGACTAATTCTTTTTGTTTGATTGCCTGATAAATCGCATTCCAATCACCCGCATATTTAATCGCTAGATAAATAATAATATCCCGTCCTTTTAACATACGTTGCCCTCTATCTACCAATAGAGGAAAAAAACGAAAGTTAACTAAAGAATTGAGATTTTTGGATTCAATAACTTTTTAACTGGGCCAAAGGTCGGTCGATGGATGCCTTTAATCGGTCCATACTTTTTTAATAATGATAAATGGAGTGGGGTAGGATAACCCTTATGCGTTGCAAATTGAAAATACGGATATTGCTTGTCCAATGTTTCCATGAATTGATCACGGGTAACTTTGGCAAGAATACTACTTGCGGCAATGGTTTGGGATAATGCATCACCGTGGATTATTGGAAAAACAGGCACGTTTTGTTTTGGTAGTTTCATCGCGTCTGATAACACCACATCATAAGGGACCTTTAACTTTTCTAAACTTAACTGCATCGCTAATCGAGAGGCTTCCAAAATATTGATTTTGGTAATGGTATCAACATCAATGATGGTGATGGCATAACGAATGGCTTTCGATTGAATCACAGAAAATAAATGATTTCGGGTCTTTTCTTTTGTTTTTTTTGAGTCATCAATCTGAGGATCATCAAAATCCTTAGGTAGGATGACGGCGGCCGCGACCACAGGTCCAGCAATCGGACCTCGACCCGCCTCATCACAACCAGCGATTACTTTAAATCCTTGTTGGTAATATGTTAAATCAATATTAACTTTCATGATGAAAGCATTGGTAAAGAAATAGAACCAAGTTCACCATCTTGGAATGACTTAATAAAGGATTCATAGACTCTAGGTAAATCAACTTCCGTTTGTTTTTTCCAACCACGTTTCATGCCCCACTGGTTAAAAAATTCTTGTCGCGTGAAAGTATTTGAACCGTGTAAAATTTGTAATTGTTTGAGATATTGTTTCTCCATCCAATCAAATAAATGATGCGCGAGTAATTCTTGAGGAAGTTGTTTGAGAGGCATCGAACCAATCAAGGCAAGTTGAAAGGATACATCTTTCATTTCAAATTTGGGTGGTAGAATCCCTGGGGTGTCCAGCAACATAAACCATGCATCTAATTTAATCCATTGCTGACCGCGAGTGGAACCGGGTCTATTTTCAGTGGCAACGCGATGTTGCTTCGCAAGTAAATTAATCAGACTCGATTTACCAACATTCGGAACACCAAGAATCATCGACTTTAAAGGTTGTCTTTTAAAGCCTTTTTTTTCTTGTTTTTGCCAAAGAGGTTCACCAATCGTCATCATTGCTTTTAAAATATTGGATCTAGAAACTGCATTTTTTCCTTCACTTAACACGAAGGTATGGTTTTGGTCGGATAATCGTTTCATCACCAGCTTCGTTATGTTGGCATCAGCAAGATCGGTTTTGGTAACGACAAAAACTTTAGGTTTGTTGGTTGCAAACGGTAGATGCATACACGCTTCAATCGCTCGAGCATCGACTGCAACAATGACAAGATCAATCCAACTCAGTTTTTCATGAATGGCTTGTATCGCCTTGTTCATGTGGCCGGGATACCAATGGGTTTGTTTTTGGTTCATGCATAAACCCTTGGCCAAAAATATTGGCGTGTACCACAAGTATCGGGATCATCATTTGCAGAGGTACTGGTGTGCCCCTGACAAATGCCTTCGATGGCGAATAATTTACCAATCAATTGATCTTTTTCGATCGGCCCAAACACTCTAGAGTCTGTTGAAAATCCGCGATTATCTCCCATGACAAAATAACTATTATCATCCAAGGTTAAAGGAATACAACCCATCGCATTCATATTTGTACACGTTCGTTCTTGATAACCGGTTTCTGGTAAAAAATCTTGTTGAACAAGGATGCCGTTCACCAATAAACTTCCATCCGCTTCCAGGGCAATCGTTTCCCCAGGTAATCCGATTAAGCGTTTGATGAGGTAACGATCAACCGTTGGATTTTGTTGGACAATGACGATATCAAATCGTTGTAAGTTATTAAGGGTCTGTGGATTTTGATCCATCACACCAAATTCTTGATTAACCAAGGTTGGTTCCATCGAACTGCCGACAATTTTAATTGGGGTAAAATAAAAATTATGGAAGATCACCAATCCACCAACTAAAATCAAAACAACAAAAAGTAATTGCGACATAATCGATATCACTTTTTTTAGCCAAGTCGGAAGATATTTCATCCTTACTATTATAATCACTTCCATTGCCGACAACAAAAAAGATTCCCGGAGGAATCTATCTTGTCACAATCAGTTAATGTTTTGATTTTATTCTAGAATTTCTTTAATTCTAGCGGCTTTACCAGAAAGTTTAGAAAGATAGGTTAGTTTGTTACGGCGAACTTTACCACTCTTTAACACTTCAATACTGGCAACGGTTGGGGCATGGACTGGGAAGATACGGTGAACACCGATTCCGCCTGACACCTTGCGAACCTTAAAGCTTTCATTGATGCCACTACCCTTGCGAGCAATGACAATTCCTTCAAAAGCTTGTAAACGTTCTTTACCACTTTCAATGATGCGCACCATCACGCGGACAGTGTCACCTGATTTGAAACTTGGAACATCCTTCTTGAGCTGCTCGGCATTAATCTGATCGACGAGTTTTTGATTCATGATCGATTGCCTCCTTCATAATGTTTGTCAAAGTGTTCTTGTGGATTGTGACCATAGCGGACCACTTCTAGCGCTAAGCGCTTAAACATATTATCAAATCCCTAATCAAGTTGCAACGATTCTCATTACATCCTGTAAAGTAAAATAACTTGACAGCAATAATTAGATGGTTTACATTAATTAAGTCATGAAAAGGAGAACTTTATGGCTGTTAAAATTCGCTTAGCTCGTACGGGACGTCACGCTGATCCTTCCTACCGGATTGTTGCTGCTGACTCACGTTATTCACGTGATGGTCGTTATGTGGAACAAATTGGTTTTTATAATCCTCAAAAACCAGCAACCGAAGCCACCATTGATGAAGCCATTGCTTTAAAATGGTTAGGTTTAGGTGCTCAAGTTTCAGACACCGTGAGAACCTTATTTAAACACAAAGGGATTATTGCTAAATTTACAGCCACCAAAAAAGGTAAATAAGTATGGATTACGTAGCAATCATTCACGCATTCGTTGATGATTTCGTCGAAAACAAAGACGCAATTTTAATTCGTGAATTAAAAAATGATAATCCCTATGATTTAACACTCTTAGTGGTAGCAGAACCTGAAGATACCTCACGCTTGATTGGTCGTAAAGGTATCATCGCTAACGCCCTAAGAGAAGTACTCTCGATTGCCGGTAAGATTGATAATCGACGCGTTCATCTCAAATTCGAAACATTCGAAAAGACCACAACCGAGGAATAATGTTCCTCGGTTTTTTTCTATGGAAACCCCATTATTAACCATTGGTAGAGTTATCAACACAAGAGGTTTACAAGGTGAATTAAAAATTGCCTCGTTAACGGATTTTCCCTTGTTACGATATCGCAAGGGTAAAACGATTTTTTTAGAAAAGGACGGGCAATATATGCCCCTTGTTGTCAAAGAAGCCCATCATCAACCTGGTTTTGATTTTGTTCAATTCCAAGGCTT
>Ga0129333_10005451_pt1 | contig 11964 bp, 16 predicted proteins | sample CPB6_08_DNA_FD_94474 | JGI IMG/M metagenome (GOLD analysis project Ga0129333, IMG submission 94474) | Freshwater to marine salinity gradient microbial communities from Chesapeake Bay, USA - CPBay_Sum_0.6_0.8_DNA | ecosystem: Environmental > Aquatic > Marine > Coastal | place: USA: Chesapeake... | reverse complement strand
TCTACCAACATCAGTATACAACTCTACATTACCTGTTGTTGGGAAATCAACTGCTAATGTTAAGTAAAAAGTTTGACTATTTACAATTGTATTAGCATTAGCACCAGTGTAACCTGTAATTGTAATTTCAGTACCATTTACATAACTTATATTATTGGCAACTGTCATTATAATTGGTGTTGCATTAGATAGTGCGTATATATCTACAGATAAACTACCTTTGCTTGTCCATGTTAAATTACCTAAGCCATCTGTTTGTAATACATAACCGTTAAGACCACCGCCTAATTTAACATTAGAAACATTACCAAGACTTATTAAGCCACCTGCGTTCGCACCTTTATTGACCCAACTGGCAGTGGTAGAGTCATATGCTAAAACCTCTCCATTAGCAACATTACTTAAATTAATGTTAGCATTAGCACTGCCATCGATTTGACTAAAACTGATAGTTGAATAACTTGTTAAAACTTCAATGTTTTGAGGTGGGGTAGTACCAATAAACAGCCTATTTACATCACTTGCCCAACCTAATTCCGCATCAGATAATTGAGGTAAATCTACAAGATTTCCTGTTCGGTGTTGAATTTTTGAAATTTGTACTATAGCCATAGGTGTAATCTTTTAATATTACACTTATTTATGCTAATTACTTATAGGAAAGTGGAATAGTATTGTTCTAAACGGTGAAACCATTGATCAGACCAGTGGTCAAATTCATTACCTTCTATAATAAACTCTTGATATATGTTATCAGCAGTACACATAAAGATAACACCTTTACGAATTTTTGTTCCATAAACTTCATTATGAGCATTAGCATAAGCAGCAAGTTGTAAAAAATAATCACCAATCCATTCTTTTTTCTTTAATTTATTAGACTGCTTGTGATCCATAATTGCTTCATCATTCTCATGTATTCCCACTAAGTCAGTTGTTCCTGCATATACTTGTGGAAAATATAAGCTTACTTCAGTACCCCAAAATTCATTACATTTAACTAAACCCTTAGAAATAATACTTTGTGCCATTTGATGACTTTGCTGACTATAAGGATTACTACCAGGCTCTCCTGTATCGCCTGTTTTAATATAGTTCTCAAGCCATTTGTGCATTCTTGTTCCTCGGCCTGCTGCTTCAGTTGTAATTTGTTGTGCTTGCTTTTCGCCTACTCTAGCTCGCCATTCACGGAGTGCTTTTTTTGCTTCTTCAGGTTTGGTAGCATCTAGTATTGTTGTTACTGATGGAAGTTTTTCTCCATCAGGTGTCAAATATCTTCTGGATCCATCTATAGTAACTTTTTGAAAAACTTTATAATTAAATTTATTTGGATTATACATTATACCCTAAAACTTTCACCACAACCGCATCTATCTTTTTCATTTGGATTAACAAACTCAAATCCCTCATTGAGGCCCTTTTTAACATAATCGATTGTCATTCCATTTAGATATACACTACTTTTAGGGTCAACAAAAACTGAATAAGGATTAACTGGAATTTCAATGTCATTAGTGTCTTTCTTATCAACATATTCTAACACATAAGCAAGACCACTGCAACCTGTTGTTTTAACCCCAACCCTAATTCCTAAACCCTTACCTCTTTTGTTAAGATTATTTTGTATTTTTTCTTTTGCTACCTCAGTCAAAGTTAGCATACATTTAGCTCCTCTACGATATTATTATAGACTTCATTTTCAACTGTTAGATTAATTCTTTTATTGGTATTTAAATTGTAATTATATATTAAAACATCGTGCATGTCAACCAACATGTCTGATAGTTGACTTTTGCTAAGTTTACTTAGTCTTTTTGTTTCTTGTATGATAGATTGTAATCTATTTTCGTCATCTAGTATATCATCATAAGATTCATCTATCCATTTGTCAAATGTTTTATAACCTATGTTTTTTAAATAGTTTAAAGTTTTTGGCTGACCTAAAATTATGAATGGTTGAAGATTAACTATTGGTTTCCATAACTTTTCATTAATCTCAAAAAGGTCATGTGAAAAATGAAAAAAACTCATCGGTATAATGCTTATGTATGTTGACTTATAAAAACTATAATTAATTGTAGATGCTATAGATTCATCTATTCCATTGTTATGAAGTATACCCTCATCGTCTAATATTTTGGCTTCAATTGTAATTTTTTTATTTCCTTCAAAAAAATATCCAAATCCTGTAGATTGTAATGTATTTTCTGAAAATTCTTTTTCTAAATTACAATTATAATAAAATCTTAAACGGTGTGTTCTAGGTTTACCACCTAAATATAGGAATTTATACTGTCTTATATTTTTATTTAAAATTGAATGAGATAAGGAGTCTACTTCATTATTAGTAAAATTAGTTTCCCATATGTTACTAAACACTCCCTTATAACCTTTTCTTTTGAGATGGTTAGGTAGTTTATAATTACTATCCATATATAAAAGGTTGCTAGAGTGTATCTGTAATGCGTCAATGGAATGTTGACATAAATTTATAACATTAAATTCTGATTTATAATCATATTGACTTGTTTTACTGTAGTTTATACCAAACGCTTCATTATCATTATTAATAATTACTTTAGCTAATCCTGATCGCACATCATTGAGGATTTGTAGTGGCCAATATTCTAAGTTCTTATACCAATCAAAACGATTAATTGTCCCCAAAATGACATAAGGTTCGTTTACTCTTTCACTTATTATGTTAACCAAATTAGGTAAGTTGGACATAATTCTTAACATGTAAGAATAATTAAACCAGTTTACTTTACTTTTGTGTATACTAGGAAGTATGAAGGGTATGCCTTTATAAAAATTAAAGGGCAATAAATTCATGTTACTTTAAGGCTTTTTTAGCCATTGACTTAACTATTTTTTTATTTTGGTCGTCTGAGGTATTTGGAGATTCTTGTTCTTTACCTTTCCACATAATTTCATCAGCTTTAATATTTGTTATAAAATTATCAAGTGGAGGTTGTTTTATCATTTGATAGAGTTTTTTCTTATCAATATAAACTCCATTATCTTCTAAATAGGAAACAAAGCTATCGGCGCTTAACCGTTTTTCAAAGTTATCAGCTTTATATTGGTTATATAGTTTTTGTGTTAACGCTAATAAGTTGATAACTTCACTTGATTCCAATTCACTCAAAAGCATATTAACGCTTAGAACGGCCTACTGCTGGTACAGGTTCTTCTAAATCTGTTGCTGGTTCTTCAATGTCTAAATCAACTTCTTCTTCACTGCCCATATCATCCATGCCACCCATAGCATCCATACCTGTATCTAAACTACCCATATCACCCATGCCTCCACCAACACCTGGAGTTAAGCTATTTCTTGCTGCTTCCATTGTTGTTTTGGCAGATGTCAATGCTGCTTGTAATTGAGTAAGTGAAGTAGTAGCCTGTTGATTAAATTGGTCAGCCTCATTTACACCAATTTCACTTTCAATACTACTCTTTAACGCAGGAAGTTCTTTAACAAGCATGTCACTTACATCTTCAATCATTTTTTGCATACTGTCAACCATATCCTGCGCTGCAAGGATAGTTTGTGATTTTTCAACTTCTTCATTTTCAACAATAATGCGACCATTGTATTCAGGACGGGTCAAAAGTTGTCCTCTATGTTGACTTAAAGCCTGTTCTAAAAACACAAGTTTCATGTATGCTTGGCTTTGTTGGTCATGTTTTCCTGACTGCTTTGCCTCTTTCATAAGATTGCGTATCTTGGAAAGCATTTTCACAGTCTCCTGTAAACCCAATCTTTCTAATTTAAGGTTAATATTGTACTGGTCACTAAGTGCTTTGTTAGCAACTTGTTTTTTGTCAAAATCAAAATCTGTTAATTTCATGGTTTTTTTCCTGAAGTTATATATTATTTATCTTGGGTAGCGGATTTTGCTTGTTCCAACTGCTTGATGTTATATGTCATGGATTCAAGTGTATAGCTTGCAAGCTCCCTAACTACTGATTCTTGCTTTAATTTATTCTCTAATAATTTTGTTGTTTTAATAATAATTTTGTCACTATCGGTTATTTTTTTTAAGCTTTTTTCTTGAAGTTTTGTTTCAAATATTGTACTTTGCAATATTCTATCCAACTGATCAACTCTATTAGCTTGATAAAATTTTTGAACCTTATCGTAATAACACCAAGCTAAAGCATTTTTAAGTGTGTAAAAATTTTTAATTACATTAGTATCTTTTTTTGATACCATATAGTTATTACGGCCTAATTTTTCTACTAAGTATTTAAAATAGACCTCGTAGGAATTTTCTGATATTTTAAAAATCATAAGGTTTTTCAACTTGTCTATAGTTGATCTACCCATTACTTTAAAGAATTTTTGTTCTAATTCAGCTTCAGTTAATTTCTGTGATTTCAAAATATATGTTCCTTAATTCCTCACTTGTATCAAGATACCCTGGAAGTTTTTCCCATTCTGTTCCTACTTTAAGCATAGGTACATATTCACAATCATTATAAAGCTCCCCTAGCTCATTGATTCCATCATTAAAAACTCCATAATGATTTATAACAAATGAGAATTTCCAACATTTTACATTAGATTCGTTGTTTAATTCAAAAAGAAAACCAAACTGATGATTAGAAAAGTTTTCAATGACAAAATTTTCAGGAGTAATTATATCTTCAGGTTGACTTCTTAATCCTACTATTTGTAAAATGGTATCTAAGTTATTTTGCTGATTTCGTTTTATTGTCCATTCTATTATATTTTCGTCATTGGAAGGCTTGGGTCTGTTTATTACCCCAGTGGCAGTAATGTCAAATAAAGTATAACAAGTAATCCTGTAGCTCATACTTGTATTTAGAAAAATAAAAAGCCCGAGAATAAATCTCGGGCCTGTTTAAGTCAAACTAAAAAATTAGTTTGTAAAAGTCGCACTTGCGGCTGTTGTTACTGCGTAACCCAATGCTGCTGTTAATGCAACATCTAAATTACCGGCGTTTGTGAAATCCCATGCATCTACTGGATAGATAGCAACTGCTAAAGTATCTGTGTTTCCCCCAACTTCTGTGAATTCATAGATATGCATTGTAGCTAACTGTTCAATTGTTTGGAATGTTTTAGCAAGATCAGCACCTGTTGGAGTAGCAATACCTGTGAAAGTAATTGTACCAAATGCTAACTTAGGACCTTGAGGCTGAACTGTAGCTCCAGACTCAACTGCATTCAAACCACTGTTTGTATATGATGCACTGTCTAACCATTGTACTGGTAGAAAGTCGCCATTTGTTTTTGTAAATTGTGCCATGTTTCTATTCCTTTATGTTGTGAGCCGAAGCTCTACATTTATTTATGCCAATTTAAAAAAAATGTGGTTTTAGGTTCTTCCTGCAAGATTTTGTGCGGAGAATCCCATACGGTCAACAAACTTTAACCCTTGACTAACGAAACCTTCTTGGGTTCTTGTTCCGTCCTGCAAATATCCTTGTACAGGTGCAGTTTCCGCTGCTTTGTTTAATTGCTTAACTATACTCATTTTTAGATTATATAGTGCTATCCAAATAGAAAATGCTCCAACCAACCCCTCTTTATTAGCTTGGAAATGTTGGGTTAGTTTTTCACGCATTTTTTCTGTCATAGGACGGCTATTAAAATACTCTATAAAATCTCCATACAAATTGTCTAAGTTTTTAGCAACAATTTTTTTGTTTATAAAAGTTGTAAAAAGCATTTGAAATGTGTTCGCTGCTTGAGGAGCAGTGCTCATAAGCTTGTCTACTGCAGGGCCATATTTTGATATTGTAGCTTTAGCTTTATTGACAATACCTGCATTTATTTTTAAATTAGGGGTAATAGGCATTTTAGCTGGGACAATAGCTACATTGCTATTATTTTTAAGGCTTCCTATAGTTCCATTCAATGGTGTCGCTTCGTCTGTAGTAAGAGCATTGGCTGGAATAAATTGATGAACTACAATACCTGCTTGTTTGCCCTTTAGGAATTTACCTATATCACTATTAACATCTACTGTGTATGTAATACCATTTGGATTAGCTCTAAATTTATACATTCCATTGGCGTCTTGTAAAGGTTGACTAAAAAGTAAATCTCCCCAATAGTAACCTTTACTTCTGTCTGACTTATCCAATCCAGGCCATATCTCAGCAATTAATTCGTGCAATTGTGTGCGATTTACCCCTCTTGCTAAATCATATTCAGCAAATTGTTTAGGACTGTATACATTTCTACCAGATCCGTCTTTTTTATTGAACATATGTTTGTCCATGATAGAAAATTTTCCATTAGAACCTCTACCAAATATTAACGCAGGATATCCGTCCCATTTAATTGTAATAGCAGCAGGATCTTGAACAGTCTTAACCATGCTGTCAACCGCTTGATTTGCACCTTGACTTGCTCCTAAAAATACCAAATCCTCAGGATGATCTAAATGCCCTTTAGCTTCATTAATTTGAGATAATGATTTAAGCTTATTATCTAACTCACGCAACAATTCGGCAATCATATGTTATACTTTCATATTTTTAATATTTTTTATAACATTGACCCATCTAGTTCTATCAATTTTATATAATTGTTGTAAGCTTTTGTCGATTATATGTTGTAAATCGTCGCCATTGGCGCCACCAACCATTCTATCAATAACATCAGTTATTTTTTCTGTGTTTGTAGAAAGATCCTTTTTCCCTGTACTTGAAAGAGATATGCTATATAATAATTTTCCAAGCTTTGCTATTTCATCATCTTGTGAACCTTTAGGTAAATTTGCAGAAATAGTTCTTATTTGATTATTGATTTGTGTTTTATACTTAGACAAATCTGTATCTTTCATATGCTTGTTTACTACATCAAGCAAAAATTTTTGTGTTGTTCTAGGTTTAGCAGGGTCTATAAGACCGCTGCTTTGAGCATTATCTAATGCACTTGAAATTTTATCCACAAACATGTCACGGAAAGTATTGGCGGTATTAGATGAAAGCTTATTCATCATAGACTTATCAATTTGTCTGCCAATAAAGTCGCTTATAATTCCTTCGGTAATATCAGTTGTTTTCATCACTTTTCCTAAATGATTTGGAAAATTTTCCTGTATCACGGGTTTTAATCGCATTAAGTAACTTTCGCTCAAGAACCTCAGCTTTTTCTCCATTATAACGCTTCTCGATTAATTCAAGAAGGTTAATAGCACTAGTTATAATGTTATTGGCTTTACTTTCAATAAAATAACTTACATCTTTTTGTTCACCAAGAGCATTAAGTTCTTCTAGCAAACTTTTCGTTTTTCTTTGCATGATAAAATCCCTATCTAATATTTAGCTATAATGATAATTTTGGATCACTATTTTGTTTCATACTAGATATTAAACCCTTTAATGCAGCACTTTTTACTTCAAACCTTGCATTAGTAGGTTGTTTTTCAGATTCATAAGTTTCAGTACTAGGACCACGCTTAAGCTTTTGCATAATATCATTAGCACTTGGCATAGGAGCATTATGTCTGTACCCATCATCAGGATTAGGATCGCTAATTCTTAGAGTGTTAATATCAAAATCTAATTCAACTTTTTGTCCCACTCCGCTACTGCTTCTTGTTTTCATAAGTTGAACTTGATATTTTCCTCTTTCACGCATACTTCTGCTTGTAAGAATACCAAACACATTGTCAGCAGTATTAATTTTACTAATACCACCACTGATATGGCTATGATCAAATTCTACTTCTTCCACAGCAGCACGGTTTAACTGACTTGCTGTTACAAACAAGATGTTTAATTCTTTTGCTAAATTACGCAATTCTTCACTTACATACTTATCCTTAACAAATAAATCACTAGGGCTTACTTTAACACTTACAGGCATGAGTAAGTCCAAATAATCTACGCAAAGAAAATCAAGTTTTATACCTGTTTGAATTTGTAATTCTTTACAATATGCTCTAATATCATTTACAGTAGATTGTGCAGGCAAATACTTAATTCTGAATTTACCTGCCTTTTTAGCAATCATTTTAATTTTCATTTCAACATTGTCAATTTCTTTAAAAATCTCTCTACTGTTTATATCTGTCATCATACTATCAATACGCATACTACAAAGACCCTCGTTAAGTTCTAATGTAATATAAGCACCATTTAAACCTTTCTGTAACCAGTTAACAGAAAGATTTTGCATAAACAAACTTTTACCTGAACCACTTCCACCTGCAAAAATTTGCAGTTCGCCTCTGTTAAAGCCACCATAAAGTTTATCATCAAGTGCAGGCCAGCCTGTGCTGATTTGACCGTTATTAGATTTTAATGCTAACAGTCTGGCTTTAGGATCAGCAAAGTAATCTGTACCCATATCACGCTGTAAACTAATTTGTACAGCATCTTTAATTAACTTTTCGATTACACCAAAATCTTTATCAGTTTTTTCTAATAAATCAGCACCTTTTAAAATAGCTCTTTCTATTTCTTGTCTTTTAGTAAAATGTTCAAATTCTTGTAAGAACCATTCAGTATGCTTGTCCGACATTTCAGGCATAGGTTCTACATCAACACCTGTGACTGCTTTTATTTGTGACCGTTCAGGCATAATAGCAAAGTCTTTGCTATAATCAATCAGAAAGGTTGCAACAGGTTTAAGTGACTTGTCAAAGTTACTAGCATTCATAATGTTCATAACTCTTGTATAAAGTTCTGCGTTTGTCACCATCATACGCAAAAATATTAACTGTGTATCGTAATTATAATCTTTTAACAATTTTCTTCCTTTGAATTTCTACTTTAATCTTACTTGTTGTAGCATTCTGTAAGATACTTAATAGTGTTGGTACTTTACCATATTGTACAACAGCATCATTTACATCTTTAACATTAGGTCCCCAGCTAGGAATACTAACACTATAACCCAGTGACAATGCTCTGTCACAAGTATCTAAACCTGTCTTGTCATGGTCAGGAACAAAGATTATACGCTTATTCAATGTTGCTAACAACTCTGCTTGGTCATCGTTAACCGTGTTATGTGTAAGGGCACAACCATTAATGCATAGTGCGTCAAAAATACCTTCAACTAATAAACAAACTTCGTATTCTGGTTTTTGAAAGTCTATTCCAAACACATAACCCGTTTGTTGTTCATTAATATATTTAGGTGTTCTATTATCTAAAAATCTGCTTGTATGGCCCACTATTTTGTCTTTGTAAGTATACGGAATGATGATACGGTTAGCCATTCTACCTTGCTCGTTTGGCGTTATTAAGAAGGGATACTCATTAACATTTATTCCCCTCGACCGCACATAATCAACATATACTTTGTGTAATGGGTTATTTACATCTATTAACTCACCTTGTGGAAGTGTGTGTTCTTTAAATGAAATTTTTTTCTTTGGTTTTTTACTGATTGTGTCAAGAATATCTTTTTGTTGTAAACTTTCAATATTCCAAAGTTGTATTTGTTTTTGATCAATACCTGCCCAAACTAATAATTCCCTTGTATTTTTTGTTAAGCTTTTACCTAACATAAAACCACACTTAAACCCACAATTAAAACAAGCATATGCCCAGTTATTGCCGTCTTTTTTGATACCAGCACGGCCTCGTTTATCAGGATTATGTCCACGGTGGTGACAGCATAGTGCATTAAAACTATACCAACCTGAACCTGTTAGTCTTTTTTTACCCGGCAATGTAGATAGAATATCAAACATTCTAACAGTTTAACACAAGTAATTTAAAAAAGCAACTATTATCTGACCAATATGTCAGTCACTTCTCCGCTATTACTATAAAATTCCATACGGATATATGGATGATATCCTCGTAAAGTATACCCATAAGTATCACTCGTGTTTGCATAATTTGTTGGTAAATCAATAGGATACCAATCACCATCTGGGATGCATGACCCTAAGAAAGCAACATTACCGTAATAGTCTTTAAACTTAGCTTGAAATGTTACTATAGGATTACCATCTGTAGATATAGTACTGCTATAATAAAACACACTATTTGCATTAGCAATATTACCTAAAGTGTTAGCATTTGCTAAGTTAGGGAAAGGTTGACCTGATGGGATTGTTACCTGATAACTAGGCACAAAGCTTGGTAATACTGAATTTACAATGTTAAGATCACCTCTAGCTCCTGCATTTTGGTCTACAAACACAGGGAAATCAAACTGTCCTGTAGGAATTTCTAAAGAATAATAGCATTTTTGAGCATCAATATCCTCTAGGTCTACAGGTGACACAAACAAACTAGCTATACCTGTAACAGGCAACTGTAAAGTAAGTGCTTTTTGCAGAAGTATTTTAGTGCCTTGATAGCTGATGATCCTGCAAGTTATCTCTTTTCCTGTAATATCAACAGGTTTTTGTTCTTGGTTAATAAACTGAAATTGAATCTGATTATCAACACCCTTATGTAATGTTAATGGTTTGGCATAGACAGGCATATATTTCCTCACTGAGTTCCCTGTTACAAGAACGACAATTTGTCTTTGGGTATATAAAAATACTGAAGTTGCGTACACGGTAAACTCCTATCAATTATTTAGTAAAATATTTTCGGAATATAAAATCGATAAATATTCCTAAGATATAAAATTTAATGGATACAAAAGACTTTTTTAGACGGCTTACTGAAAATCACCCCTTTATAACAATCTGTTGTTACGCAGGTCAAGATTATGTAGGAATAATACAGAATAGAGATGACCAAGTTACAACAATATATGACTATGGCGCTATAGTAGAAATTGAAATAAGGGAAAAGTTTTTAGAGTTAGGTGAAACATGGTGGTGGGAAAGTAACCGCTTAGTTCCAATTAATCTTTTTCTAAAAGATGAATGGTCACCTTTTAAACAATACCTACGAACTTTTAATAACAAGAACCTTAATATAATCCACGGGCCTGTTTGTAGTATGTTAGAATTAGCTAAGAAAAAATCAAAGCGTAGGAGTGTAACATTAGTCAAAAAATTATCTTAATTTTTTTCTACGCTTTTGTGCTAATTGTAAACTAACTTTTCCAACTCTTTTATCAAAACATATCCCATCTAGATGGTCTAATTCATGCTGATATACCCTTGCCATTAGACCAATTAATTCTGCTTCCTTTACTGTATTATCAACTTGGTAATACTTAGCTATAATTTTTTCAGCCCGTTCTACATGCAACCATAGATTAGGAAAACTTAAACAACCCTCTAATTCTCTTACGGAACCTTGACGGGTTATGATTTCTGGGTTAACACAGGCAACTAGCAAATCTTTATTGCCCATAATAAAAATCCGTTTGTTTATACCTATCTGTGGTGCAGATAAACCAATCCCACCTTCAGTAAACATAACCTTTGTCATTTCTTCAACTACAGGCATAGGATCACCGTCAATAGAAAAATCCCATGCCTCACAAACTGTTCTTAGTACTGTATCATTTTCTTTAACTAAATTCATTTTCTTCCAATAAATTAATATGTACTACAACAAGTGTAGCGTAAGCTACTGCATGTGCTTTCTTAAAAGTATACCCGTCAGTACCTTTATCCCATACAGTTTTAGAAATTTCTTGCCATGTCTTTCCTATTAGATGTTTTTTACCTGGTCTTATAATGGCTAGAAACATAGCTAATCTTGGTATACTATCAATAGGCTCTGGCATTTTAATAATGTTATGATACTGGTTACCCAAATGAATTAGCTTTTCTACAAATGTTTGTTCCTTAAGTCTATTCCAATTAGGTAGTAGCATTAATTTTTCTAAATGCTTTTCGTCCCGTACCTTTTCGTAAACATGAACATTTAGAAAATCTAGCTTAAGATATCCTCTTTCTTCTGCTTCAGTATAATCTATACTTGCTATGTCAAGTACAGGATCATATGGTATATCAGTAACATAGATACCTGTTGCATGTTTCCTAATAGGATTTACATTACGCATTGATGCAGGTATATGTTTTATCAACGATAAAATATTAT
>Ga0129333_10005450_pt1 | contig 11966 bp, 13 predicted proteins | sample CPB6_08_DNA_FD_94474 | JGI IMG/M metagenome (GOLD analysis project Ga0129333, IMG submission 94474) | Freshwater to marine salinity gradient microbial communities from Chesapeake Bay, USA - CPBay_Sum_0.6_0.8_DNA | ecosystem: Environmental > Aquatic > Marine > Coastal | place: USA: Chesapeake... | reverse complement strand
GTGGCTTAGGCCTGGTTCTCGCCGCCGAAGAGGTCGCTCACGCTGGTCTCGTCGAACACTGCAGACAGGGCATCCGCGAGGATTTTGGCCACCGAGAGCACCTCGATCTTGGCGATTCGCTTCTCTGCGGGCAACGGGAGCGAGTTGGTCAGCACCACACGGGTGATCGGCGAATTCTCGAGCCGTTCGATGGCCGGGCCGGAGAGCACCCCGTGAGTAGCCATAGCCCACACTTCTTTTGCTCCGCGTGCCATCAACAGCTCGGCGGCGGAGACGATGGTGCCACCGGTGTCGATCATGTCGTCAGTGAGGATGCACAAGCGACCTTCGACTTCACCGATCACTTCCTTGGCGACAGCCACGTTGGTGGTGTTCTTCGGACGACGCTTGTTGATGAACGCGACGTCGGCGTTCATGTCGGTGAGGTGCTGAGCGAAGCGCTCGGCCACCTTCACTCGACCCGCATCTGGGGACACGATGACGAGTCCGTTCTTCACGTTCTTGCGCACGTAGTCCTCGAGCACCGGAACGGCGGTGAGGTGATCCACCGGTCCTTCGAAGAAACCTTGGATCTGTCCGCTGTGCAAGTCGATCGACACCATGCGCTTCGATCCGGCTGCCTTGAACATGTCGGCAAGCAAGCGGGCAGTAATCGGCTCGCGACCTTCGGCTTTGCGATCCTGACGGGCGTAACCGTAGAAGGGGCACACCGCCGTGACCCGCTTGGCCGAGGCGCGATACGCAGCGTCGATCATGATCAACTGCTCCATGATCGAGTCGTTCACGCTGCGACCATTCGCTGCACAATGCGTCTGCATCACGAAGACGTCGCCACCGCGCACGCTCTCACCAAATCGTGGTCGCAACTCGCCGTTGGAAAACTCGACGATGTTTGCTTCGCCCAACTGCACCTCGAGGTGCTTGGCCACCTCTTCAGCGAGCTCGGGGTGGGTGCGGCCCGTGTAGAGGGCCATTCGCTTCGTGGTGACCTTGTCGATCGTCTTGTTCATTCCCAGAGCCACCCTCCTGCGACGTTCGCCAGCATAGAACGAATGACGTAGACGGCTCCCAAAGACATGGTCGAGCGCGAGTTGCTGAAAGTTCCGGGGAGAGGACTCGAACCCCTATATGCGGGACCAAAACCCGCCGTCCTGCCATTGAACGACCCCGGAGCGACGTCTCAACCGTATCCAACGCGAGTGCCGATTTCGGCGTGCTGCCCGCTAGCGTGTCCCGTCGTTATGGGATCGTTGGTCAAGCGCCGCCGCAAGCGAATGCGCAAGAAGAAGCACAAGAAGATGCTTCGCCGCACCCGTCATCAGCGCCGCAAGTAAGCGCTTTTCGTCACGAGCACGCGCGCATCGCGCAATTCATCTCCCAGTTCGGGATGACTTCCCGCAAGCCACCAGGTGGCTCCGCTTCCCGCAAGAACCGGCTCAATTCCGCTTGCACGCTGAATTCGCTCCCGCCAGTCAGCGAGTCGCGGTTCGACTTCAAGCGCCGCTCGTTCCAGATGATTCACGCCGAGGTGACGCTGCGACTCGGGTAGTGAATCCCATGCGCGATACACCGCGGGGGTTGAGACGCCGAACGGCGGAATGACGAGGGTGAAGTCGCGCGCTGCGAACGGAAGCGGCTCGATGATCTCGCCGATGCCGCGCACACGAGCGCGACCGCCGACGAGACAGAACGGAATGTCGGCGCCGAGCCTGCTTGCTCGTTCCAAGTCGTCGAACTCGGCCCACGCGAGGATCGCGGCCGCATCTGCCGAGCCACCGCCGAGTCCACCACCGTGCGGAATGTTCTTCGTGACGGTGACGCGCGCGGATTTGTCGGCAAGACGCAATGCGCGCGCCACGAGATTGTCGTCGTCGACGGGGATGCCTGCGCTGAAGGGGCCGTCGAAGGCGAGGCCGGTGCCATCGGGATCGATCGTCACGATGTCGGCTAGCTCGAGCGACACCATCTCCGCATCGATCTCGTGATAACCGTCACTGCGCACGCCGGTCACCTGCAAGCTGACGGTGAGTTTTGCTTGAGCGTTGATGGCGATCATCGAGTTTCGATCAGTTCGTATGGGCTGCACACAGCCTGCCCCAATCTTGCACGTCGAGATCTTCTGCACGACTCTCAGGGTTGATGCCGGCGCGCTCGAAGGTGGATGATTGAACGATTCCGGCGAGCGCCCGGCGCAGCATCTTGCGGCGCTGAGCAAAGCCACTGCGCACGAGGGCAAACAGATCTGTCGGGTTCACTCCCTCGATTGCGGGTTTGTCGCGTCGGTGAATGTCGACGAGTGCGGAGGTGACACGCGGTTTGGGTACGAACACGGTTGCGGGCACATCGCCGACGATGCGCGCGGTTGCCCAGTAGCCGATCTTCACACTGACTGCGCCGTAGGCATCGTCGCCGGCCTGAGCGACGAACCGATCCGCGACCTCGCGCTGCACCATCACGAAGAGTCGATTGACCCACGGCACGTCATCGAGAATGTCGGCAACGAGCGGAGTGGCGACGTTGTAGGGGAGATTTGCCACGACATGCCACCCCGAGGTAGATCCCGTCAGTTCTGCCCAGTCGAGAGTCAGCGCGTCACCGTGCACCACTTCCACATTCGGGAGATGCTTCACCACTTCACGCAATACCTCGACTACGCCGTTGTCGATCTCGATGGCGATAACGCGCGCACCAGTTTCTGCGATGGCGAGGGTGAGCGAACCGAGACCGGCGCCGATTTCGATCACCTTGTCGTTCGAGGAGATGTCGGCCAAGCGCACGATTCGTCGAACGGTGTTCGGATCGGCGACGAAGTTCTGGCCGAATGCTCGGCGTGGTGCAAGCCCGCGCGACTCGAGAAGTCGGGTGATTTCCTGCCGAGAGTGTGTCACCAGCTGATCTTCACCGGGATGGGGGCGTCGATCAGGTTGGCGATCTTGGTGAACACCGAGGAGTGCAACATGATGTCCATTCCCGCCGGCACGAGCAGGCTGTAGACGCTGGTGCACTTCACGGTGCGGCCGTTGTTCACGTTGGTCACCGTGACACTCGCACCGGCCGGCACGACCGTGGAGTAACACACCGGCGTCTGGGTGTAGCCGAGGTTGCTGAAAGTGGCAAGCCCCGTCTCCTCGTTCGGGTTCACGGCGGGATAGGCGATGGCAGCGGAACCACTCGGGGCGAGCGGCGTGGGCCCACCGAGGATGACGGGATCGGGGATCGATTCGTCGACCGGCATCGTGGTCGTCGTGGTCGCCACCGCTTCGGGAGTAGTCGCGGTGCCACCACTGCGAGTGCCCCAGACGATGCCGAGCGCCACCACGGTGATGACGGCGAGCACCGTCGCCCTTCGGCGCTCGTACACGGACAATGCCATCGAGAAAACGCTACGAAGCGATTCCCGGAAACGCAAGGCATGCGTTTCGCGTGGTGATCTCTGCGCATTCCTCTACGCCGATCGAGCGCACCTCGGCAACGAATGCCCCGACCACGGGCACGAGGGCCGGCGTGTTCGGTTTGCCGCGATGCGGAACTGGCGCAAGGAACGGAGCATCGGTTTCAACGAGTAGACGATCACTCGGGCACCACGCTGCTGCGCGACGAATGTCGTTGGCGTTCTTGAACGTGACGATTCCGGAGAACGACAGGTATGCGCCGCGGTCGACACACTTGCGTGCTTCGTCTACATCGCCAGTGAAGCAATGAAAGATGGTGCGACGGGGAGTGCCGCACGCGTCCAACACGTCGAAGGTGTCGTCCCATGCCGAGCGCGTGTGGATGACGAGCGGCATGTCGCGCTCATTGGCCCAGGCGATCTGTGCAGCGAAGATCTCGCGCTGCGCGTTGCGATCGGAATGGTCGTAGTAGTAGTCGAGCCCGCATTCGCCGATTCCCACCACCTTCGGATGGTCAATGAGTTCGGCCAATCCGTCGAGTCCATTCTTTGCATCGTGCGGATGTAAACCAACGGTTGCCCACACGTCATCGTGGCGAGAGGCGATTTCGAGTGCGCTTCGGGTGGTGTCGAGATCGGTGCCGATGACGATCATCTTTTGCACGCCTGCTTCACGGGCTTGTGCAATCGACACCGTGTCGTTGCTGTCCATCTTGTCGTCATAGACGTGACAGTGTGTGTCGACCCAGGCGATCGTCATCGCATCACCTGCGCGGGAATAGTGGATCGCCCTTGACCACTTTCGTGCCGCCGGGATAACCACCCCAAGCGACATCACGTGGAATGCGCAAGTCGATCACGTTGCCGGTGAGACCGATGCGCGACCAAATCTCTTGCGTGGTGTTGGGAAGTGCAGGGTTGGCCAGGATGGTCACGATGCGCAATGCCTCGAGCGCGTCGCCCATTACTTCATCGACTGCCGCACCCGGCTCCATCTTCCACGGCTCGTTCTGCTCGAGGTGCGAGTTGGTGGCGCGAATGAGCGACCACGTGGCATCGAGTGCACGACTCGGTTGCACTTCGGCCCACGCTGCAGTGGTGGCAGCTACTGCTTCGCTGGCGATCTTGGCGAGGGGCGAGGACGGGTTCGGCTTGGGGCCGATGCCGCCGCACTTCTTCTCGACGACGGTGGCAACACGCGCAGCCAGGTTGCCGAGGTTGTTCGCCAAATCGGAGTTGTACCGCTGGGTCAGCCCCTCATAGGTGAAGTCGCCGTCATTGCCATACGGCGTTTCCGCGAGCACGTAGTAGCGGAAGCCGTCCACGCCGATTTCATCGATCAGATCGAGTGGGTTCACCACGTTGCCCGTGGTCTTGCTCATCTTTTCACCGCCGACGAGCAGCCAACCGCCAACGGCCCAACCCTTCGGTGGTTCGATGCCGGCCGACATCAACATGGCCGGCCAGTACACGCAGTGGAAGCGAATGATGTCCTTGCCGATGAAGTGGTAATCCACCGGCCAACGCGACGAGAACTGCTCGTCGTTGCTGCCGTATCCGTGCGCGGTGATGTAGTTGGCCAGCGCGTCGAACCACACGTAGGCCACGTGCTTGTCGTCCCACGGAAGTGGAATGCCCCACGTGAGCGACTTGCGACTGACGGAGAAGTCATTCAGCCCCGTTTTGATGAAGCCGATCACTTCGTTCATGCGGTGGCTCGGCTTGATCGCATCGGGGTGCTTCGCATACCAGTCGAGCAAGCGCTGCTCGAAACGCGAGAGACGGAAGAAGTAGTTCTCTTCTTCGACGTAGGTGGTGGGTCGCTGGTGAATGGGGCAGTTGCCGTTGACGAGTTCTTCCTCGACGAAGTACGCCTCGCAGGCCACGCAGTACTGGCCGCGATAGACGTCGAGTTCGATGTCGCCAGCGTCGTAGCACGCCTGCAACAACTTCTGCACGCCGACGCGATGGCGCGCTTCAGTAGTGCGGATGAAGTCGTCGTTGGTGATGTCGAGGCGCTGCCACGCTTGTTCGAATAGGGGAGCGATCTTGTCGGCAAATTGCTTCGGTGAAATGCCTTCGGCATCGGCCGCCTGCTGGATCTTCAGGCCGTGTTCGTCGGTGCCGGTGAGCAGGTGCACGTCCTCGCCGAGCAGGCGGTGCCAGCGAGCCACGGCGTCGGCGACGATCGTGGTGTAGGCGTGCCCAAGGTGCGGCTTCGCATTGACGTAATAAATAGGTGTCGTTGCGCTGAAGCGGTTCGACGTGTCGTGCGGCACCGTTCCACGATAACGCTCGGATATCGCGACTTGTAGCCTGACGCGGTGCCGTTCGAGTTCGATCAAGCAATCGCGGTGCGACGAAGTGCGGATGGTGTGTACGACGCCGAGATCGTGGATGGCTGGGACATTCGCGGCAACGCCAACGGTGGATACGTGATGGCGATGATCGCAAATGCGATGCGCGAGGAGTGCGAACGACCAGACCCGGTGACGATCACGCTGCACTATCTTGCGCCGCTACCCGCAGGGCCGGTGCGTATCGAAGCGCGAGTCGACAAGCGCGGCAGGCGACTCAGCACCGTGTCGGCGACGCTGTCCCAAGGTGGGCGAGTGGCGGTGCGAGCGATCGCAGCATTCGGCAACTTCGACGAAATGGAACATCCGCTCGAGCACATCACGGTGTCGCCGCCAGATCTGCCTGCACCGGAAAGTTGCTCGATGCGCGAAAGCCACGGCGGCATCTTCCCGCTCGTTGACCGACTCGACATGCGTTTGCACCCTGACGACGCAGGCTTCGAGCGCGGAGTGAAATCGGGAATGGCACTCGTACGTGGTTGGTTTCGCATGCCCGACGATCGCCCGAACGACGTGTTTTCCGTGATGCTCGCGGGTGACGCATTTCCGCCACCCGTACTCAACCTTGACGGCGTGATGGGTTGGGTGCCGACCATCGAACTGACGCTGCACCTGCGTGCTCGTCCGAAGAACGGTTGGTTGCGCGTGCGGTTCTCTTCCTCGGTGGTGCGTGATGGTTTGTGTTCGGAAGTGGGAGAAGTGTGGGACGACGAGCACTGTGTCGCCGAAATTCGTCAGATTGGGCTGTTGCCGAACTGATCGTCAGTTGAGAGCGAGCGCGAGTTCGTAGACGCGGCGCTTAGGGGCACCAAGCATGATCGCCACTTTGGTGGCAGCATCGCGCTTGCTTGCCCCTCCGGCAATCTCTGCACGAAGAGCTTCGTTGATCTCCTCATCGGTGGCGGGGGCGGGTGGCTTTGCGCCTTCGAGGATCAGTACGTATTCACCGCGAGGGCCAGCTTCGCCAACGTGTTTCACCGCATCATGCAATGGCCCACGCCAGAACTCTTCGTGCACTTTGGTGAGTTCGCGTGCGAGCACTACGTGTCGCGCTGGTCCGCAGGCCACTTCGAGATCCTGCAAGGTGCGCTCCACACGATGTGGTGCTTCGTAGAGCACCACCGTGCGCCGCTCATCGGCGATCTGTCCGATTCGCTCAGCGCGCTCGCCACCTTTGGCCGGCAGGAATCCCTCAAAGACGAAGCGCGAAGTGCCAAGTCCACTCGCTGCGAGAGCCATCGTCACTGCCGAAACTCCGGGAGCACTCTCGACCGTGATGCCATTGGTAATTGCTGCGCGCACGACGCGTTCACCCGGGTCGCTGATGCCCGGCGTACCCGCGTCGGTGACGAGCACGACGTTCTTTCCACCGAGTACTTCGGCGACGATTTGATCGCATGCGTCGTATTCGGTGTGCTCGTTTACTACGAGATACTTCTTGCCTTCGATGCCGAGATGGTGCAGCAGTAATCCGGTGCGCCGCGTATCCTCGCAGCACACCAAGTCGGCCTCTTGTAGGGCCGTCGTTGCCCGGGGCGTGATGTCACCCAGATTGCCGATGGGCGTGGCCACGAGAGTGAGTGAGCCGCTCATTGGCCACGCACTTCTACGCGATCACCGAGGCGGAGGTTCCAGCGCTCGAAGGATCCTTCGGCGGCCTCGATCACCTGGTGTGCGCCGCGTACGGGAGTGGTGAAGCGCATCGGGGCTACGCGAATCATCTTGATTACGACGCCTTCGGCATCCAAGTAGGCGACATCGAGATCGATTCGTGTTCCGACGGTGTGAATCCACTTACACGGCGAGAGAACGAGTGGATTCTCGACATGGCCGACACCGATCAAGCCGCGGCGACGAGTGGAGCGGGTGTTGGCGAGATTGGCACTGGCGAGCACGCGACCTTCGGAAACCAGCCAACACGAGAGGAGCTCACGTTTGGCAGCCATGGGGCCTCAGACGTTGAACCTGATCTCCATGACGTCGCCGTCAACGACCTCATAGTCTTTGCCTTCGACGCGAATCTTCCCGAGATCCTTCGCCTTTGTCCACGATCCAATCTCGACGAGTTCGTCCCAGTGAATGACATCGGCGCGAATGAAGCCACGCTGCAGATCGGTGTGAATTTTGCCCGCACACTCGGGCGCCTTCGCCCCTGCATGGAACGTCCACGCGCGAGTCTCTTTTTCACCGGTGGTGAAGAACGTGCGCAAACCGAGCAGGTGGTACGCCGAGCGCACCATTCTTGGCAACGCGCCCTCGCCGAGACCGAGTGCCTCGAGCATCTCCACACGATCCTGACCCGTGAGTTGTGCAGCTTCTGCCTCGAGTTGCACGCTCATACCAAGCACTTCCACATCGTGTTCGCTCGCTGACCCGGGGGGAGCGATCTCCTTGCGCACTCGCTCGACTACTGCCGGGATGGTGTCGAGCGCATCTTCGGCGACGTTGACGACGACAAGCACACGTCGCGCGGTGAGCAGGAAGTACGGCGCGAGTAGTGCGCGATCGTCTTCGGAGATGCCCGCGCGATACAGCGGCTTACCTTCTGCGAGATGCACGTGCGCGCGCTGCAGCGCCTCTGCTTCTTCCGCAACCGATTTATCCATTCGTGCGGCTTTTTGAATCTTCGAAAGTTTGTTTTCCACTGCCTCGAGATCGGCGAGTGCGAGTTCGAGTTCCACTACGCGGAGATGTTCGAGCGGATCGGAAGGGCCGGGAATGTCGTCGTTGACGAATGCGCGCAACACGAAGACGATGGCATCGACTTCGCGAATGTTGGCGAGGAATTTGTTACCCAGACCTTCGCCTTTGCTCGCACCTTCGACCAGACCGCCGATGTCCACCACTTCAACGGTGGCGTGCACGACGTTTTGACTCTTCGACATTTCCGACAAGGCATCGAGACGTGGGTCGAGCACCTTGGCCACACCGATATTCGGGTCCTTGGTGGCGAAGGGGTAGGGGGCGGCCAGCGCGGCCCCGCCCGTGAGCGCGTTATAGAGGGATGACTTGCCGGCGTTGGGCAGGCCGACGAGTCCAAAGCGTTCCATGGGGCAATTGACCCTATCTGTGTCATTTCCTTGGCTGGATGAGGCGCCGAGGGGGTCAATTGTTACTATCTGCGTAGTAGAAATTCAGCCCCCAAGGTTTCGGAGTTGACCGTAATGACCGCATTCGATCTGGACCTCAGCAAGTACTCGCTCGGCTGGAGCGACGAAACCGAGTACGCCTTCGTGCCCGAGAAGGGGTTGAACGAGAACGTCATCGAGCAGATCTCCTGGTGGAAGGGCGAGCCGAAGTGGATGCGTGACCTTCGCCTTCGATCGCTGCGAACCTTCGAGAAGAAGCCGATGCTGCCGTGGTTCAGCGTGAACATGCCAGACATCGACTTCAACGACATCTACTACTACTTGCGGCCTGCTGCAGCGCAGACCGACGAGTGGGATGACTTGCCGGAGCAGATGAAAAAGACGTACGAGAAGCTCGGTATTCCCGAGGCCGAGCGCAAGTATCTCGCCGGCGTCACCTCGCAGTACGACAGCGAAGTGGTGTACCACCGCAATCGCATCGAACTCGAAGAGCAGGGCATCTTGTTCTGCGACATGGACACCGCGTTGCGCGAGTATCCCGATCTTGTCAAGCAATACTTCGGCTCGGTAATCCCGATGGGCGACAACAAGTTCGCTGCACTCAACACGTCGGTGTGGTCGGGCGGTTCGTTTATCTACGTTCCGCCGGGAGTGGAGTGCGAGATGCCGCTGCAGGCGTACTTCCGCATCAACAGTGAGAATGCCGGACAGTTCGAGCGCACGTTGATCATTGCGGATGAAGGTTCGAAGGTGCACTACATCGAGGGTTGCTCCGCACCTGTGTACACGAACGATGCGTTGCACTCCGCCGTGGTGGAGATCGTGGTGAAGCCGAGCGCGCATGTCACATACACCACCATTCAGAACTGGTCACCGAACGTGTACAACCTCGTCACCAAACGAGCACGCGTGGAAGCCGAAGGCCACATGGAGTGGATCGACGGCAACATCGGCTCGAAGCTGACGATGAAGTACCCGAGCGTGTACCTCGTTGGCCCCAAGGCAACGGGTGAAGTGCTGTCGGTTGCCTATGCCGGTGCTGGCCAACACCAAGACGCTGGCGCGAAAATGGTGCACGCCGCTCCCGAGACGTCTTCCAAGATCGTCTCCAAGTCGATCTCCAAGGACGGCGGAATCACCACGTACCGCGGACTCGTGCGCGTGGAGGAAGATGCCACTGGCTGCAAGAGTCACGTGCAGTGTGACGCGCTGATATTGGATGAGAATTCCGAGAGCCGCACCTTCCCCTACATGGAAGTGGGCGAGCGCGATGCGCAGATTGGTCACGAGGCCACGGTGTCGAAGATTGCCGACGAGCAGCTGTTCTATTTGATGAGTCGCGGCCTCTCCCAAGAGCAGGCGATGGGAATGGTGGTGAACGGATTCATTGAGCCCGTCACCCGAACGTTGCCGATGGAATACGCCGTGGAGTGGAGCCGCTTGATCGAACTGCAGATGGAAGGCTCGGTCGGCTGAGCCGAACCGATTTGGCCAGGATCACGATCATGCCCATGCGAACCGAGTGCAAGCACTTCGAGAGTCGCTCGTACACAAATGGCGACACCGTTCGTAAATGCAACCTTGGGCTTGCTCCTGATGCGCCGTGGCGTTGTCCGGAGAACTGCGAGAAGTATGAGCGTCGACTGGTGGACGTGGCGTGGGCGCACGGATCACTCGTGCCACCGGTGACACCAGTTGAGCCAGCAAGCTTGGACGACGGCACTGCTGCGGCGGTATTGGATGAAGCAGCGGCGATTATCAACGCGGCCGTGGGCGACGTGCTCGACGACCTGAACGACAAGCGCAAGAACAAAAAGAAGAACCGCGACAAGAAGAAAAAGAAGAAGTAGATGACCGCGCTTACGCTCCCCACTATTGACGAAGAGATCTGGCGCTACAGCCGGATCAACGAACTCGACCTCTTGCGCTATCGCGACGGTAAAGCCGAGACGGTGGTGACTGGTGCGGACGGGATTCAAAAGGGTGCACCCGGCATTGCCATGATGAGCGACCCCGATGTGTTTGCCACGATCAACGGTGAATCACCGCAGGTAACTGCGCTCACCACGCCAATTGGTGGTGCGCACCCCACGATGGTGACGGTGACACACCGAATCACCGAATCGGGGATCATCGCGCGTCCGCGACTGGTGATTGATGCTGCCGAGAATTCCGAAATCGTGGTGGTGGAGCGATTCATTTCCGACGATGACATCGACTCGCTTGTGCTGCCTGTGCTTGAAGTGCACGCTGCTCAGGCCGCTCGGGTGACGTATCTCGTGGTGAACGAACTTGGCCTAAAGACATGGCAGATCGGTCATCAGATGGCAGTAGGCGAGCGCGACAGCACGGTGCGGTTGTTCACCGTTGCGCTCGGTGGCGACTACGCGCGCATGCGCGCCGAGGTTCGCTTGGTGGGGCAGGGGGCATCTGCCGAGCAAACGGCGCTCTATTTTGCCGACGGCAATCAAATGCACGACTTCCGCACATTGCAGGTGCACGAAGCACCCCGCACGCACAGCGATTTGCTGTTCAAGGGTGCAGTGAAAGACACGGCGAAGAGTGTGTACACCGGCCTCATCCGCATAGCCGAGAACGCCGGCAAGTCAGAGGCGTTCCAGACCAACCGCAACCTCACGCTCTCGAGTGGCGCGTGGGCTGAAAGTGTGCCCAACCTCGAGATCGAGACGAACGACGTGAAGTGCAGCCACGCCTCCACCGTTGGCCCAATCGACGATGAGCAGCGCTTCTATCTCGAAAGTCGCGGCGTGCCGCCCGAGGTGGCCGAACGTCTGGTGGTGTTCGGCTTCTTCGAAGATGTGATTGCGCGACTGCCTGAGTCGGCACTGCTTGCAGACGTGCGCAAGGGTGTAATTGAGAAGTTGGGGGTACGTGCATGAGCTCGGATGTCTGTGCACTCGATGAGATGACGCCAGGAACCGTGCGCAGGGTACGCGTGAAGGGTCATGAGATCGCCCTCGTGCGAATCGACGACAACGTGTACGCCATCGGTGATCGTTGCAGCCATGCCGATGTTTCGCTTTCGGAAGGCGAAGTGTTGTGTGACACCAAGGAGCTCGAGTGCCCGCGGCACGGCAGCTCGTTCAGTGTGGAGACGGGGATTCCGAG
>Ga0129333_10005448_pt1 | contig 11967 bp, 11 predicted proteins | sample CPB6_08_DNA_FD_94474 | JGI IMG/M metagenome (GOLD analysis project Ga0129333, IMG submission 94474) | Freshwater to marine salinity gradient microbial communities from Chesapeake Bay, USA - CPBay_Sum_0.6_0.8_DNA | ecosystem: Environmental > Aquatic > Marine > Coastal | place: USA: Chesapeake... | reverse complement strand
TCCTTGGTGGCGAACGCGTACGGCGCGGCTAGGGCGCCACCGCCGGTGAGAGCGTTGTAGAGCGAACTCTTTCCGGCATTCGGGAGGCCGACGAGGCCGAAACGTTCCATGGAGGAGTGCAGGCTACCCGTCGCCCTCGCACCCGAACCGTTCCCACATGGATCACATGTCGTTCGTCTTGATCCTGAGTGCAGTGTCCACGATCGTGCCGGTCATACCGCCGGTCTCGACCCCGGTGTCGCCACCCGCGTCGGCGCCGGCGTGTGCGACGTACGCGATCGATGGTGCACTTCAACCACCCGCGCAAGGTGAGTGGGAGTTCACCGCCACCGCGTATCTGCACGACGGCAGCGAGTCGTTGGCCAACCATCGTGTGTACGCGGTGCCGGTCATGGCCACCGGGATGCCGCCCGCAGAGCCGATCGAACTCGTGACCGACGTGGACGGTCGGGCTTCGCTCACGTTGCCGGTGGGGGCCGAGGGTGTCCGGTTCATGTCGGAGAGTCCCGACGGTGCCGATTGTCAGGGGCCGCCGGCCGTGGTGGCGGTCAACGTGAGTGCCCCGGTTGGTGCCGAACTCGGTCCCGAAGTCGTGGGGTCGGGACCAGGCCTGCCGGTCACGGGCGTTCCGGGCTGGCTGATCACGCTGGCGGCCTTCCCGGCCGCGGCCGGGATCGGGATCGTGATCGGCCGGGGCCGCCGACCCCGGCCGGCCACCAGCAGGCCAGCAGGGTGATTCGGGCCCGATGGGCGGTAGCGTCGGAGACCTATGTCGAAGAAGACCAAGAAGCGCAAGGCCCGGCTCCGTCGGTCGAAGGCCAACCACGGCAAGCGTCCCAACATGGGCCGCGGCTGATCCTGCTCTCGTCTCTTCGTCTTTCCGCTCCCGCTTCGTCGTGGGAGCGACTCGGTTTCTCGCTCACCTCGACCCCTGCGGGTTCGTCGTTCATCGCCGGTGGTTTGCGATTCGAACTCGAAGTTCCCGCCGATGACCGTTCCGGACTCGCCGGTTGGCAGTTTTTTTCCGATGAGGTCCGTCCCGATCAGTTGATCGATGGCATTCCCACGTCGTTCACGTCGATCCCTTCGACGTCATCGACGAACGATTCGGCACTCGGCGTCATCGGCGTCGACCACGTGGTGATCATGACCCCCTCGCTCGATCGCACGTGTGGGGCGATCGCCGAATCGTTGGAGCTTCCGCTGAAGAGGATCCGCGAAGTGGGTGGCGGAGTCCGCCAGGGATTTCACCGGGCCGGTGCGGTGATTCTGGAAGTCGTGGAGCGCCCCGACATCGACGCCGGTGAGCCGGCCCGACTGTGGGGTTTGGTGTTCGACGTCGCCGATCTGGATGCCGTGGTCGATCGACTCGGCCCCGATGTCGTGGGAGCGCCGCGCGATGCGGTTCAGAAGGGTCGCCGGATCGCCACGGTGCGTGCGGAGGCCGGACTCGGATGCGCGTTGGCGTTCATGACGCCGGCGAGTCCACGCGGCAACTGAGCCCGCTGGCTCACCAGCCTTCGTCGGCCTCGCGTTGCGCGAGATATTGCTGGCCGGCCTGACACTCGGACACCAACGTGCACCAACGGCAATTGGATCCGGCGCGAACTTCGGGAGCTCGTCCGGCGTACTTGATCTCGAGGGCCTTGGTCAGACCATCAGCGAGTCGGCGAGCGGCCGCGCGCAGCGTGCCTTCGGTGATGTCTTCGGCTTCGATGCTCACCGAATCGATGTAGAAGCTGGCGACCTTGCGTGGCGCGTTGCCGACCGTGAGGAGATCGATCAGTGCGTACAGCCGCAGATCGTCGCGGTGGGCGCCGAATTGCGCGCCGGTCTTGAGGTCGATGATGACCTTGTCGGGTGGGCGACCGAGGGACAGATCGACCTTGCCGCCGATGCGGACCCGCTTGTCGACCAGATCGATGCCGATCGCACTCTCGGTCTGGGGAGACCAGGCGCGTTTGATCGGGGGGAAGCCTTCGAGGAATCGTGTGAAGAGCGAACTGCATTCGCCGATCAGTTCGGCTCGGCCATATTCGTCGAGAGTCACGAGGAATTCGCCGATGTTCTTGTTGGGGTCGTTGCTGAGGCGCGAGATCGATTCCTCGACCAGATCGGTGGGGGCGACACCGCCGCGGATGTTGATGGAGACCTCGATCGCCTTGTGGACGATCGTGCCGCGGGAGTTGGCCGAGTTCCATTCGAAGTCGGCTTTACCGCCGAGGTAATAGGCCTCGCACGAATGAACATCGGTGAGGTTCTGTTTGTTGAGGAAGAAGCGGTTCTCCCACGATTTGCCGTCGGGCAGCAGGTCGGTGAACGGTGCAATGGCGGCATCGATCTCGGCGCGGAGTTCGGCGGCCAGTCCGGTCGGGATGGCCGGGGCCGGGCCGGTCTTGCCGATGACGTCGATGACCTTCTGCTGCGCAGCGGTGTAAACGGGGCCCGGGTCGGGTTCTTGCACGCCCCGGACAATACGTGAGGGATGTGACGATCTGGTCGAGGTGGGACGGGCGGGGGATCCGTGCCACACCCGGTTGGCAGAGTCGTTCTCTCATGAAACAGCCGACCCGACCCATCGTCTCGACCGACCCGCTCGAGTTCGCCTTGGTCGCCAAGGTGCTCGTGGTCGAGACGCGTCGGCGGGGGCTCGTGGTGCCCGGATTCCGGTGTCCGCCCCGCATCGTTGGTGTGGACCGATCCCTGCGGCGCGTCGACGGTCACGTAACCGTGGCCGTTCGGGTCAAGGGGCGGCCGCTCGTGGCCGTGGTGGCCGACATGATCGAAGGAGTCGTGGTGGCCAATCGTCTCGTGCCGCCGGCCGCTGATCGTCTGCGACGCGAACTCTGGTCGGCCGTTGCATCGTTGCGACTTGCACTTCCCGTCATCGACGAGCCGTCGGTGACGGCGAACCGTGAGAACGCCGCCTGACATCGGGTCGGTGTTGCGTCCGTAGCCTGCGGGCAGGCCCGGGTGGCGGAATTGGCAGACGCGGGGGGCTTAAACCCCCCTGACTCTCACGAGTCGTGTGGGTTCGAACCCCACCCCGGGCACCAGCACCACTCGACGCGAACCGTGGGACGCATCACGACTGCGGGCGGGGGAACGGCGTGGCGAACGACCGGAAAAAGTGAGGTTCCCAGGGGTCTAGGTTGCGATCCATGCGGCAACTGTCCGGACTCGATGCGTCCTTTCTCCATCTGGAGAATTCGCGCACGTTCGGTCACGTTTCCGGCTTGGCCCTCTACACCCGCCCGAGTCCGGACTTCGATCCGTACGAAACCGTGTACCGGCGTTTCGAAGCCCTGGCCGGACACGTCGGTCCGTTGCACGAAAAGCTCCTCGACGTTCCCTTCGGGCTCGACCATCCGTATTGGGTCGTCGACGACGACTTCGATCTCGACTACCACGTTCGTCATCTCGGCATCGCGCCGCCCGGAGATCAGGAGCAACTCGCCGAGCAAGTGGCGCGCATCTTCGGTCGCGCACTCGATCGAGCTCGGCCGTTGTGGGAGGTATACGTCATCGAGGGTCTGAGTGATGGTCGCTGGGCGTTGATGACGAAGTTCCATCACTCGTCGATCGACGGTGGCGCCGGAGTGGCGATGCTCAACATGCTCACCGACTCGACGCCCGATGCGGTCTCGACGATCCAACCGATTCCGATCGAACCCGAAGAACTTCCGAGTGGCGCCCAACTCGCGCAACGCGCCGTCACCAAGCTCGCGTCGAACCCGGTGAAAGCGATGCGCCTGTCGCTCCGTGTGGGGCAGGGGATCGCCGGATCGCTCGGCGTGCCGTCGGTCGAAGACGGAGTCAGACGAGCACGGCGCGCGCTGCGATCGGTGAGTCGTCGTCCCGATCCGGAGAGCCCGGTCGATCGGGTGCGACTACCCCTCATCCCCGGACCGCCCACGCCGTGGAATCGCACGATCACCGCGCACCGGCGATTCGCCATGCGTTCGGCATCGCTCGAGAAACTGAAGGCCATCAAGACCGCTTCGGGTGGCACGGTCAACGACATCGTGATGGCCATCTGCACGGGAGCCCTGCGCAACTACCTGATCGAACACGAGGCACTTCCGGATCGGCCGCTGCGGGCCATGGTGCCGGTGTCGTTCCGGACCGGCGAGGAAGAGGTGCCTTGGACCAACATGGTCTCGGGCATCGTGGCCGACCTGCCGACCAACACGGCCGATCCGATCGAACGAGTCGGTCTGTGTCACGAGGCGATGGAGTCGGCCAAACGACAGTTCGAACTCATTCCGGCCGACGCGATCGCCGAAGGCGCACAAGCCACGTCGCCGATCCTCGCCGCCGCCGCTTCACGCCTCGCCTCGCGTCTTCGTTGGGCCGACCGCGCGAGCATCCTCCCGTTCAACGTGGTGATCTCGAACGTCCCCGGACCGCGGGCGCCGATGTATCTGTCCGGAGCGATGATGGAGAACTACATCCCGATCTCGATCGTGACCGACGGTATGGGCCTCAACATCACCGTGCACAGTTATCTCGATCGGCTCGACTTCGGTCTCATCGCCTGTCGCGAACTCGTGCCCGATCTCTGGCATCTGCTCGATCTCCATTTCGCCGAGATCAACGCTTTGTCGAAGGCCTACGGCATCTCGTGAGTGGCGAGCATGACCACGGCTCTCACCGGAAGATCATCCACGACTACAACTAGCCGCGTCCGCGAAGCCAAGTCGACGTAGTACGAGCGAGGCCGGGCAGTTGCCGACTGCCACGAAAAGCCATTGATTGAGTCCGACGAAGCCGGTCAGAACGAGAAACCAGTTCGACACGGTTGCAACGAGGATGACACTCAGCAATGTCATGGTTCCGGCGAGGGCGAAGAGAATTCGCTCGATCGGCTGGGTTCTTGTGGACATGGAGATCTCCTTGTTTTCGAATCAGTGGTTGAAGTTGACGTGCGGAAGAAGCCGTTGCATCCACCGGGGCGCGTACCAACTCCTGTCGCCCAACAGAGCCATGGTGGCAGGGACGAGCATGACGCGGACGACTGTTGCGTCGAGGAACACGGCAACTGCGAGCGTCAGGCCGAGTTCCGTGGGGGGGATCGGTCCGGTGACTCCGAATGCCACGAAGACGATGATCATGATGACTGCAGCGTTGGTGATCGGACGACCGGTTCGGGCAATTCCTTCCTCAATCGATCGACGAGTGTCACCAGTGGACTGAAAGCGCTCTCGGATGGCGGCGAGAAGGAAGAGCTGGTAATCCATCGACAGGCCGAACAGCAGTGCGAAGAAGAAGAGAGGTGCCCACGCATCGACGAATCCTTGGGATTCGATTCCGATGAGACTGGTTCCCCAGCCGTTCTGGAAGACGAGGGTTGCAAACCCGAATGCGCCTCCGACAGTGATGAGGTTCATGACGATCGAGAAGATCGCGATGACGACGCTTCGGAAGACCAGAAGTAGCAGGAAGAAGGCGACGAGGAGGATCACGCCGATTGCGTATGGCGCCCGATCGACGAGAACAGCCGATTGGTCGTGATTCTGTGCGGCCGGTCCACCAACCAACGCCGATGAGGCGATGGGGGCGAGAGTGGAACGAAGATCCGAAATCATCGCGGATGTGGCACGGTCGTCGATCGGGGTCCCGGGAATCACCCGAATCACGATTCGATCCCTCGCCGAAGGGGCGGTGACGACGCGGGTGTCGACGACATTCTCGATCGATTTCGCCGCTTCCAGAACAGCGTCGGCCTGGTATTCGTCGACCGTGATGAAAGCGGGAGCGGCTGCGCCAGGGCCGAATGCACTGACCAATGTTTCGTAGCCGTCCCTACTTGACCGGCCCTCGTCCACGACGCGCGCCCCGGGCATTCCGAGTCGCATTCCGAATGCCGGAGCCGCGAGGGCGCCCAACAGCACAAGACCAAGCGCCAGCACGCGGCCCGGACGACGGAGTGCTGCGCCGGTCCAGCGGGCCCACCGACCCTCGGCTTCTACGTCAGGATCCTTATCCCCTTTGGCGACGAGAACCCGATCTCCCATGGCCACCAAGACGGAGGGAAGGAGTGTGATCGATGCGACGGCGACGGCAATCACGGAAAGGATCATTCCGAGGGCCATCGTCTGAAAGACCATGACGGGCACGAGGAAAACTGCCGACAGCGAAAGTACGACGGTCAGGGCCGACAAGAACACTGCCTTGCCAGCGGTCGACATCGTGTTTTCGATGGCGGTCACTGCCGTCCGACCTTCGGCCCGCTCCTCCCTGTACCGGCTGACGATGAAGAGGGAGTAGTCGATCCCGACCGCGAGGCCGATCATCATCGAGAAGTTCATTGACCAGACGGACATCGGACTGACGAAAGTCAGGAGATGGAGTGACGCGAAACCAACCGCAATTCCAGCTAGCGCAAGGATCAGGGGAATTCCCGCTGCGAGAAGCGCGCCGAAGGCGATGAACAACATGACCAAAGTTGGAAGGCCGCTCAACAGCTCCGCTTTGTGAAGCGCCTCCTCGTTCATCTTGTTGAAGTCGGCCCACATCGGCCACTCGCCGGTGACGTCGGCGCGAGCTCCATCTCGAAGTTCGAGTGCACTGACGAATTCACTCAGCTTTTCAGCAGCGATCGGGCGATCGGCATCTTCGGATACGTACTGCGCGACCGGTATCAGGATCGTTCGGCCATCGGCAGAGATCAGGCCAGCTTCGGGGGGCATGGAAAGGGGATCGACCACGGATTCGACATCGGGTCCACGCTGGAGTTCTGTGACGATTTGCTCGACGGCCTCGGTGGATTCGTCGAGTGCCGTTGTCAGGTTCAGAACGACGACAGGGTTCTCGGCTCCGAGTGCCGGGAAGTCCGACCTCAACTCCGAACGAACGGCCTGGGCATCGGAGCCGTTGGCATCCCAGCCGGCACCGGACAACGCCCCATTGAGGCCGATGGCCAGCGGAGCAGCGGCGACGACCAACGTCAGCCACACGACGATCACGACTCGGCGGTGGACCGCCATGAATCGGGCGAGGCGGGAAAAGGTTCCCGGGCCACTGTCGCCGATCGCCGATTCGTCGTGAGTTTGCGAGGTGTTGTTTGCGCTCATGAGACTCCTTAGACGCTGCGAGAATACCCCTAGGGGTATCCTCGGTCAAGCCGAGTCGGCTCTGGTCCTCTCCGGGTGGTCGGCGAATGACCCGAACGAAGAGGATTGAGGTTTCATGGACGGTGTGATCTGCTGGTTCCGATATCGATGAAAAGTCCAGGTTGTATCGACTCTTTGCCACCCCGTGTTCCGATCGCCGTGTGCTTCGGCGGTGGTGGCGGCTACGCCTACGGGTTCAACATGGGTGTGGCCGAGGGTTTGCTCGATGCCGGGATCGACATCGGCGCGTGGCCGATGATCGGAACCTCGGCTGGTTCGCACGCCGTGGCGTCGCTCGCCCATCGGCATCGTTTCGACGATCTCGCGCCGGAGTGGTCGGCACTCGGGCAGACGATCACCCGCCCCTTCTGGATCCGTGCGAGCGACTTGTCGGAGGCTTGCTACGCGGGCGACCCGCTCGGCGGCCCCTACGGTGGAGTCGCGGTTCGCATGCTCACGTATCGCCGACGCATTCTGTGGGCCGATGAAGTGAGTGCGGTCGACTACACGGCCGCGAGTTCCACGGTGTTCCCGGCGGCGCGTCCGCACAAGATCGACGGTCGCCGCTACATCGACGGCGGTTTCCGCAGTGCGGCCTCGGCCGATCTCGCGCCGGCGGCCGATCTGTTGTTGCTCGTGACGGCCTTCGCCGATCCGCGTCAGGGAATTCTCGGTCGCGCCGGTCGTTGGCAGGCGCGCCGTGAGATCCCCAAGTGGGAACGGCGGCACGGTGGGCGCGTGATCCACGTGGGTCCGACCGATGCGATGACCGAAATCCAGATGCGGGGGATTCGAGCCCTCGGCGACATCGAGATCGGTCGGGCGGTGTACGAACTCGCGCGGCCCCTCGGGCGATCACTGGCCGACCGTTTGCGGGCCGATCACGCAGGTCTCCTGGCAGCGTGCGACAAGATGGCGTGAGCCCGATCGATCGACGTCAGACCGAGGAGTACACGTGAGTCTCACCCTGAAACCCGGAGCCCGACTCTTCAGTGCGGTGTGCACCACCGAACTCATGGTGGTCAAGACCCCGAAGAAGGAACTCGCCATCACCGTCGGGGGAGTGGAGCCTTTGCTGTCGGCCGCTGGTCGCGACACGTCCGGTGCGGTAACTGCGGGTCACGACGGCGGTTGTGCGATCGGCAAGCGTTACGTCGACGAATCGGGTGAACTCGAACTGCTGTGCAGCAAGGCCGGGCCCGGGGTTCCGGCCGTCGATGGTGTGGTGTTGTCGATCAAGGACGCCAAGAACCTTCCGGCGAGCGACTGACGTCTCCGATCGAATCTGTGTCCGAGTGGTCGAACGGGGTGTGTGCCAGAATTTCGCAATGCGTAACCATCGTCGAGTTCTTCTTGCCCTTCCCTTCGTGCTGACCCTCGTCGCCTGTGGTGGTGACGACGCCGCGACTTCCACCGATGACGCCCCGGCGAGCACCGAGTCACCCATCGCCTCGCCCACCGATGCGCCGATCCCGCCCTCGAGCACGGCGGGCAAGGACACCCCGGCTTCCGGTACGCCGGCCACCGAGTCGCTCTATCTCGAAGTCAACCTCGAGGACGATGCGCCGGTCGACGCATCGGTCGTGGTCGGTTCGCCGGTCACCATCGTCATCACGAGCGATGAGGAACACGAGTACCACCTACACGGGTACGACATCGAGCTGTCGGGCGACGAAGTCACCTTCGAGTTCGTGGCCGATCAATTGGGTGAGTTCGAACTCGAGACCCACGACACCAGTGAGGTGGTCGTGGTCCTCGACGTCATCGCCGAGTGATCGCTCAGACCGGACGACAGGGCTGACCGCGGAGTGAACCGCAGGCCGGCAATCCGGCTGGCACGTTCACCCCGGGGACCACGGGCAGCACGATCGACGACGGATGGTCGGCATCGTGAAGAACCGTCACCTTCTCACCGGCGCTGATCGAGCGGAACGACCACACACCACGGTTACCACCGGGGGCGTCGATCGTGATGCGCAGTTGCGAACCGGCGCGGAAGGCGTGGGCGAACGGGAAGATGTCGACCCGCGCGAGTACGGGTTCGCCCGGCACCAGCGGTTCGACATCGGATTCGAGATGGGTCTGCACTACTCGCAATTCGGTCGACGAATCGTCGAGCGCCCGCTGGCTCGCGCGGAGCCAACCACTCTGCACGTACACCTCGTTCCCGTCGGGTCGGATCTCGCTGATCGTCACCTCGAGGTCGGTGTCGGTCGCATCGGCACTGATCCACAGATCGGCCGAGGCCGAACCGATCAGCACCACGTCCTCGGTCAGTGGATCGGATGTGAAGACCGCGGCTGTGCCTTCCGGATTGCGAACCCAATCGAACTTCACGTCGGCGCGCCAGATTCCCGAACCATCACCCGAGTAGAAGGTGCCGGGTACGGCGGTCGGATCGGCGGTGTACTCCGTGCCACCGGTGGAGGTGATGGACGGACCGAAACGGCCCGCGTCGCCGAGTTGCCAACGCGTGGCCACGATCGAAGCGATCGGCCAGGCGTCGAAACCGGCCGACCAACGATTGAGCGGTGCGGCGGCCGGTTGTCCGTCGGCGGCCCCTTCTTCGAAGAGGACCTGAATGCGTGGTTCGTTCGAGAACGTTTCGAGCGCACTCGCGTAATCGAGTCCGGCGAAGCGGTTGGGAGCGACGATCGGCGTCGGCACTCCATAGATCGCGCCGGCGAGTGTCGGTGCGGCGGCGATGGCAGCCGTGAGATCGGGAACCTTCTTGGCGACGAACAACGACAGGAACTCGACGTAGCGGGGGAGGACCGCCGGACCGATCGATTCGGTGTGCAATCCGTTGAGAAGAGTCACGTAGAGGTCGTCGGTCGACGTGAAATCGTCGAGCAGCGCCGGGAAATGACCGCCGGTTTGTTCGTCCTGCCACGCACCGGCCACGAACACCGGAACGTCGATCGAACCGACGAACTTCGACGGGTTGATCTCGTCACCCAATTCGGCCGAGTAATACGGGTTGGCGTCGATCTCGGCCTCGAGGTCCGGGTTTTGCAGGCGCAGATTCTGATTGTCGGCGCACACGGTGTCGCCTTCGTCGGCGCGCTTCTTGGTCCATTCCTGACCGAACGGTGCGGCCTCGCGCACTCGTTGCGACGTCCACTCCACCGCGAAACCGGTGTTCAGGATGCCGCCCGGATAGAGCGTCGAGCGGTAACTGTCGTCGAGCACCGAGAGCGGAGTGATCGCCGAGAGGCTCGGCGGTCGGGTGGAGGCCACGAACAACTGGCTGATACCGGGATAACTGATGCCCACCATGCCGACTTCGTTGAACTCGACCCACGGCTGAGCGGCCACGGCTTCGATGGCGTCGTAGCCGTCGAGCAATTGCGCCTCCTCGAAGAACCGGTAACTGCCGCCGGAACATCCGGTGCCGCGCATGTTCACACCGACGTAGGCGAAACCGAGCGCGTTGTAGAGGAGCGACAGAGCCGAGTCGCCCGGATTGCTCGGTGCGTAACCGGAGTATTCGAGGACCGTCGGATACGGACCGTCCTCGACCGGGCCGGGCAACGACACGTTGATCGACAACGTGGTGCCATCGCGCGTCGTCAGATAACCGAAGCCCCCGGCGGGCAGGACCTGGGACGAATAGAACTCGGGGGCGGGGACGGCGTCGGGTCCGTAGACCTCGATCGGTCCACTCGATTGCGACTGGTCCTCGGTGGTCACGCGATATATGCCCACGTCGACCCGACGGAAGAGCAGTGAACCGAGTTCGTCCACCTCGCCCCGAGCCACTTGACTGCCGTCATCGGCCACGACGACGAGGGTGGTGCCGGGTTCGGCCGCGGTGACGGTGATCATGTGGGTGCCGGGGTTCACGGAGTACGCGGCATCGGCCGCGATCTCAGTGGGTGCCTCGGACGCGATCGAAGACTCGGAATCGCCACCGCCGCACGCCGTGAGCGATACGAGTGAGATCACAGCCACGCGGGCCAACGTGGGGAACTGCGAACGGACGCGGATTTTCATGGAGGACCTCGATGTCAAGGGGGAAACGAGCCGACTGTAGGGCGCGGTATGCGACACAATGGAGTCGTGGCCTCGAACGTGACCGTTGGTGAGATCGATCTCGACACGATGATCGACGACGTCCGCCGACTCGTGAACATCGAGTCCCCGTCCCGCGATCTCGACGCACTTGGGCGCAGTGCGCATGAGTTGGCGTCCATCCTCACCGAACGGCTCGGTACGGCGCCGACGATCGTGGCCAGTGCCAACGGTCCACATGTTCATTGGTCGGGGGGTGGTGCGCCACGAGTCTTGATCGTCGGCCACCACGACACCGTGTTCCCGCTCGGCGCGCTCGCCCAACGTCCGTTCACGGTCGATGGTGGTCGGGCGACCGGCCCGGGTGTGTTCGACATGAAGGGCGGCATCGTGCAGGCGGTGCACGGTGTGGCGTCACTCGCCGACCGCACGGGAGTGGAGATCCTGATCTCGGCCGACGAAGAGATCGGTTCGGTGGAGTCGCGCGATCTCATCGTCGAGCGAGCCCGCGCCTGCGGTGCGGTGCTCGTACTGGAGCCGAGTGCCGATGGCGGTGCGCTGAAGACCGCGCGCAAGGGAACCGGTACGTTCGAGGTGATCGTGTCGGGTCGGGCCGCGCACGCCGGACTCGAACCGGAAAAGGGAGTGAATGCACTCGTGGAGGTCGCCCACCTCGTGCTGAAGATCGCCACGTTCGGCGATCCGCGTCGGGGCACCACGGTCACACCGACGGTGAGCTCATCGGGTACGGCCGACAACGTCGTCCCCGCCCTGGCGCGAGTGCTCGTGGACTGTCGGGTGGTGGAGGCCGACGAACGAGTGCGCGTCGAGAAGTGTT
>Ga0129333_10005446_pt1 | contig 11968 bp, 4 predicted proteins | sample CPB6_08_DNA_FD_94474 | JGI IMG/M metagenome (GOLD analysis project Ga0129333, IMG submission 94474) | Freshwater to marine salinity gradient microbial communities from Chesapeake Bay, USA - CPBay_Sum_0.6_0.8_DNA | ecosystem: Environmental > Aquatic > Marine > Coastal | place: USA: Chesapeake Bay... | reverse complement strand
GTCGTGAAACCAAAGACGGAACTTGGCGTGTGTTCAAGGATGGGCAGGCGGTGGCGGTGGCAGGACCATTCAAGAGCAGAGATGAAGCACATGCCTGGATTAAAAATCACAAGCAAGGTGTGGCGGAAAAAATAGAACTCCAAGAAGCAGAAAAGAATGGCAAAAAGGTTCAATTAAATAAACCTTTTAGAACATCTGATGGCAAAGGCAAATTTGCTGTCTATACAAAGAATGATAAAGGTAATGTAGTTAAAGTGAATTTCGGTGATACTACTGGACTTACTATTAAGACAAGTAATCCAGAGAGACGTCGCAGCTTTAGAGCTAGACATAATTGCGATAACGCAGGACCGAAGCATAAAGCAAGGTATTGGTCTTGTAAAGCTTGGTCCAGAGACTCTGTTTCTGCAGGCTTAGGCACTTAAATAAATATAATAATTACATTCATTTTTTAAGGAACAAAAATGATAAGAATCACTAATAGCCTATTTGAGGCAATTCAAGAAGTAACCCAAGGCGAAAAAGAGCCTGCAGCAAAGGTAGAAACAAAAGAAGTAGCTGAAGGCCAAGTAGATAAAGCTCACTATTGTGCTACACATGTAGAACATTCTATTTTCGGCGAAGGCGAATGTATTGCAGAAGCTCATGCTGATCCAGATGCTGATGGTAATATTGAATGGTATACTGTACAATTTAGCGACGGTATTCGTAAAGTATATACTGAAGCATTGAAAGTTAAAAAAGCTAAGATGCATGAGCATGCTGAAGTTTCTAATGATGTTGTCGCTGAAACAGAACAAACTAATGAAGCGATATATGTACCCCCTGTTTCTCATGTATCACCAAAAAAACCATCAAGTAGTTCAAAAGATGAAGACAATCGAAAAGCTTCCATGTTAATCGATAAAATTAGATCTTTTAGACAACTTAAACAGGATTATAAAGAAAAAGGTAACCTAGAAAGACATAGAGAATTTCATACAAAGTTACATGATGCGGATAAAGAATATCAGAAACTAGGACACAAGAGTCTTTTAAGAAAAGATGATCATGTTATGGAAGAAAGTGCGATGAGTGATTTAGATGCTGATCGTAAAGAAAGGGCATATAAAACACGTCAAGCTAATACTACAATGAAGCATATCAGTAACCCAACACCAGGCGAAAAGGCTGCTGCTAAAGATATCAAACCTGGTATTGCTGGTTATAGAGACCGTATCGCTATGCTAAAATCTGCTCAGGCAAGAGGCGGTTTAAAGGCAGAAGGTATGGATCCAGTTGGTAAAGAGGATGATGATATAGACAATGATGGAGATAAAGATAAGTCAGATTCTTATCTACATAACCGTCGTAAAGCTATTAAAGCTGCTATGAAGGAAGAAGTAACTGTAGTATTAGAAAATCTATTAACTATAGAGATTCCAAGTAATGCAAAATACTCTGATTATCTAGATGCAGTGAAAACTATCATTAAAACAGATGATCCTGAATTTCAACAGGATATAGTAAAAATAGCAGCAGAAGCATTTGATACTGGTGATATTGATGTTATCGTTGAAGCAGAATTAATAAGACAAGGGATTGTCGAGGCTTATAGATCTACTGCAGAATATGGTAATAATAAATTGTATAGTAAAGAATTGGGAATGGATATTGATAGAACAAAGCCAGGAGTTACTCGTGTAACTAAAAGAATAGCCCATACTACAGGGGAAAGCCCAGAAGAGGCTAAGGCTCGTAGATCAGCTGATAAACGAGAAAAACAAATGGCTAAAATGGCTAAAGTTCTAAGAGCTAAGAAATAAGCCAATAAATATTCAAAAGGGGAAAAAGATGTCTCAATGGGGCAAATTCGATAGAATACAATTAGTGCCAGCTGGGTCTGCTAATGCTAATTCTACAGTAGTTTTTACTGTAACTGGTAGCGCTACAGTTGGACCATTTGCAGGAAATGTTAGAGCCGGTGATGCTTTGACAATTGATAACGTAGATTATAGAGTAGCTGTTGTAAATAGCGCAAATACTTTGACTTTAGATGTACCGTTTACTGCAGCTAATACAACAACTGCTAATCTAGCTGTTCAACAATCTCCAAAAGATTTATTAACTTATGGTTGGGGAACTGCTGAAACTGCTACAGGTAATACAGCAACAAAAAGAAATGTGTTTGGTGTAGATAGTTTAGAAGCATCACTAGCTAATAATAGAGTCAATGGTGTGAATACGCCAGGTTGGGTTTTATATCAAACATATACAACATCACAAGGTGCCGTTAGAAGAAAAGCTGAACCATTAGTTGCGATGTCTAAGAATTTCAATAGAGATTCTGCAGGCAATTTGTCAACTGATGCAAATGATGACGGAATAATCTTCGACGCATAATTAGAGAGCTAAATGGCAGATTTAAAAGTATCTGAACTACAATCAGCAAATGTAGTACAGAAAGGAGATCTTCTATATTTAGTGCAAGGTGGCACCAGTAAAAATGCAAATGCTGGTGTCCTTTTTGCATCTATTGTAGATCCTACACTTTCTGGAAATGTATCACTAGGTGGTAATGTACAAACATTATCGAGTGCTGGTACAATTGATATAAAGACATCCAGAACAGAATTAATTGGGGGATTATCTGCCAATACAAATGCTATTGCTAATGGTAATATTTTACCTTCAGCAATATTTTTATATACTCCCGGTATTTCAGGTACAGGTGTTGGTTTTAACTTTGTTGAGGGTCCTTCATCAGTTAAAACTATTATAGTTTCTTATTCCAATAATAAGATAAAATTAAATGGATATTTCCCTAACGAATACACTGGTTCTGGAGGTCTAAGACCATTCCCAGATGGATATTCGTTTATAAAAGGAAGTACTTATGTATTTGATGTTAGTAATGTAACAAATACAGGCGGTAACACATTATCCTTTTCTACATCAATTGATGGCACTAACACTTTAGGTACTGAATACACTGCTAATGTTTCGAGAAATGGAACACCTGGTACAGCCGGTGCTAATATTGTTTTTAGACCAGGTAATGTTACAGTAGATACAGGTGGTACACAGTATTTAAGTATTCCAAAAGGATCTGATGGTCAATTAAAGATCATAACTTTAGTTGAAACTTTGGGTGGCTCATATAGTATTAGTGGAAACATACAGAATAATTTAAACATTAGCTTTAAGCGCGGTGGCGATTCTGTAATGATGTTGTATTCTGGAAATGCATGGTCGGTTGTTGGTGCGACTCCAGGATTTTTAACAACATTTTCTGGCACGTCTGATGATGTTACTGAAGGATCAAAATTATTCTTCACTAACACTAGGGCCAGAGCTGCCATAAGCCCAGGTGATGCATCTATAATTTATGATCAAGCTAACGGAAAAATAAGAGCTAATCTTGCACTTCTATTTGCCAATGCAAATATTAACATTAGTTTATTAGCAACTACTGATGATATTGCTGAGGGCCCATTAGCTTCAGGTAATTTAGCTTTAGGAAGATCCTACTTTACTAATGCAAGAGCAGTAGCAGCTGTAACTGCTAACATTAATACAATTTTATTATCTGCTAATGTTGGGCTTGCAGGTAATATAGCTAACGTTATTTTTGTAGCTACTAATGGTGATGATAATAATCCCGGCAATTCATTAGAAAAACCTTTAGCAAATATTCATACAGCATTGTCCAGGGCAAATGCATGGACAACTGTCAGAGTTGCTAGTGGACAATATACTCTATATAACAATCCTGTTACTATTAAAGCACGCGTTGGATTAGTAGGAGAAAATCTTAGAACTACTTCTGTATATCCACAGAATCCTACTTTAGATATGTTTTATGTGGAAAACGGATCTTATGTTACAGGATTTACTTTCAGAGGACATTTATCTCCCTCAGCGGTATTCTCATATAATCCAGATGGATCAGCAGGAACTATAGTAACAAGTCCATACATACAAAATTGTTCTTCAATTACTACTACCGGTACAGGTATGAGAGTAGATGGAAGATATGTTACTGGTCTTAGATCAATGGTTTGCGATTCCTACACTCAAACGAATGAGGGAGGAATTGGCATTCATATGCTTAACAGAGGATATACTCAATTAGTATCTGTATTTACTATTTGCTGTAATATCGGTATATTGTGTGAGGACGGAGGATTTTGTTCTGTCACAAACTCTAATACCTCATTCGGTACATATGGCTTAGTTGCAAGAGGTGTTAGTGATCCATTATATTCTGCAAATGTTTTAAGTGTTAATGGTGTTAATTCTATTACGCTAGCTAATTTGGATATTAAACCAAATTATGGCGACGCTATGTTGATTGCTAATTTTAATCAAACAAAGTGTTCTAGAGATACAGGGTTGATAGTTGATGCTTTAGCATTTGATTTACTTTACAATGGCAATACGGAATCTACATTTGCCGGATTACAATACTATGCTCAATCATCATCAGCTGTTCCTGGTCAAGCTGTAGAGACTATAGCTGCTATCAATTATGCCAAACGTTTGGCTGCTAATGTTATATTAAATATTAATAATACTCCTGATTATCAAGGAGCGAATGTACAGACTATAGATTTAGCAAGTACAGGTAATAATGTAACTGTTGCAAAGGTTAATGCTGAATTCGATATAATTACTAACATTATTGCCAATGGTACTGTAGGTGTAACTGATCTTATTATACCTAATCTTTATCCTGCTAATACTAATGCTAATCTTAATCTTGGCGCCAATTTACTTTTCTTAAATAAAAATTATATTCAATCTGAAGTAGTAGCATATGTACAAAATGTATTCCCAGCATTTTCTTTTGACACAGGTAAATGTTTTAGAGATGTTGGTTACATCATAGATAGTATCGTATTTGATTTAAGACACGATGGTAACAAACAAGCTGTGACATCTGGTGTCTATTATTATAATTTTAATGCTAATGTAACACAAATTAATAATCAAGTAGTACAGACAGGCGCAGCTTATGATTTCATAGGTTCTTTAGTTGGTAAATTAGTTAGAAATCTTTCTGTAGCTCCATATGATGCAGTAAAATGTGCAAGAGATGCTAATTTGATTGTAGATTCCTTAGTAATAGATCTAGCATACGGAAGCAATACTCAAGCTGTATTTGCTGGTTTGCAATATTGGGCTCAATCCAACACTGAAATTACTGGTCAAGTAGCTCAAACTATAGTAGCATTAAATTATACAAAAGCTTTGGCTATGAATGTTATAGCTAATACAAATGTAACTAGTACGTTCCAAGTTGCAAATACTCAGGTATTTACTTCTGGTTTGTATGGTACAGGTACTGAAGTTGCATTTGTAAACACAGAAATAGATCTAATTACTAATATTATTGCCAATGGTACCGTAGGTGTAACGGATAGAATAGTTCCAAATCAATATCCTGCAACATCTAATGCAACTATACAAGCTGCTGCAAATCTTTTATTAGTAAATAATGCGTTCATTAAATCTGAAGTTGTAGCATACATACAAAATGTATTCCCAAGTTTTAGCTTTGATGCTAATACATGTGCAAGAGATGTTGGATTTATTTTAGAGAGTATTACTTTCGATTTGAGACATGGTGGTAATAGACAAGCAATTATGTCTGGTGTTTATTATTACAATAACAGTTCTACAAATACTCAGATATATGATCAGGTAGTACAAACAGGAGCTGCTTATAACTTTATTAGTAGTATTGTTGATGATATTGTGACTTTGACTCCTATTACTAATTTATATCAAAACGCAGTAACTCAAAATACTAGTGCTGCCCCAGCTGCGACTATTGCTGAGGCAAATTTGGTTATTGAAAATATTAATCTAATTAAGAATATTATAACAAATGGTCCTAATGTAGCACCTCCTAAGAGACCAATAATTTATAATACTAATGCAACTACTGCTCAGCAAAATGCTGCAAGATTAATTAATGCAAATAAAAACTTTATAGTTGCAGAAGTTATAGGTTATGTTGATGCAGTTTTATTCAATCCACCGTATCAGAAAGTGGTGTTACAAAATACTACTGCAGCACCAGCCGCAACATTAGCCGAAGCAAATGTGATATTAAATAATATAGACCTATTAACAAATATCATAACTATTGGTCCTAATGTAGCTGGTCCAGCAAGACCAATTGGCTTAACTGCTAACACAAATCCTAATGTTATCAATGCTGGTAAGATACTATTAGCTAACAAGAATTTTATAAAGGCAGAAGTATTAGAATATGTGAATCAGGAATGGGCTAATATAAGTAACGGTGCTTCATTCTTTTATACTGTAGACGCCTCAACTAATCTTGTTAATAATACCAGTATCGTAACAACTCTAGAAACATTAGATACTAATATTTTGGCAAACAACAGAGTATCTTTCCATACGAGAAGTTATATTTCAGCATCAGGTCAAACTATGGAATATGTTGGGGCAGGCGATATATTAGCAAATGCTCTTCCATATTTAGGGGGTGTTCCAGTACAGGAAAATGAAGTAGTTGAAGAAAGAGGCGGAGCTGTTTATTATACTAGTACAGATCATAAAGGTGATTTTAGAATTGGCGATAATTTATTATTCAACAGAGTTGATGGTACTATTACAGGAAGAACATTTACAAAAGCACTATTTACTGTGCTAACACCATATATTCTAGCGATCGAAGGTTAATAAATGGCAACAGCACTTAATGTATTTAAAACGGTTACATCAAATTTATTTACTACTGGTAATGTTATATACACCGCTCCTGCAGCTAAAACATCAATTGTATTGATGATTCAAGTAGCTAATCTGTCAGGAAATATAGCTAATGTAGATTTTTACCATAGGTCAAATACTTTCGCAAACACAGCTTTAGCTTATAGGTTTGATATCCCTGCAGGAGACGCGGCTAGTATAATTGGGGGCGGTACAGGTAAATTAGTATTGGAAACTGGACAAAGTGTTTTTGCTCGAGCAGGCTCAAATAATGCTTTACAACTAGTAATGAGCATTTTAGAAACAGCAAATGACTAAACTAATCTCAGGCAGAATAAAGAAGATACCTAGCGCAAATGTATCTGCGCTTAGATATCAGTACATCAAGTTAGAAGAAACAGAACCAGATTTAGGCTTACCTGCTAGTAGCGGGTTTGCATTATTTGGTAATACTGATGGTTCTAGATATTGGGCACCTGTAACTGCAGTTGCAGCAAATCTAGCATTGAATAGTATTAACGAATTAAATGACGTAAATACTGTCGGTGCAGTTAGTGGTAATGTTTTAGTTTGGAATGGTACCAACTGGATACCTTCAGGGAATGCGTTTTCTTCTTTTCTAGCAGGCACAGCTAATTTTGCCAATGCTGCAGGTTCAGCAAATACCGCATTACAATCTAATTCTGCTAATATAGCATCATTAGCTAATCTAGCTCAAAATTCTAATTTAAGTGTATTTGCTAATACGGCAAATATTGCTAATCTTGTACTAAGTATAAGTAACCATACTACATCAAATTTAGCTGAAGGATCAAATTTATATTATACTAATGCTAGAGTATTTGCCAATGTATCGGCGATGAGCATTAATGTATTTGCTGATGTAGATACTAGTGGATTAGTTGTAGGTAATGTATTAAAATGGAGCGGTACCAGTTGGGTTCCTGGTTCTGATGCAACTGCTGCAGCAACAGCTGAAAATGCAAACTTTTCTAATACTGCAGGATTTGCTAATACATCTGGTTTCGCTAATACATCAGGGTTTGCGAATACCACAACTACAGCAAATCTTTCAAATTTAGCTAATCTTGTTCTCTCTTTATCAAATCATACTACATCAAATTTAGCAGAAGGCACAAATCTTTATTACAATAATAATAGAGTCTATGCTAATGTAATTAATGTATTACAATCTTATTTAGGAAATCTTAGCGCAGCTAATATAGTTGGGCCTGGTAATGCAGATTTAGTAATAGTTGATGGAAATGCTTCTATTACTTTGAGAACAGATAGCGGAAATGTGGAAGTAGGTACACTTCGTGCAAATATAATTTCTGCTAATACTATTCTAGGACTTAATACTAGTAATGTTTCAGAAGCTATAGGTAATTTGTATTATACTAATGCCAGGGTGCTATCTAATGTATCCTTAATGAGTATAAATGTATTACTTGATGTTGATACAACAGGTGCTACATTAGGACAAGCCTTAGTATATAATGGAAACATTTGGGCTCCTGCTGCTGGTGCAGCAGCTTCTACAGCACAATTTGCTACATTAGCAAATACTGCCAATTTAGTAGTTAGTTTAACTAATCATACTACAGCTAATCTTGCTGAAGCTATAGGTAATTTATACTATACTAATGATAGAGTATTATCTGCAGTTACGCCTTTAATTGACGGAAAAGCAAATGTAACTGATTTAACCACTGCTAATGTAAGTGAATCTATAGGTAATCTTTACTTTACTAACAATAGAGTTTATTCAAATCTAATTGCTGCTCTGCCAGGATATACAGGCAATATCGGAGCAGGTAATGTAGTATTAACAGCTAATGGTAGATTTTTTGGCAATGGCAGAACTCTGACAGGGTTAATAACCAATCAAATTACGGAGACTGCTCAGAATTTATTTTATAGTAATGCGAGAGTTTATTCAAATATTGCTCCATTACTTACTACTCAGAATGTAGCTGAAATAGTTAATCTATACTATTCAAATTCAAGAGTATTAGATTATATAGCTACACAAAGTATAACTGTTCTAGGAGATGTGAATACATCAGGTGCAGTCAATGGAAATGTTTTAGTCTACGACGGCGCAAATTGGGTACCAGGCCCACCTCCTGCAACCTCTTCTGCCTTATTTGCTGCAGAAGCTAATGTTGCTAATATAGTATTGTCCCTATCTAATCACACTACAAGTAATCTAGCAGAAGGTACTAACTTATATTATACTAATGCTAGAGTATTTGCTAATGTATCTCAAATGAGTATTAATGTATTGGCAGATGTCAATACAGCTAATTTAGTTGTTGGTAATACTTTAATATGGGATGGTAATAATTTTGTACCAAGCGCGGTTGTTGCTAGTAGTATAGCTAATTTTACTACAGCTAATTTAAGAGAAGCCTTAAGTAATTTATACTATACTAACAATAGAGTATTTGCTAATATTTCTGCAGCAAAATTAGGAGCCTTTTCTGACGTAGATACTACCGGTGTAGCTGGAGGTAATTCTTTAATATATGATGGAACTCAATGGATACCCGGTACTCCGTCTAATGTATTAAGTATCGACAATTTCACCTCAGATAACTTAATAGAAGGATTTAATAATCTTTACTACACTAATGACAGAGTACGTTCCGCAGTAACTGGTGGTACTGGCGTAACTATAGATCCTTTAACTGGTGTTGTTAGTATTGGTCAACCAGTAGCAACAACAAATAGTGTCACTTTTGCTAATGTTACAATTACAGGTAATCTTTTAGTACAAGGTAATTCTGTAATATTTGAAACAAATACATTGGCAGTGATTGACCCATTAATTCAAATGGGTAGAAATCCGCCTACGGGTGATCCAAATGATTTAGGATTTTTTGCTCATTATAAGCAAGCAGGCGATGCGCAAAGATTTACTGGATTATTTAGAGATGCAACTGATGGTAATTATAAGTTATTCTCAAATCTCATAGTTGAACCAAATACTATAGTAGATGTAGGCAATACAAGTTTTAGATATGCTAACTTATATGTAAATACAATATTTGGTTCAGTAGTTGGGAATATTGTTGCTAACACAGTTGTGTCATTTGCAGGATTGACAACTGCTAATCTAAGCGAAGCTCTAAGCAATTTATACTACACGAATGCTAGAGTTTATTCTAATATTGCACCATTGTTGACTACTGCCAATGTTGCTGAAATAACAAACTTATATTATACTAATGCTAGAGTATTTGCTAATGTAGCAGCTATGAGCATTAATGTTTTAGCTGATGTTGACATTACCGGTGTTTCTACAGGTAACACACTAGTTTGGAATGGTACAAATTTTGTAGCAAGTAATGTTTCTTTCGCAGACAATTCTAATCTTGCTAATTTCGTTTCATCGTTGAGTAATCAATCTACAGCAGGATTGAGGGAAAGCGGTAATCTTTACTATACTAATGCTAGAGTATTTGCTAACGTATCATTAACCAGCATTAACGTTCATAATGACGTAACAATCTCTGGTAATATAGGTAATCTATTACATAATAATCAAGTTATAAGATATGACTCTGCTAATACGCAATGGGTCAATTCAAATGTAGCAACTCTTTTAACTGCTGGTAATAATATTACTATACATGCTAATGGCAGAATTGATTCCAGCGCATTAGCATCTATTGGTACATTATATACAAGTAATATTATTGAAGATGGTAATACTACCGTAGGTAATGTTTATTTCTCAAATGCTAGAGCTAGAAATGCTATTAGTGCAGGGGACGGAACAATTATCTATGATCCTATTGCTGGTACCATTAAAGCTGCAGTAAACGTAACTGCACAAATTAATGCTACAGTTAGCGGATTATTAACTTCTAATGTTGCAGAAGCTCCAAGTAATCTATATTATACTAATAATAGAGTTTATGCTAATATTCTGTCAACATTGTCAGGTTTCACTGGTAATTTAACTGCAGGTAATTTGACAGTATTAGGTAATCTATGGGTTCTAGGGGATTCCTCATATTTTAATTCTAATAATCTAGTAGTAAATGATGCTATAATTAGATTAGCTAATTCTAATCCAAGTGACGCTATTGATATTGCTATAATTGGTAATTATAATGATGGAGCTGAAAGAATAGCTGGTCTATATAGAGACGCTAGTGTAGATGACAGAAGATTTAAATTCTTTAAAGATTATACTGCAGATTATGCTACCATCATAGATGATAGTGATCCTTCATTTGTTCTGGCTAATGTACAAGCAGATAAATTCTTTGGTAATGTATTTTGGGCTAATATAGAAAATAGACCATCTCCAGTTATAGGCATAATTTTTTCCGGAGCTATTACAGCGTGCTCCTCAGTTACTCTAAGGCAATTAACAAGTAATAACTTAAATCTTCCTACATCAATAGGTGTTGGCGCCGTACAAATGGGCAACAACACTGTTGGAGCATTTATTGCTAATCTAGTGGCAGGAAACGGTATAGCTATTACAGGATTGACAGGTGCTAATGCTGTCCCAACTATATCCTTAGCTAATATTAATGTAAACGGCCAAGATATAGGTGCCGGAAATATTAATCTAACTACTGCTAATGTTGCAGAAGCATTAGGCAATTTATATTACACAAATGCAAGAGTAGCAGCTAATATAGCTGTTTATTCTGGTAACATAGCTAATCTAGTTGTTCTAGGCAATTTGTCAGTTGCAGGCAATATTTTCGGTAATAATATAGTTGTATTAAATTCTAATTTAGTATCTAATACTAATGTAGCTAACAATACAGTATATGTAATGGGTGGTATTGGAGCTACAGGTAATGTTACTACACAAGGCTTCTACTTTGGTAATGGGTCATTACTGACTGGAGTAGCTTCAGCATTTGCTATTCAAGATGAAGGTATTTTTGTAACTAATACTGCTAGAATACTAAACTTTGTTGGTAATGCAGTACAAGCAACATCAAATATTGCTGGTAACGGCATAGTTGATATTAATGTTACTATATCGACCTTTGGTGATGTATACAGAAGTAGAAATTATATAGGTGATGGCAATACTACAAGCTATGTTGTAAGTAGTAATGTAACTAATTCTAGTTTATTGGTTGTATACAATGGTGTGGTACAAACACCTATAACTGATTACAATGTAGCCAATGCTCAGTTAATATTTACTGCTCCTCCAGTAGCTAATGCTAATATTCATATTAGGGAATTATCTATTTCAGGT
>Ga0129333_10005445_pt1 | contig 11969 bp, 9 predicted proteins | sample CPB6_08_DNA_FD_94474 | JGI IMG/M metagenome (GOLD analysis project Ga0129333, IMG submission 94474) | Freshwater to marine salinity gradient microbial communities from Chesapeake Bay, USA - CPBay_Sum_0.6_0.8_DNA | ecosystem: Environmental > Aquatic > Marine > Coastal | place: USA: Chesapeake Bay... | reverse complement strand
GTGCGACGGTAATCTCGAACTGGTGGAGATGCACCATGAGATCCGGCTGGAGGGTGCCGGGCGGCCGTTGCCGGCGGAAGGCTGATGCCCCGGCGGAAGGCTGTTTGCGGCGGATGGCTGTTTCCGGCGGAAGGCTGTTGCCGGCCTGAATGGCGCGGCCTGCCGGCGTCATTGAAGCGCCTGCGATGCGGCCTCACCAGCGCCGATCCCTAGCGTTGCTGCGCGCCAGGATGTTCTGCAGCAGGATTGGGTCGATCCCTTCCCACCTCTCCGTGCGCGTGCTCTTCAATCGCTGCGGCCTGTTGCTGCTGCCTCTGGCTCTGTGCATCGCGGCCGGCCCGGCAGTGGCAGCACCAGCCACCGAAGCGGAGATGTCCCTTTACACCCGGATTGCCGCTCTCAACGTTTGCATCGCCCGCACCGCCGGGGTCGACTTTGACAAAGCCGTGGTGGTGGCTGGCGAGACGATCGCCCAGGTGATTCAGGGGCAGAACGGCGGTGCGATCGCCAAGGTCGGTTCGAAGGCTCTGCCGCTCGATGCGCTGCGGCAGGGCTCGATCAATTCGGCGGTCCTGGCTGCCGTTCAGATCTGTCCCGATGAGGTGCCGGCCGATGTCCGCGCCAAGGTGGATGCCGTGCTCCAGGGGGTCAAGGGCGATGCTGGCACCGCCCCGACCACTGCTCCCGGTCGCGCCCCGGCAGTGCCGGCTGCCAGGCCCACCAACCCGGCGCCCAAGCCGCAGGCCACTCCGGCAGCACCGGCCACCAAGCCCGCCACGTCGGCGACTCCAGCCGCAAAGCCCTAGGGCTGGACTCCAGGATGGGGGGATCTGGGTTGTGATGCCCGCCCCCATGACCACCGTTCGCCTCGCCGATTACCGTCCGGCTCCCTTCCTGATTCACGACACGGCGTTGACGCTGCGCCTGTTTGCGGATCAGACCCTGGTGGAGGCTCAGCTGGACCTCAGCCCCAATCCGGCGGCTGAAGCCGGGCCGCTCGAGTTGCGGGGGGAGGAGATGGAGCTGCTGGAGCTTCAGGTTGATGGGGAGCCGCTGCCGGCGGCGGCGTGGCGCGAGGAGCCCGGGCTGTTGATCCTGCTGCAGCCGCCGACCCGGCCTTTCCAGCTGCGGACGCTGGTGCGTCTTCATCCCGAGCGCAACACCAGCCTGGAGGGGCTGTACGTGAGTGGCGGCCTGTTCACCACCCAGTGCGAGGCCGAGGGCTTCCGTCGCATCACCCCCCATCCCGACCGTCCCGATCTGCTCAGCCGCTACCGCGTGCGCATCGAGGCGGATCAGGCCACCTGCCCGGTGCTGCTCAGCAACGGCAACTGCGTGGAGAGTGGCGAACTTCCAGCCGCCCCGAATGCCGAGGCTGCTGAGCCCACCCCACGTCATTACGCCGTCTGGCACGACCCTTTCCCGAAGCCGTCCTATCTGTTTGCCCTGGTGGCCGGCCGTCTGGAGGAGGTGCGCGATCAGTTCACCACCGCCAGTGGCCGCACAGTGGCCCTGCGCATCCATGTGGAACCGGGTGATCGGCCGTACACCGCCCACGCGATGGCGTCGTTGAAGCGCTCGATGCTCTGGGATGAGCAGCGCTACGGTCTGGAGTACGACCTCGCTGAATTCAATATCGTTGCCGTGCGCCATTTCAACATGGGCGCGATGGAGAACAAGAGCCTGAACATCTTTAACTCCAAGCTGGTGCTGGCTGATGCCGAAACCGCCACCGATGCTGAGCTGGAGCGGATCGAGAGCGTGATTGGTCATGAATACTTCCACAACTGGACCGGTAACCGCATCACCTGCCGCGACTGGTTCCAGCTGTCGCTCAAGGAAGGCCTCACGGTGTTCCGCGATGCCTGTTTTACTGCTGATCTGCATTCACCCGTGGTGAAGCGGATCGAGGATGTGTCGATGCTGCGTAACACTCAGTTCCGAGAGGATGCTGGGCCAACGGCGCATCCGATCCAGCCGGATCACTATCAGGCGATTGATAATTTCTACACTACGACCATTTACGAGAAGGGCTCCGAGGTGATTCGTGCCCTGCACACCCTCCTCGGCGAAGCGGTGTTCATGCGCGGCATGGCGTTGTATGTGCAGCGCCATGACGGCACCGCCGCCACCTGCGATGACTTCGTGCAGGCGATGCAGGATGCCGCCGAGCAGGCCTGGGCGGCGGGGAGCCCGATGCCGCGTTTCGATTTTGCTCAGTTCCGGCGCTGGTATCACCAGGCCGGCACTCCCGTCCTCACCGTGGTCCGTCACTGGGATGCTGATGCTGGCGCGCTGATGTTGACGGTGCGGCAGCAGACGCCCCCCTCCCCGGGGCAGCAGGATCCTCAGCCCCTGGTGATCCCGCTGCGGATTGGGCTGGTCGGCCAGGCCGGTGACCCGCTGCTGCCCCGCCTGGCGGACGAGAGCTGCCATGAGGCCGAGGTCGCCAGCCGCCGCCTCGATCGCCACTGGGGGCAGGAAAGTCGCCTGCTGGTGATCGATCGCCCTGAACAGACGTTCCGCCTGGAGGGCCTGGAGCCCCACAGTCACCCGCCGGCTCTATCCCTGCTGCGCGGCTTCTCGGCCCCGGTGCGGCTGGAGATCGATCGCTCCCTCGGCGAGTTGCTGCACCTGCTGGCCTGCGACAGCGATCCCTTTGCCCGCTGGGATGCCGGCCAGACCCTGCTGCGCCGCGCTGTCTTGCAGCGCGCTGCCGGCTGCGCCGATGACGAGCTGGAGGAGGGGCTGGTGGCGTCGTTTGAGCGCATCCTGGCGGAAGGTGACCTTTGCGATGCCAATCGCAGCGCTCTGCTGGCCCTGCCAGGTCTGGCCGAACTGGAGGATGCTGCCCTGGCCGAGAACGGCTGCTGTGATCCGCCGGCCTTGTATCGGGCGCTGCGCGAACTGCAGGTTCGCTTCGGCACCGCCCTGGAGCAGTCCTTGGAGCAGAGCCTGGAGCGTTGTCGTCCCGGCTGGCTGCTGGCCTGGCCCGCTGGGGTCGGAGATCGGCTGCTTACCGCCACCGCCTGGATGCTGCGCGTTGCCGCCGGTGATCTGGGGGCCCGCGCCGAAGCCGCCGCCGCCGTGCACGGCCCTTCGATGACCCTGGCTCGCGCCGGCCTGCGGGCTCTGCATGGCCAGGACTGCCCCGAGCGCACGGCTGCGTTGGCGGCTTTCCACGACCGTTGGCAGGACCGCCCGGTGATCCTGGATGCCTGGTTCAGCCTGGAGGCCTCCACTCCCTTTGGCGATGGCATCGCCCGGATGGAGCGGTTGATGGGCCACCCGCGCTTCGATGCTGCCGCTCCCAACACCCTGCGCGCCGTGTTGGGCGGTTTCGCCGCCAGCACACCCCAGTTCCATGCCGAAGACGGCAGTGGCTATCGCTTTGTGGCGGCGCAGATCGCTGATCTCGACCAGCGCAATCCGATCACCGCCTCGCGGATGGCCAAGCTGTTCAGCCGCTGGCAGAGCTACGGCCCTGAGCGCAGCCAGCGCATGCGCGAGGCACTGGAGCAGCTTGCTGCTGCACCGCTCTCCGCCAACAGCCGTGAGGTGGTGAGCCAGTGCCTGGGCCAGGACTGAAACCTGTGGTTCCCTCTGCAGTTCCGGGGCTGGAGCGGCCTCAGCGGACCTGGTTCTCAGGCATCGGGTTCAGCGGTGCTGGGTTGAGCGGGGCCAGGCTGCGGTGGAGCTGGCTGAAGGCGTTCCGCCGGGCTTCGGTTCCCTCCGGACCGGCGTGCAGCCCCCACAGGCCCTCCCAGTAGAAGTAGATGACCCCATGACCGCGCTGACTCGCCAGCCGCACCTTTTCGGCCAAGGTGGGCATCCCCGTCGTGCGGCCGCCGAAGCCGGAGAGGATGCCGATCTCCACCGGGATGCCCCAGCTGCTGGCTTTCACCAGCGCCGGTTGCCGCAGATCGCGGGCGAAGCCCTTCACGGAGTAGGCGTAGTTCTGCACCACCAGTTCATCGATCAGGTTGCCGAGAGCCCAGAGCTCCCAGTCCTGCAGCCAGTGGTTGTAGGCGAAGCGGAACGGCCCTGGTGAGAGGCTCACGTAGGCACGTCCTCTGCCACTGCTGTTCAGCATCCGCCGCAGCTCCCGCAGCAGCCCCGTGAGCTGGTGGCGCCGCCAGGTCATCCAGGCCCGATCGGTGTGGTCGGCGGGGGGCTCACGGCCGGTGCTCTGCTGATACAGGGCCCGGGTGTAGGGGTCGTAGCCCAGTTCCACCGGCCAGGCGAAGTGGTCGTCGAGCTGGATGCCATCCACCTTGCAGCGCTGCACGATCTCACTGATCAGGCCGAGAAAGCGCTGGCGCACCTCAGGGTGCGCCGGATTCAGGAACACCATCGGCTTGCCGTGCAGCTCGATCGTGCTGCTGCCGTCCCGTTTCTGCAGCACCCACTCCGGGTTCTGCTGCACCACCGCCGCCGTGGCCGGTTCCATCAGCCCGTATTCAAACCAGGGGATCACCTGCAGTCCGCGGCGATGGGCCTGTTCGCTCAGGCGGCAGATGGGGTCGTGGTTGCCGCCGGTCTGGGCCAGAGCCGGTTCGATCGGGGCCCAGCGGCTGCGGTGGAAGGTGCTGCCGCGGCTCCAGACGTTCGGGTAGAGCGTGTTGAACCCGGCCGTCGCCAGTTCGGCCACAGCCCGGTCGATCCGGCTGGGGGCGTAGTAGAGGGGGCTGGGGCTGTTGGTGAGCCAAACGCCGAGGCGGCGCGGTGCCGGGCCTGGAACGGCGGCCTTCAGGGGCACTGGCGTTGCAGCCAGCTGCAGGCCGAGTGCCAACAGCAGCGGCAGGGCGCGTCGCAGACGCGCGTGCAGCGGAGCCGGGTGTGTCAGAGCTCTGGCCGCAGGCGGTTCAGGTCATGGCTGCAGCTGGCCGCGTTGTTCTTCATCGGAACATCGAGCTCACCGAGCTCTCCTCATGGATGCGCCAGATCGCTTCGCCGAGCATGTTGGCGACCGACAGCACCTGCAGCTGCGGGAAGCGGCGCTCCTCACCGAGCGGGATCGAGTTGGTCACGATCACCTCTTCAAACAGACCCCGCGTTGATAGCCGCTCCACGGCCGGCGGTGAGAACACGGCGTGGGTGGCGCAGGCCAGCACCCGGGTGGCACCTCGCTCGCGCAGCAGGCGGGCTCCGGCGCAGATCGTGCCGCCGGTGTCAATCATGTCGTCGATCAGGATCGCCGTCCTGCCGGCCACATCACCGATCACGGTGAGGCTTTCGGCCACGTTGTGACCCGAGCGGCGCTTGTCGATGATCGCCAGGGGGGCGTCGTTCATCTGCTTGGCGAAGGCCCGTGCCCGCGCCACGCCGCCCACATCAGGCGACACCACCACCACATCGCCGAAGTCGCGGCCGGCCAGATAGTCCACCAGCACCGGCGAGCCGTAGATGTGATCGCAGGGGATGTCGAAGTAGCCCTGGATCTGGGCCGAGTGCAGGTCCATCGCCAGTACGCGGTCCACGCCGCTCTTGGCCAGCAGGTTGGCCACCAGCTTGGCGGTGATCGATTCGCGGCCGGCGGTCTTGCGGTCGGCGCGGGCATAGCCGTAGTAGGGGATCACGGCGGTGATCTGCCGGGCCGAGGCGCGTTTGCAGGCATCCACCATGATCAGCAGCTCCATCAGGTGATCGTTCACCGGAGCGCAGGTGGGCTGGATCAGGAACACGTCGCAACCGCGGATCGATTCCTGGATCTGGATGTAGAGCTCGCCATCGGCGAAGCGCTTGATCACCCGCGGGCCGTCCGGCACGCCGAGGTAGGCACCGATCTCGCGGGCCAGGGCCTGGTTGGCTGTGCCGCTGAACAGCCGTAGCCGGCGGGTGTCATGGCCGACACTGGCCTGCTCGACCCGTTCTGCGGTCAGGAAACTGGTCACGGCGGCCGGGAGCGTGATCGCTGAGACCCGATCGTAGAAGCCGCCCGGTTGCGAGGCCGCTCCGATGATGAACAGTGCAGTCCCCTGCTCCACCGGCGGATTGGTGTTGGTGGCCCCCGGCGGCCTGGACGCGCCGGCCCTGGCGCCGGCCCTGGCGCTCCTGGCGGCTTTGCTGACCCTGCGGCATCTGGACTGCACCTGCAAGCCGGCGGATGATCCTGCGCTTCGTCTCCGCGCCCTTGCGGCAGAGCCCCCAGGTTGGCTGCTGCCCCTGGGCCTGGATCCGGGCCAGGAGCTTGAAGGGTCCGGCTGCTGGGCCGATGCCCTGGCGGCCTGGCGGCAACCCGTCGTGTTGCTCGTGCCTGCCGCCGCGGTCGGTCTGCCCGCCGGCGCTGCCCGTGCCTATGGCGCTCTGCTGCAGCAGGCCCGTGTTCCCGTGCTCGGCCTGGTGCAGGTCGGTGGTGACGCGGCACCCCCACGAGGGGATGGGTTGCCCTGGCTGGGCTGGCTGGCAGCGCAGGTGGCCGACGCCGAGCTGGTGGATCAGTTCCACCAAGCGCTGCGACTGCGGCTCCTGTGCCGTTGGCGGGCCCTCAGCGTGGCCAGGCCTGATCAACAGCGTTCGGATCCAGCTGGCGCAGTCGATCCCCCGGCTTGATCGGTGGTCTGAGGGCCAGCGTGCGGAAACGCACCGGTTCGCTGCGCTGCAGCGTCGCCGCCAACAGGCTGAGGGCCTCGCTCTGGGTCAGGTTGGTGTCCACCTGATCCTGAAGCTGGCGCAGCAGATCCGGCAGCTGGCTGAGTTGGCGATGCTGGCTCATCTGGCGCAGGATGCTTTCGATCGCCATCTGCTGACGATCGCGTCGCCCCTGCTCGCCCCGGTCGCGGTCGCGGAAGCGCAGCAACTGTTCCACTTGGCTGCCGTTGAGCTGTTGCAGGCCCCCGTCAAGGGCGATCCGGTAGTTCTGGGCCTTGTCCTGGTAGCGCATGCTGCGCTCGGGCGCGATTTCCAGTTGGCCCAGGTCGTCCACCAGCTGGCGCAGGGCGCGGCGGGGCAGCACGAGATAGCGCTCCGGTTGTCCCTTCGGCAGATTCAGCAACTCTGCGCTCACGCCTGCCACCAGGGCCGGCCCGCCGCGTCGGTAGAGGCTGCCCAGTGCCACCGGTTCACGGTCGCCTGGCAGCTGCACCGCCGCTTCCACCGGCAGGCTGAGTACCTGCAGAGGCCTCTCTGGATCCACACGCACCAGCACCAGGGCATCGCTGTTGGCGGGGCCAGCAGGCGCCGCGTCATTGCGAACATTGCCGCGCCGATCGGCGTCGGAGCCGATCAGCAGCACGGTGATCGCACGGCTGGGAACCTCCGCCAGCCCGGCGGCTGTCGGCGGCTCTTCCTGCTTCACAGCCCGGTCTCCCTCCGGCCAGGCCAGGTTCAGCAGCACCAGTCCGGCAGCGACACCGCAGCCCGCTGCCAGCAGGCGCAGAATCAGCAGCTTGCGCCGCCGTCGCTGAGCAGGGATCCCATTCCCGCGTCTGGACGCCATGCCGGCCTGGCGGTGAACGTTTGACCCACTCTGGCGCAGGCTGGCCCCTTGGCCGGCTCCGGGGTGGCCATGGCCGATAGGTTGTTGCTTCAGCCTTGGCCCATGCCGGTGCTTGCCGCATCGGTGCATCGGCTGGCCAATCCGCCCCTCTCAGCTGCATTGACTTCCGCCGCTTCCGCCTCTGCCGCTTCCGCCGCCGCCGGATCGCCCGCCGCTGCACCAGCGGCCCATGAGCGGGCCCGTCCCCTGGCCAAGGGCAGCGTTTACCCGGCCAAGGATCTCTGCAGTCAGTGCGGACTCTGCGACAGCCGCTGGGTTGCTTATGTGAAAGACAGCTGCGCCTTTCTCCATCAGCGCTTTGAGGCGATGGAAACCGCCGCCCACGGCCGCAGCCGTGACCTCGACAACGAGGACGAGCTCTACTTCGGTGTGCAGCAGCGCATGGTCACCGCCCGCCTGCGCCAGCCCATCGCCGGCGCCCAGTGGACCGGGATCGTCAGTCGCCTGGGGGTGCGCGCTCTGGAAACCGGCCTGGTGGATGCGGTGCTGTGCGTCGGGCAGAGCGACGCGGATCGCTTCACGCCGGTGCCGCGGCTGGCCCGCACGCCGGAGGACGTGCTCAGCGCCCGCGTCAATAAACCAACCCTCTCACCCAACCTTGAGGTGCTGGAGCAGCTGCCTGGCAGTGGTATCCGGCGGCTGCTGGCCATCGGTGTTGGCTGCCAGATCCAGGCCCTGCGCGCCGTTCAGCCCACGCTGCCGCTCGATGAGCTCTACGTGCTCGGCCTGCCCTGTGTCGACAACGTCTCGCGCCAGGGTCTGCAGACCTTCCTTGAGAGCACCGTCAGCTCGCCGGAGACCGTGGTGCACTACGAGTTCATGCAGGACTTCCGCATCCACTTCCGCCACAGCGATGGCCGTGAGGAGACCGTGCCCTTCTTCGGCCTCGATACGCCCAGGCTCAAGGATGTGTTCGCACCGAGCTGCCTGAGTTGCTTTGATTACACCAACGCTGGTGCCGACCTGGTGGTTGGCTACATGGGAGCGACGTTCGGGCGCCAGTGGCTCACGGTGCGCAACCCCAGGGGTCAGCAGTTGCTTGATCTGGTGGAGGACGAGCTGGATCTGGCGCCGGTCACCAGCCGCGGGCAGCGCCAGGCCGCTGTGCAGCAGGGCATCGAGGCCTACGACAAGGCCGTGAAACTGCCGCTCTGGCTCGCTGATCTGATCGGTTTCTTCGTGCAGCGCTTTGGACCTCAGGGCCTGGAGTACGGCCGTTTTTCGATCGATTCTCACTTCACTCGCAACGCACTGTGGCTGCGCCGCAACCATCCGGAGAAGGTTGAGGCCCACATCCCCGCCTTCGCCAAGCGGATCATCAGCCGCTATCGGCTGCCGCAGCGATGAGACGTACCGGCGTTCTGCTGCACCCCACGGCCCTGCCGGGAACACCGGCCTGCGGCAGCCTCGGCCGGGCTGCCCACGCCTGGGTTGATGCCCTGGCCGACCACGGCATCGGCGCCTGGCAATTGTTGCCGCTGGCTCCCACCGATGGCACCGGCTCGCCCTACAGCTCCCCCAGCGGCTTCGCCCTCAACCCCTGGCTGCTGGACGCCGATCAGCTGGTGGCCGATGGTCTGCTTGAGGCGGCCGATCTGCAGGCCCTGCCGGCCGCTGCTGATCCAGTCCGCTTCGACGCGGCTCTGGCTGAGCGCCGCGCCGAAGCGCTCGCTGAGGCTCTGCAGCGCCGCTCCCCTCACTGGTCGGATCCACTGCAGCGCGATCTGGCCCAGTGGCGTGCCCGCCAAAGCTTCTGGTTGCCGGATCATTGCCGCTTCATGGTGCTGCGCCGCTTGTACGGGCAGCTCCCCTGGTGGCGCTGGCCCTTGGCGTTCGCCCGCCGCGACCGCGCCGCCCTGGCCGGGTTGGATCGCGACCATGCCGCTGAGCTGGAGCGGGAAATGCTGCTGCAGTGGCAGCTGCAGCAGCAGTGGCAGCAGCTTCTGGAGCGCGCCCGTAGCCGCGGGGTCGAGGTGGTCGGCGATCTGCCCTTCTATGTCGCCCACGACAGCGCCGATGTCTGGAGCCGTCGCCGCCTGTTTTCCGTGCGGGGCGATGGTCGGCTCACCCTCCAGAGCGGTGTGCCTCCTGATTACTTCTCCGCCACCGGTCAGCTCTGGGGGACGCCGGTGTATCGCTGGTTTCTGCATCGTTTCACCCGGTTCCACTGGTGGATGCGCCGCTTGGAGCGCCAGCTCGAATTTGTTGACCTGCTGCGCCTTGATCATTTCCGCGCCTTGGAGGCTGCCTGGTGCGTGCCGGGCGGCGACACCACAGCGCAGGCCGGCACCTGGCGCCACTCCCCCGGTGAGGCTCTGCTGCGTCGCCTGCAGGCCGTGCATGGCGGCCGCCATCTGCCCCTGATCGCGGAGGATCTGGGCGTGATCACGCCGGCTGTGGAGGCCCTGCGCGATCGCTATGCCCTGCCCGGGATGAAGATCCTGCAGTTCGCCTTTGATGGCAACCCAGACAATCCCTATCTGCCGGAAAACTACCTGGGTGATCACTGGGTTGTTTACACCGGCACCCACGACAACGCCACCTGCATCGGTTGGTGGAACAGCCTCAGCGCCGAGGAACGAGGCCGGGTCGAGGCCCGCCTGGGGGCTTCTGTGCAGGCTCCGGGTTGGCAGTTGCTGGAGCTGGCCCTGGCCTCAAAGGCCGATCTGGCGGTTGTGCCGCTCCAGGATCTGCTCTGCCTCGGGGATGAGGCGCGCTTCAACAGCCCTGGCACCACCGAGGGCAACTGGAGCTGGCGTCTCAGCGGCGATCTGGAGATGATCGCCGGACCGCTGCAGGGCCTTGGGGAGATGGCGTGCCGTTACGGCAGGCGGTAGCGACCCGGCTGCTGCGGCAGTCCGGGCAGTGCTGTGCCGTTCCAGAGCACGGCGTCTGCGGCGGGAGCCGGTGTGATCGAGAGCTGCAGCGGTGTGCGCAACTCAAGCGCCAGCTCCCCTTGCGCGCCCCGCAGCTCGGTGCGTGCTCCTCCTGAGCTGCTCAGGTTCACCTGGCTTGGCTGGTTCAGGGTCAGCAGCAGCACGCCAGGGCTGCCGTTGCGGCTCAATGCTGCGGCAGGGCTGCGCTCCAGAGCTGCCTTGGCGATTCCACGTCGGGCCAGCTGCAGCGGCCGCAGCTCTGGATGCAGGCGCAGCAGGGTCTGGTCGGGGGTGGCGGGACGGTTCTGCTGCGCCGGCGTCAGCGGCGCGATTGGCCGCAGCGTCAGTAGATTGGCGGCCGCCAGGCGATGCTGCTGCAGGTTGATCGCATAGATCAGACCCAGCATCAAGCCCCCATAGAGCAGCGTGCCTTGCCAGCTGCTGAACACATCGATCGAACCCGGCGTGAAGCGCCGCAGCAGCCCGGATCGGCTTTGGCCCATGCCGGCGGCGGCTTCCTGAGGCGGGAGGGCCACATCCAGGCTGCCGCTGGGAAGCTGTAGCCGCTGCTCGATCAGCGGCAGCATCGTGCGCAGGTAGGTGGCTTCCGGCAGTCGGTCGCGCCAGCCGCGCTCCAGGGCTTCCAGCACCGGCGTGCTGATCCGGGTGTCCAGGGCCAGCTGGCGCAGGCTGAGGTTCTGGCTCTCCCGGCTGTCCCGAAGGCGACGTCCGCAGTCGACCAGGGGATCCTGCGCGGTGGCAGCGGTGGTCAGGCCTGCGCCGCCGCGCCCGCTGCGCCAGAGTCGCCAGCGCGCCAGGCTGGAGAGTGTCGGGACGAACCGGGCGATCAAGGTTTGGGGGTCTGATCGGGCCATTCTCGGCGATTGAGCCGGCGCCAGCGCCCCTCCGGCAGCTCCCCCAGCTGGATCGGGCCGATGGCCACGCGTTGCAGGTCGCGAACGGGGTGGCCCAGGCGTTCGGCTGTGCGTCGGATCTGGCGGTTACGCCCCTCCCGCATCACCAGCTCCAGCAGGGTGGCGTCGTGCCGTTGCGCCAGGCGTTGCAGCTCCACCGGCAGCCCATCACGGCCATCCAGGGGCACGCCGCGGGCCCACTGCTCCAGGGTGCTGGCTTCGGGGTGGCCAGCCACCCAGACTCTGTAGGTCTTGCGGTGTTCGTAGCGCGGATGGGTGAGACGCAGCGTCAGGGCGCCGTCGTTGCTGAGCAGCAGGGCGCCGCGGCTGTCGGCATCGAGGCGGCCCACCGGGTGCAGGCCCCGGCCCCGCGCTAGTTCCGGTGGCAGCAGATCGAGCACGATCGGACGGCCCGCCGGGTCGTGGCAGCTGCTGAGCACCCCGGGGGGTTTGTTGAGGAGCAGCAGCAGCGGTTCGGCCGCTGGGCGCAGGGGCTGGCCGTCGAGGTGGATGGCATCGCGCTCGGGATCGGCCTTGTCGCCAATGCGGGCCACGCGGCCGTTGAGCTCAACCCGGCCAGCCCGCAGCAGCTCTTCGGCGCGGCGGCGGGAGCAGAGGCCTGCCGCCGCCATCAGCTTCTGCAGGCGCTCTGCAGCCATGGGCTCGCTGCTGCGATTGATT
>Ga0129333_10005443_pt1 | contig 11970 bp, 14 predicted proteins | sample CPB6_08_DNA_FD_94474 | JGI IMG/M metagenome (GOLD analysis project Ga0129333, IMG submission 94474) | Freshwater to marine salinity gradient microbial communities from Chesapeake Bay, USA - CPBay_Sum_0.6_0.8_DNA | ecosystem: Environmental > Aquatic > Marine > Coastal | place: USA: Chesapeake... | reverse complement strand
TGATCCAATTTTTGGTCATTCACTTGAGGGAAATCTTGCATATCCATCAGAATTGAGAAGAGTTGTAAAAGTTGGAGTAAAGGCAGATGGTGCTCCCGTGAATTTACACATAACAGAAGTTCAAATTTCAGGCGGTTAAACAATGAAATTAATCACAGAAGAGATAGAAAAGGTAAAAGTTATTACCGAAGAAAAAAATGGCAAAAGATCTCTTTTTATTGAAGGGATCTTTTTACAAGCCAATAAACCTAATAGAAATAAAAGACTTTATGAGATGAGAACTCTTGAAAGAGAGGTTAAAAGATATAATGAAAACTTTATTCAAAAAGGTCGTGCTTTGGGAGAACTTGGTCATCCAGATGGACCAACAGTAAATCTTGATAGAGTTTCGCATAAAATTTGCGAACTTTATAAAGATGGTGATAATTTTATTGGAAAGGCAAAAATTCTTGAGACACCAATGGGAAAAATTGCTGCATCTCTTCTTGGTGAAGGTGTAATGCTTGGAGTATCTTCTCGTGGTGTTGGATCTTTAATTCCAACAAATGAAGGTTATTCACTTGTTGGTGAAGATTTTATGTTAGCAACTGCTGCTGATATTGTTGCAGATCCTTCTGCACCGGATGCATTTGTTCAAGGAATTATGGAAGGAAAGGAATGGGTTTGGGATGGAGGTGTTTTGAGAGAACAAAATGTTTCAAAAATTAAGAGAAGAATAAATACTCTAGTAGATGAAAAACTTCTTGAAGAGAATAAAGTTTCTTTATTCCAACAGTTTTTATCAAATTTGTAATTTATAAATAAATATAGATTAAACATATAGGTTAATCGGAGAGATCAAATGTCCCGTGGTAAACAATTACAAGAAATGGAAACAGGAACTAAGCAATCCAAAACCGCAGTAAATGCAGGTGCAAAATCAGCAGATGCAATGAAGCATTTGACTACAGGAATTCCTGATGGTCAAACTGGTAATTGGGTAGATCTTGGTGGTCCAACACCAGAAAATTATAAGTCAACTGATGATTCAGCAAAACTAAAAGAACCATCACTTAAGTCTGTTAAAGATGTTGTGAATAAAGGTGCTAAAGGTGCTGATCCAATGAAGAGTCTTCAAAAGTCAGATGCTATCAAAGAAGATGAAGATCTTGAAGATGAAGATCTAATCGAAGAAGAAGCAGAAGAAGAACTTGATGAAGCAGCAAAATCTTCTAAAGAGCATGAAGAAGATGAAGAAGGTGAAGATGAAGGTGATGAAGATGAAGGTGATGAAGATGAAGATGAGGAAGATGAAAAAAGCAAAGCAATGAAAGAAGCATTTGCTCAAGTTGAAGAAGAAATTGAAGAAGATGTAAGTGCTCTTCTTTCAGAAGATGATCTCTCCGAAGAATTTAAATTAAAAGCAAAAACAGTTTTTGAAGCTGCTTTAAATGCTAGAACTGCTCAAATTGAAGAAGCAATTATTCATACATATGAGCAAAGACTTGCTGAAGAAGTAGAAGAAATTAAAGAAGCACTCGAAGAAAGAATCGATTCATATTTAGAGTATGTTTCTGACGAGTGGATTGCTGAAAATGCACTCGCAGTAGAAACAGGCATTAAAAATGAAATGACTGAATCATTCCTTTCTGGAATGAAGGGTCTTTTTGAAGAACATTATGTACAAATCCCTGAAGATAGATATGATGTACTTGAGAGTATGGTAGAAAAACTTGATGAAATGGAGACAAAACTCAACGAGCAAATCGAAAAGAATGTTGCTCTCAATAGAAGATTAGCAGAGTCTGTTGCCGATGTAATTTTTGCGGAAGTTTCTGAGGGTCTTGCGATTTCCCAGAAAGATAAACTCGCTTCTCTTGCTGAAAATGTTGAGTTTGATAGTGAGGCAGACTATCGTGAGAAACTGGTAACATTAAGGGAATCTTATTTCCCAAGAAACACTGGTACTCAAAAGGATAACTCTGATTATATTGCAGAAGAAACAGATTATAGTCAACCAGTTTCTGGTTCTATGTCTTATTACTTGGATGCACTTAGCAGAGTTTCCAAAAAGTGATTTTTATTTTATAAAAAATCAAACTAATTAACGTTTTTTAAAAGAGGTAAAACAAATGCAAATGTTCAATGCAGAACATCTGCAGGAGAAGTGGGCACCACTCTTAGACTATCAGGGACTTGATCCTATCAAAGACAGTCACCGCAGAATGGTAACAGCAGTTCTCCTGGAGAATCAAGAAAAATTCCTTCGTGAAGAGCGTCAGTTCCTTTATGAGGGACCAGCTCCAACATCAACAACTGGTTCTACCGGATCAGCAGCAGGTTTTAGTGCTGGTGCTGCCGATGGTGGTCCTGTTGCAGGTTTCGACCCAGTTCTGATCTCACTAATCAGACGTTCAATGCCTAACCTGGTTGCATATGACCTGGCAGGTGTTCAACCAATGAATGGTCCTACTGGACTCATCTTTGCAATGCGTTCACGTTACACCAATCAGTCTGGTGCTGAAGCATTCTTTGATGAAGTAGATACAACCTTCTCCGGAAGAAAGGGTCAGCAAGCTGGTTACTTTGTAGATCCAACAGTACAAGAAAACGTAGGTTTTGGTACTACTGCTTCTCAAACAGGTTCAAACCCAGGTCTCTTAAGTGCTGGTGGTGGTCAGCAAGACTATAACGTAGGCAATGGAATGTCCACCTACGATGCTGAAAGACTTGGTTCAGATTCAGGTGAAGCATTTAACGAAATGGCATTCTCAATCGAGAAAGTCACCGTTACTGCAAAGTCAAGAGCACTGAAAGCCGAGTACTCACTTGAGCTTGCACAAGACCTCAAGGCAATTCACGGTCTGAATGCTGAGGCAGAGTTAGCAAATATTCTCTCTTCAGAAATCCTTGCTGAAATCAACCGTGAAGTTATCAGAACTATCTACAAGACTGCAGAGTCTGGTGCTGCTCACAACGTTGCTAATGCTGGAACATTTGACCTCGATATCGACTCCAACGGTCGTTGGTCAGTTGAGAAGTTCAAGGGTCTGATTTTCCAAATCGAAAGAGACGCAAACGCAATTGCTCAGCGTACTCGTAGAGGAAAGGGCAACATCATCATGTGTTCCTCTGATGTTGCTTCTGCACTTTCAATGGCAGGTCTTCTGGACTATACTCCTGCACTTAATGCTAACCTGAATGTAGATGACACCGGAAACACATTTGCTGGTGTTCTGAACGGTAAGTATCGTGTTTATATCGATCCTTATTCAGGTGGTGCTGGAAACCCCGCAACTGGTGCTACAGGTGGTCAATACTACGTTGTAGGTTATAAGGGTTCTTCCCCTTATGATGCAGGTCTGTTCTATTGCCCATACGTTCCTCTCCAGATGGTTCGTGCCGTTGGTGAGAACACCTTCCAGCCTAAGATTGGATTCAAGACAAGATACGGTCTTGTTGCCAACCCATTTGCAGAAGGTAAGTCCACATCTGCTCCTGTTGATACACTTGGTCGTATCCAAACTAACTCAAACCGTTATTACAGAAGAGTTCTTGTTAAGAACCTTATGTGATAATAACCTTAATGGTTTAAATTGGGGGTTCCCGAAGGGGGACCCCCTTTTTATTGCAAATAAATAGAAATAAAACATAATTATGTTAGATTCCCAAATTAGTAATAGAAATTTTTTATCTCCCAGTTGGTTTAAATTTTCTTTGCAAAAATATCCAAAGGTAGATTTTTTCTGCTCAGAAGCATCTATTCCAGAAATTAGTTTGGGTGTTGCGGTGCAACCATCATATTTAAAGGATATACCAATTCCTGGAGATAAATTGACATATGCTGATTTATCTTTACGTTTTAATATAGATGAGAATCTAGAAAATTATTTAATTGTTCATAATTGGTTAAGAGGATTTGGATACCCAGAAAATGTTTATGAGTATCAAGAACTATTAGACTCAGATGATGTAAATCCTGGAGTCCAAAATGCCAATTCAGGTCAATCTAATGGAGATTTAATAATTTATAATAGTAGTTACAAAGAAAATGCCATTGTTAGATTTACAGGTCTTTTTCCTGTTTCATTATCTGCAGTTAATTTTGATTCTAAAATAACAGATACAAATTACCTCACTGCAGATGTAGTTTTTAAATATACACTTTATGATATTATCAAATTATGAATATTGACGAAATTCAATTATTATGGGAAGAAGATTCAAAAATAGATCCAGATAATTTACACCAAGAATCACTAAAAATTCCATCTCTACATTCAAAATATTATAAAATTTATAACAATATAATTTTATTAAAAAAAATAGAAGAAAATAAGTATAAAATTTTAAGAAAAGAAAAATGGATGTACTACTCTGGCAAATCAGAACCAGATGTATATAAAGATAATCCATTTGATCATAAGGTACTAAAACCAGATATAGATAAGTATATGGATGCCGATAGTGACATTATTAAGTCCATGTCAAAACTTGATTACTACCAAACTATGATTAATTATTTGGATAGTATATTAAAAACAATACTGAATAGAACTTATCAAATTAAAAATGCTATTGAATATATGAGATTTACAGCAGGATATGAATAATATAGTAATACAAAAAAAGAATGAAATATATTTAAAAATACAAACAGAACCACATATACATCAAGAGTTATCAGAGTATTTTACATTTGATGTTCCTGGTGCAAAGTTTATGCCGCAGTATCGCAGCAAACATTGGGATGGAAAAATAAGATTGTATAGCAATTACACTGGTGAAATTTATGTTGGTCTTCTGGACAAAATAGTATCTTGGGCAAAAAATAACGATTACACAGTAGAATTTAAGAATAATAAATTTTACGGAACTCCATTTGAAGAGAATGAAATGATTTCTCATGAAGGTGTTTCCGATTATATGAATAAAATATCTAAACACAAACCAAGAGATTATCAAATTAATGCTGTTTATGATGCATTAAAATATAATAGAAAATTATTAATATCTCCCACTGCCTCTGGGAAATCTTTGATGATTTATTCTATAACAAGATATTTTGTTGAAAAGGACCTAAAGGTTTTACTTGTAGTTCCAACAACGTCTCTTGTTGAACAAATGTATAAAGATTTTGAAGATTATGGTTGGGATTCTGATTGTAATTGCCATAAGATATATTCTGGAAAAGAAAAAACAACCAATAAAAATGTTGTTATTACTACTTGGCAATCAATTTACAATCTCCAAAAATCTTTTTTTGAAGGATTTGATGTTGTGATTGGTGATGAAGCACATTTATTTAAATCAAAGTCTCTAGTGACGATTATGAATAAATTGGATAGTGCAAAGTATAGATATGGATTTACTGGTACTCTAGACGGTTCTCAAACACATAAATGGGTACTGGAGGGACTATTTGGACCCTCCTACAAGGTCACACAAACAAAAGAACTTATTGAAAAAGGTCACTTATCAAAACTTCAAATTAAAGTTTTACTTTTAAAACATTCAGAACAACAATTTAATGAATATGAAGAAGAAATACAATATTTAATTAATCATAATAAAAGAAATAATTTTATTAAAAATTTAGTATTAGATTTAAAAGGTAATAGTTTAGTTTTATTTAATAGAGTTGAAACTCACGGTATGCCACTTTATGAACTTATAAATAGTTCGGCATCAAAAAAAAGAAAAATATTTTTTGTTTATGGTGGAGTGGATGTTGAAGAAAGAGAAAAGGTAAGAGAAATTACTGAAAAAGAAAATAATGCAATTATTGTGGCTTCGTATGGTACATTTAGTACAGGAATTAACATTAAAAATTTACATAATGTTATTTTTGCGTCACCTTCAAAGTCTAGAATCCGCAATCTCCAATCCATCGGAAGAATTTTGAGAAAAGGTGATAATAAGACAAAAGCAATTCTTTACGATATTGCTGATGATTGTACTTATAAATCTCGAAAAAATTATACACTTAATCACCTAATTGAAAGAATTAAAATTTATAATGAAGAAAAATTCAATTACGAAATTATACAAATTAACTTTAAAGATTAATGGAAGAAGAATTCTATGCAGTGCTAAAATTAGTTTCTGGTGAAGAAATATTTTGTAAGATTTGTCCTTGTCCAGAAGAAAATAGAACATTATTAATATTAGATAATCCAGTTTTAATGGAAACTATTAATATTAGACAACTTGGAATGTCTGGTTTAAAAGTTCATCCTTGGATTAAATTAACAGATGAATCTATGTTTATAATGGATATGGAAAATGTAATAACAATGACAGAAACTAAAGATAAAGAATTAATAAAAATCTATGAAAAATATGTAAAGGAAAAAAATAGAAAAACGGGTAGATCTAAAGTTACCCCAAATATGGGATACCTTTCATCTGTAGCAGACGCTAGAATAAGACTAGAAAAACTTTATAGAGGTAATTGAGATATAATTTATCTTCAAACCTAACAGAGTGATTTTACTTGAATTTGTATTCTATTGTCAAGTTTCATTTTTGTGGTATAATGTACGTAACACAATAAATCAATAGTCCATAACAAATGAATAAAGTAAAAAAAAATCCTCATTATGTTAATAATAAAGAATTTCATGAATCTTTATTAGTTTATAAAAAAAAGGTAGATGAATCTTATTTTAAAAAATTTGGTAAAGAACCAACAAAAGAAGAAAGATCAGTTCATTGGCAGGGAAAACCACCAATACCTGATTATCTTGGAGATTGTTTTCTAAAAATTGCTACACATTTATCATATCGTCCAAATTTTGTAAATTATATGTTTCGTGAGGATATGATATCTGATGGAATTGAAAATTGTGTTCAATACATTCATAATTTTGATGTAGATAGGTCAAACCCTTTTGCCTATTTTACTCAAATAGTTTATTATGCTTTTTTACGTAGAATTTCTAAAGAAAAAAAACAAATAGAAATTAAAGAAAAAATTATCGAAAGAAGTGGATATGAAGAAGTATTTACAGTCGATGATGATGGACTTTTTGGAAGTTCTGACTATAATACGATTAAGGACAATATTCAAATTAAACTGTATCAATGAAAATAGGATTAATTACCGATACTCATTATAATTTTAAAAAAGCAAATAAAGATTTTCATAATTATTTTTCTAAATTTTATAAAGATATATTTTTTCCTACTTTAGAAAAAAATAATATAAAAACAGTTATACATTTGGGAGATGCTTTTGATAATCGTAAAGGTATTGATTATTGGGCTTTGGAGTGGGCAAAGGAAAATGTCTATGATAAATTTAGAGAACTAGGTATTAAAGTTTATAGTATCGTTGGTAACCACGATGCTTATTATAAAAATACCAATCAAATTAATTCTATAGATACTCTTCTTGATGGATATGATAATATTGTAAAAATATCAGAACCAACTCAAATTAATCTTAAAGGTATGGAAACGGTTTTTCTTCCTTGGATTTGTTCTGAAAATCAAAAGAATACATTAGAACTTTTGGAAAAGACAGATGCAAAAGTTGTATTTGGTCATTTGGAATTGGGAGGATTTACAGTTTATCCAGGATATGTGCATACTTCTGGAATGGACAAAGGAATATTTGAAAAATTTGATAGAGTTTTTTCTGGGCATTATCATACGAGAAGTAATGATAAAAGAATTTTTTATTTGGGAAATCCGTATCAAATGTTTTGGAGTGATGTTAATGATGTGAGAGGATTTCATATATTTGATACTGATGACTATAAGTTAAATTTTTATAAAAATCCATACACAATATTTGAAAAAATATATTATGATGAAAACAACTTAATTGATTCCGAAGATATTGATATTGAAAATAAAATGGTAAAAGTTGTTATAAAAAATAAAAAAAATGAACTAAAGTTTGATAATTATATTGATTCCTTAATTAAAAAAAATCCATTAGATTTAAAGGTTATAGAGACAGTGGATGTATATGATAAAGATGTAAATTGTGAGGATATCCCTATAGAAGATACGATGAGTATCTTGGATAAATATGTAGAAGAGTCTCAATTCAATTTGAATAAAAATAAAATTAAAAAACTTTTGAGGCAAGTATATCAAGAAGCATTAGAAATGGAATAATGTTTATACTAACAATAGAAGGAAAAGAAGAAGAAGGTGCATATGCAGTAATTGACGATGAAAATGAAAAGGCATTATACTTCTTTGAGGATGAAGATGATGCCAATCGTTATGCTGGTCTATTGGAAGCAGAAGACTATCCAAAGATGTCTGTAGTGGAAGTTGATCCAGAAATGGCTATAAACACTTGTGAGTCTTATGGATACCACTATGTTATAATAACCCCAAATGAATTCGTAATACCACCAAGAAAAAATGATTTTGTTCAAACAAATAACGTATCGTAATTTTTTATCATCTGGAAATCAACCAACAATAATTAAATTTAACGATTATAAAACTAATTTAATAATGGGTTCAAATGGTTCTGGCAAGAGTACCATTTTGGATGCATTGTGCTTTGTTTTATTTAATAAAGCATTTAGAAAAATTACAAAGAGTCAATTGGTAAATTCTACCAATGGTAAAGAGTGTGTGGTAGAAATTATTTTTTCTATAGGAAGTAAGGAATATAAAGTCGTAAGAGGTATTAAACCAAATATTTTTGAAATATGGATAAATAATTCTCTTCAGGATCAGGCATCTGCAACTTCAGACCAACAAAAACAATTAGAAGAAAATATTCTTAAGTTAAACTATAAATCTTTTACTCAGATTGTTATTCTTGGAAGTGCTTCTTTTGTTCCTTTTATGCAATTGAGTACTTCAAATAGGAGAGAAGTAGTAGAGGATTTATTGGACATTAAGATATTTTCTGCTATGAATTCTGTGATTAAAGAAAAAATTAGAGATGCCAATGACATCATAAAAGAGTTTGAGTTAAAAGAAAAAATGACTCAAGATAAAATTGAAATGCAAAAAAGTTTTATAGAAACAATAGAAAAAACTGGAAAGGAAGATATAGAAAATAAAAAAAATCAAATAAATTCTATTGACTTAGAAATAGAAAATATAAATTCTGCAAATGAAATAAAAAATAAAAAAATTGAAGAGGAATTGCAACCTAAAACTCAAGAATTAGTAGATGCATCTAAAAAAATAAAAAAACTTTCAAATTTAAAAGGAACAATCTCTCAAAAAATATTAACAATTAAAGAAGAGAATAATTTTTTCAACAATAATACGGTATGCCCTACCTGCACCCAAAATATAGAAGAAGAATTTAGATTAAATAAAATTGTAGAAACAAAAAATAAAATACAAGAACTTAATAGTGGTTATAGTGAATTAAAAAAAACTATAGAACTAGAAGAAGAGAGAGAAAATCAATTTAATAAAATTTCAAAAGAAATTGTTTCTTTAAATAATCAAATATTAAACAATGCTTCTAAAATTATTCAATTTAATAAACAAAAAAGACAAATCGAATATGAAATTCAAGACATTGCCAACAAAATTGAAAATAGAAATTCTGAAAAATTAGTTCTTAAATCACTGGAAAACGATTTACAAGAAATAAAAAAGAATAAAACAAAATTGAAAGAAAATATTTCGTATTATGATTTTGTTCATTTTTTAATGAAGGATAATGGCATAAAGAGTAAAGTTATTAAAAATTATCTTCCATTTATGAATAGTCAAATACAAAAATATTTGCAGTTAATGGATTTTTATATTAACTTTACTTTAGATGAAGAATTTAAAGAAACAATAAAATCACCAATACATGAAGATTTTTCTTATGAGTCTTTTAGTGAAGGTGAAAAAATGCGAATAAATCTTGCAATTTTATTTACTTGGAGAGAAATTGCAAGATTAAAAAATTCAGCAAATACAAATCTTTTGATCCTTGATGAAGTGTTTGATAGTTCCTTAGATTTTATGGGAACGGAATACTTCACAAAAATTTTAAGATATAATCTACCAGACTCAAATATTTTTGTCATATCGCATAAAACAGATGAATTGATTGACAAATTTGATAAAGTGATTAAATTTGAAAAGAACAAAGGATTCGGCAAAATTGTAGATTGACCAAAAACAAAAGTCATGATACGATATTAAAGGATAAAACTTTTTATTTTTTTACTATGATTGAGCAACCTTATGAAAGTTATACTTTTTCTGTGAATGGAGATGATACAATCAATATAGTCAAGGGAGAAGTTGCCAATTCTTCTGGTTATGATGGACTGGACCAATCACTTTCAAATGGTCAAATTTCTGACAATAATTTTTGGAAGTACAGTGAAAATAAAATTTTAAAACAACTTGAAGAATATATTAAGGGAACTTACAATCAACATTACGTAGATAGAACTGGTGGTGGAACAGAACAGACCCTTGATAAGATTAAGCATAATCGACGTGAAGGTTTCTGTGCTGGTAATGTAACCAAGTATATTGATAGATACGACACAAAAGGAACTCCTCGTGCGGACTTGTTTAAAGTTTTGCATTATACTATTCTTCTTATTAATCATCTGAATCTTATTGAAAACAAGTGAAAATACGCAATTCTATGAAACTAACTGAAAATACTATCAACATTCTTAAGAATTTTGCTTCCATTAATCAATCTATTTTTGTAAAGAAAGGTTCAAAACTTAGAACTATTTCTGTTATGAAAAACATTCTTGCGGAGGCAGAAATTTCAGAAGAATTTTCTCGTGAATTTGCCATTTATGATTTGAATGAGTTTTTAAATGGTCTTTCTCTTCATAAAGATCCAGAACTTGATTTTACAAATGAATCTCATATTGTGATTCGTGAAGGAAAAAGAAAGGTAAAATATTTTTATGCAGATCCAGAAGTAATCGTATCACCACCTGAAAAAGATATTGAACTTCCATCTTTAGATGTATGTTTTCAATTGGAGCATTCTCAACTAGATAAAGTAATTAAAGCATCTGCGGTATATAAATTGCCAGATCTTTCTGTTATTGGAGATGGTGGTGAAATTAGACTTGTTGTTAGAGATAAGAAAAACGATACGTCTAATGAATATTCAATCATTGTTGGTGAAACAAGTAATGAATTTACTTTCAACTTTAAAGTTGAAAATATTAAAATTGTTCCAGGATCATATGATGTGGTTATTTCTGAAAAACTACTTTCTAAATTTACAAGTGAAAAGTATAATTTGACTTATTATATTGCTCTGGAACCTGATTCTACTTTTGGTTGATGGAATTTCTTCTATACTTGACTCCCATTGGGAACGAAATCATCAATAAAATGATTTCTAAACATTATGTAATTAAAGAAAATTCTGCAATTTGCAGAAACAAAGAAATATTTGGACTACTGCAAAGTCCAAATTTCACCATTTGTCTTGATAATATAAAAAATACAATTAGTCCAGTTAAACATTATGTTAATGAAACTGTTTATCATGAAGCAGTTCATGTGATTCAATCTTGTAAAAGAGGACCAATTGGCATTTCCAATATTACTTTAGACCAATGGAAACTTAATGATGTTGTTAGGTCTTCAAATATTACTGGACAGCATCAAGTTTATGAACTGGAAGCATATTACCTTGAAGATAAACCTGATTTAGTCAATCAGTATTTGGAAAAATTTTGTTTTTGAAATATTTTTACTATGAAAACTGATCGAACTGATTTCCTTTTTGTGGAAAAGTATCGTCCTCAAGTGATTGAGGATTGTATTCTTCCTGATGATACTAAAAAAACATTTAAGGAGTTTGTAGAGAAAGGTGAGATTCCTAATCTTCTTCTCGCAGGACCTCCTGGTATTGGTAAAACCACAATCGCAAAAGCATTATGTAATGAGTTAGGAGCAGATTATTATGTCATCAACGGATCCGACGAAGGACGTTTCCTGGATACTGTACGGAACCAAGCAAAGAACTTCGCTTCGACCGTCTCACTTACGGGATCTTCTAAACACAAAGTC
>Ga0129333_10005441_pt1 | contig 11972 bp, 24 predicted proteins | sample CPB6_08_DNA_FD_94474 | JGI IMG/M metagenome (GOLD analysis project Ga0129333, IMG submission 94474) | Freshwater to marine salinity gradient microbial communities from Chesapeake Bay, USA - CPBay_Sum_0.6_0.8_DNA | ecosystem: Environmental > Aquatic > Marine > Coastal | place: USA: Chesapeake... | reverse complement strand
TGTTGTTCCACAAACAAACACTTATGTTGGTGATAGTGGTGTTATTGTAAAAACTAGCACCGATAACAATAGTAGTGTTGATTTTGTTGGTATTCCAGATTCTGCGTTTAATTATCCAACCGGTCCAGTAACAATGGGTCTAGGTGGTGGTAGTGGCACTTCTAGTGGTTACACTGGTCTTGGTAGTGGTACTGGTGGTGCGACTGGACCGACAAATCCATTGGGTTTAGGTGGTGGAACTACGGGTAGTGGTTATGGTGGTACAACTACGAGTGGAGGAACTACTACAACTAGTGGTGGAACAACTAGTGGTTATGGTGGTGGTACAACTACAAGTGGTGGTACAACTACAACTAGTGGTCAAACATCTACTCAAGGTGGTTTATTAAGTGGTGTTAGTGCAACACAAAGCACTTATGGTGGTAGTAGCACTTTAGGTAGTCAAGTATCTCAAGGTGGTGGATTAAGCACTTCTACTGCAACGCAAAGCACTTATGGAGGAACAACTACAACTAGTGGTGGAACAACAACTACTACATCACCAATTTCAACAACACCAACAAGTACAACTTCGCCAACACTTACAAATCCAACTAGTCCTACAACAACAACTACTACAAGTAGTACAAGTTCTAATGTGCCTATAAGTACAACTACAACTAGTACATATACTCCTCCTCCAACAAGTAGTACAACAACAACATCAAGCACATACACTCCACCTCCATCAAGTAGTACATCAACGACTACAACAACACCAACTACAAGTACAACACCAACTACAACTACAACTCCAACAACAACTACTCCAACAACTAGTGGTGGTGGTATTTTTGGTGGAACTACTATTTTAAGTGGTATGCCTCAAATAATTGAACGTGAAACTATTATTGAAAGAAATTTCTTTGATAAAAACAAATGGTTAGTTTATGTTGCTATAGGTCTTGGTGCTTATTTACTACTTCGCAAAAAAAATTAAATGAAAGGAGTAACTAACGAAATAAAAAGTGCATTAGGTAATGGAGATGGAAATGCTTTGATATACACTGCTGTTCTCTCTGCCATGTTAGCAAACGTAATTCCAACACCTGCCGATGCAATATATTTTTGGCGACAAGGTGTTGATAAAGAAAAATTAGATAAAGGAGAAATAACTCCTACTCAATATTGGACTAGAGATGTTGTTGGTTATTATACATACACGGCACTTTGGTATGGTTTAGTTCTTACAATAGTTGCTTCTATGGGTGGTACATACCAAACAAAAGCAAAAATACTTTTAGGCACTTTAGGTGCAGGTGTTGTAGTGGGTGTAGTAGCAAACAATATTAAAAAAGACGAAAAATTAAAAGGTATTCAAAATGGAAAATAATCAATTACCTCCAACTCCTCAAGGTGTAGTGGTGCAAAGCACTCCTAATATTCCAACTTCACAAGTTGCTAGTGTTACTCCACAAGTAAATGCTAGTGGTGGTAGTGTAGAAACAAAGGCGGAGGGTGGTTTTATAAGCGATACTAAAAATTTTTTTAAATCAATTAGTGCTTTAGAAGTTATTATGACAACGCTAGGCATAGTTGCTATGGCTGTTCTTATTGACTATTATCGTTTTAAGCGTAAGGAAGATAAATTGGCTAATGATGATATGCAAAGACAAGTTGATGAGTTAAAAATGAATGTGCAAAGTGCAATGAAAGGCAAGTATCAAAGTATATAAATAAATGGAAGCGACAATTAAAGATTTAAAGTTTGGGAATGTAAGGCGAGATGATTACACCGAACTAAATAGACAAACATATCTATGTGCGTTGTTCTCGGAATTAACGCAATACACCTTTCCCTCTAACGCATCACAAGACGTTGTTCAAGAAATGAACGAGTTAGTGCAATTAACTCAAGAATTGGCGGAGAGTGAGGAGGTGCAAAGAATGTTTTATGCTTATGATGAGAATTTGCCTATAGTATTTAAGAAATTTTTAATTTCCTATGGCGTTACAAAAGATGAGGCATCTTCGTTAATAGATTCTATACTATATGATATAAACCCTCTAATTTTAAAGTTAAAATATTACTTCCAACGCCCACGCCCATTTCAACTAGCGTATTATTATAAGTTAAAACTTATAGCATTTAATTCTTGTAGCGACCAAACGCCATCATATCCTAGTGGACACGCTATACAATCTAAAGTATTTGCCTATGTTATAGGTGATAAATACCCAAAACTATACAATAAAGTGAACGAATTAGCCGATAAAGTAGCAAATTCACGTCTTTATATGGGTTTACACTACCAAAGTGATATAGATTTTTCATTAGTAGTTGCCGAAAAGATGTATCAAAACAAAGAATTAAAGTTAAAGTACCAAATTTAATGGGTTTACATATAAATCAACTACCAAAAGAAGTACAAGATAGATTAGGATTGAAACCTAAAGCATACCAACAATTTTGGGCGACTATTGGGGATAAAAAAATATACTTTAGAAGTAGTTGGGAATACTATTATTGCTTGTTTTTAGAGAAATTAAAGCAAGAAAATAAGATTTTAAACTATGAACACGAGCCGGAGTGCTTTTGGTTTGAGGGTATAAAGAGGGGTGTTAGGTCTTATTTACCAGATTTTAAGGTGCATCACCTAAATGGCACTTTTGAGTATGTGGAAACAAAGGGATATATGGATAGTAAAAGTCAAACCAAGATAAAAAGAATGGCAAAATATTACCCACAAATCAAACTCCGTGTGGTAAATAGCGATTGGTTTAAAAAAAATTTAAAAAGTATTAAAACTTTAGAAAAATTTATTTTATCTTCGCATTGATTATTATGTCTAAAAACAACGCAGTAATATTATTCCAAGAACTTCTATCAACGATAGAAACAATAGGTGTTGACGAAACAACAAAAGCACTATCTATTGCTAGGAAAGAAACATTGTCATTGCAAGATAAACGCATTGACTATTTAGTTAAAATGGTTTGCGAATCATTTAACGTATCTCCTAATGATGTTTTTACTTCTAAAGATAGAAATACTAATAGATTATTTGCTTACAAGTTTATTGTTTATTATTTATATGAAGCGTTTGATTATAGTTACCCAGAGATTTCATTAATAACACACAAAGATGTAGCGTGGGTTTATAGATGCCACAAAGAATTAGCAAAAATTTCTAGCGATAAAAAGAACTCCTTGCAAAAGAAGTTTGTCAAGTTTGATTTATTAATTAATGAATTTAAAATAACCTACAACTATGAGTAAATTTAATGAGCCAGAGGAAATGGAATTTAACCCACTAGGCGAAGATGTAAACGAAAAATCATACACAAGACCTAATGTAAGAGTTAGCGATGAGGATATGGCAACACCTATCCCGGAGCCATCTTTTACACCACCAAATATTTCAGCAAATTACGATGCTCAACCTAAAAAAGAAAAGACTTATGAGCAATTCAATCCTAGAATGGAGGAGTTGCCTAAAAAAGATAAAAAAGAGGGAGCAAAATATGTTGCCGAAACTCTTATAGGTATCTATTCTTTCCTATGGGAAATGGCAAACAAAACAATCTTGTTTAATGAAAGCAAGTTGGCAAAAATGGAACAAGAGGGTGAGATTGATTTAGATATGCTAATGCCCGTTGGTGATGGTCAAGTCGTAACTATTCGTGAATTTGCTCAAGAATACAATAGACAAAATGATGGTGCATTAAAAGTGAGTAAAGAGTTTGTTGATGAGGTAATGCCTGTGCTTATTCAAATTTTGGAAAAGCGTGGTATTGGTATGACGCCAGAACAAAAACTTGCTTATTTATTTGCAAAAGATACAATACAAAAAGGTTTGTTGATTTATCAAATGATGGGAATACAAAGAGAGATGGTTAGAATGTGGAAAGAAGAAAAATCTTCTAATACAAGACCTACTCCACCTCCACCACCAACACAACAACCAATAACACCAACACCTCCACCACCTCCTCCTCCTAGTGAAGTAACTATGGAAGATGCAATAGTAGAGGAGTATTATGAACAAGAAGAAGTAAATGATTTTGAAGAGTCATTAAAAGTAAATAATATTGTAGAGGAAATGGTAAATCCTCAACCTAAAGGTAAAAGAGGAAGACCTAAAAAATAATAAAAAATGGGTAGAGAATGTCGTATTGTAGTTGCTTGTGGTAAAAAAGGGGTTGGTAAATCCGTTGAAACCGTGCGTATGATATACGAATATGTAAATGGCAATGCACAAAAAAATATTAAACCTCGTAGAGCATTAATATTTGATGTAAACGATGAGTTTTCTTCTTTTTGGTTTTTTGGAGAACAACATTCAATTAAACCTATTGCATTAAAAGATTTAACTAAATTTAGCGTATCTCCATTTGTAGAAGTGCGTAGGGTAAGACCTTTTTGGGATGATGGTAGAAGAATGACAATTAAAGAAATGGCTGACGCACTTTCAATCATTCTAGATACTTATAGAAATGGTTTATTACTTGTAGAGGATGTTAACAAGTACACTGGCGATTATATGCAAACCGATTTAATTGGTGCGTTGGCAACCGCGCGTCATATTGGAGTAGATTGCGTTATGCACTTTCAAGGTATAGGGCGTAGTGCAAATCCAAAAATTATAGGTAATTGTAATTTTATACGATTGCATAAAACAAACGACACAGTGCTTCGTCATAAAACCAAGTTTGAGGAGAAAACCGAAATATTATCTATTGCCGAGAGTATAGTTAATAATCGTTATCGTAATGGAGATAAAAGATTTTTTGTTTATGTGAATATTGATGATTCAAAAATCATAGGTAAATTTAAAAAAGACGAGGCAATCTCTGCAATCAACGAATACATAGAAACTAATCAAAATAAGTTACTTAAACCAATCTTAAATAAGAGAGATATTAAAGGGCAAAAAATACATACTTTTGAAACCGCCCTCAAGCAATTACATGAAAACCTTTACGAAGACTATTTTGAGGTATAAACAATAGATTTTTATATATAAAATTTGTCAAACTAACCTTTAAACAATGAAAATCATATGTTTAGAGGTTATTTTTTTGTACTTTTTTTAAAATCAAGTGAATACATTTGTATATCAAATAGTACAAAGAACTTTAAATTTAAGATTTGCTATTGGTTGTGTGATTAATAGCATAATATTTTAAAGCGATTTTTACACTTTTGAAATCAACATTAAAAAACTAATTGTATATGAACTTACAAAACTTTAAAACACTTGCTATCCAACTAGGTATCATAGTTGCTGGAGTTTTGATAGCGGATATGATTAAAATGAACATCAACAGGGTACGAGTTGCCCCTCCAACTCAAAGCAAAAACTAACTTTAATTTTTTAACCCTTTAATTTTATACAAAATGTCTTTAATTAAAAAATATATGCAAGAAGCAAACTTCTCTGCTATGGAAAGATGGAACAACGCTGATGGTTTCATTGATGACGATTTGCAATTCACTGCAAACGAAAACTATATGGGTGCTGACGCACAAGGTATGGGATATTCTCCTGCTCCAACTTCACAACCATACATTATCACCGTGTCAAACGCTTCTGCAACTTCGGTTTCAAACTTTGACGTATTAGGTGCTTACCAATACTTACAAACAAGTGCTGGTACTTTCACTAATGGTAGTTTAACTATTTCAAATTGCGTTATCTCTAGTGCGATTTCAAATATCACTTACCAAGAGTTCTTATATCAATCAATGAACTCTCCATTCAGCGTAGGTTTAACTTACATTGAAGTAATTACTGGTACTAATAGTCAAGTTTCTCAAACTATGACTTTAAATACTCGTGATGCGAATGGTAATCAAGCGTTGAAAACTTTAGTTCCAACTATTGACCCATATCAACAACAAACAAACATCGTAGCGATGAAACAAAACTATCGTATTGATGGTTTCACTAAATTAACTATCGCTACAGTTTTAGCATCTACAGTGTTTAGATTACACTTCTACCCAGCGGATAATATTAATATCGCTCGTGGTTTAGCGGGTCGTCCAGTGAGTCGTCAATTTGGCTCTCCAAACATCGTACGTTCTAGCGTTGCGGTTATTGGTGGAGATACAGTTCAATCTCGTCTTGGATAATTTTAACCTAATAATTTAAACAAAGAGGGTGGAGTGTGAAATGCACCCACCCTTTTTTTCTTAAATAAAGCAATTTTATGAGTGTATTTAACTACATCGCTGAATCAAATCCTTACTTTGCAAAGGGAATTTGCCAAAAGTATGGCTACCAAACAACTAATATTCGCTCAAAAAGTGATTTAGGTCATTGTTTGAAATTATTAGTGCAAAAACATGGAGAGAGTGCTTTCCAAGATATTATGCAAAGCCATCCAGACAAGGATTTAATTTTAGAAATGTTTGCTAAAAAGGAAACTTTTTCTAATCTAGATGGCAATACAAGTTCTTGCTCTTGTAGAAATTGCAATCAAAAATCTAAAGACCATTATTCAAATGCCGATGGCGATGCAAAAAAACCAATAGATACTACAATTATGAGTATTGGTTTATTAAGTGTATCTTTAATACTTGCAGTGGCAATTATTAGCAAAAACTAATTATATATGAATCAATTATCTACACAACAACTAATAGATTACACTAGAAACACTATAGCATTGCTAGTTAGTGATAAAAGAAGTGAAGTATTAGATTTGTTAAGCAAAAACAATATTGAAGTAAACCCATTTATCTCTCAAGACGATTTGTTAGTAGTTGTAATTAAAGCAATGAAAGATAGCAATTCGTTTAGAAAAAGTATGGCATCTTTTATAAAAGCAAATGCTAATGAATATGCTAATTATGTAGATGAAAATTTATATGCAAATGGCACTACTACAACACCAATTGTGGAAAAAACAAAAAAACCATTTAGCGAAACTTTTTTAGGTGGAATTTTTACCCAAGAGAGAATTGGTGGTATTGTTGATACAGCGGTTGGATTGTATAGTGGCTCATTACAAAACAAACAACAACGTCAAGGAGAGCAAAATGCTATCAATTACGAAGTTGCACAAGCAAATAAATACTATGCTCAACAAGGTAGTAGCAATATTGCACCTACAAAATCTAAAACTTGGATATTTGTAGTGTTAGGTGTTGTTCTAGTTGGTGGTATAGGTTTTTATATGTATAAAAAAAATAAATAATGACTACAACTCAAAGTGTACTAGATAAAGCAAAAGGCATTAGAAGTAAAAGTATCTTTGATATGAGTAATGGAAATGTGCTTATTTCTACCATAGGTGGTGGCGTAGGTCTTTTTATCGGATATACAAGAGGTTATAATCTATTATTATCATTCATTGTAGGTGCTACCATTGGTGGACTTGCTAATTATATTGTTTCTAAAAAAGATTAAAATGAAAACTTCAACCCTTGTATATGTCGCTCTAGGTGGTTTAGCAATTTACTTTATTGCTAAACAAATTCGTAAAAAATATTCCAATTTTGGTGGATATGAATATGGAGATATTGCCGAAGAAGACCCACATACTTTAATTTTACATCCTTAAATTTAAAAAAAATGAGCAACGCAAACATAACTAGAAATTTATTAGTTTTTGGTGGAATAGCGACAGGTTATTTCGTCTATCGTGGTATTCAAAACAAACAAGGAACTAGACAAATTAAACCAATAGAACTAACAATAGGTGGATTGGGTGTAGTTTCTTTAGTTTTAGGTCTATTTTCTTTAAAAAATTAATCTAAAAAAAATGCAAAAAGATACAAAATTAAGCAATAAATTAATAATAGGTGGAGGCGTTGCCTTTGCATATCTATTATATCGTGGCATCCAAAATAAACAAGGTGTAAGAAAAATCAAAAATACGGAAATGCTTTTAGGCTCAGCAGGTATGTTTTCTTTGATGATAGGTCTTGTACTAAAATATTCATAAATTTACATTAACTTTAAATAACCCTAAAAATTCTAAAAAATGAACACTAAAAAAATTTTAACTTTCGTAGCAATCGCAGCAGGTGGATACTTGGCGTACAAATTTCTTTTTAAAAAGAAAGGAACAACTAGTTTTGTAGGTAATGAAGATGCTTTTGAATCTCCATTTACTGGAAACGAAACTGCATTTGAACAAGTGCAATTCACGGGCAACGAAGCATCTTCTTTCTACACTCCAACTCCTCAAACTAGCAATAGTGGTTTTGCTAATATGAATGGTGTAATTGCTATTGATAATAGTGGTGCTTCAAAAAAAGCGATTAAAAGAGCGGTACAAGCAAATTTAGGTCGTAGAAAAAACTTCTAAACTAATGGGTAAGTCAGCAAATACGCTTTGGAGAGAGAGTGGTACTACTTTACCTTTCAAAACTTGGTTGCAAAGAGAGATTGATAAGTATTCTAATGCCGATGGTGAAGACAAAAACATCTTTGACAATTCGCAATTAAATGCTAATATTAAATCTACTTTGACTAAAATTCAAAGTGAAAGTCAATATAAACCACAAATTTCTAACAAAACTATATTTGGCATCAACAAGAACGCTATTCTAGTTGGTGGTTTAATTATTGTAGGTGCTATTGCATACAAAATTTATAAAAACGTAAAATCATAACTATGAAAGAAACATTAAAAGATATAGGTGCTTTTGGAGGTTTGATTTTAGTTGTAGGATTTGTAGGTTATGTAGCATACATCTATAATAGAAATCAAAACAAAATAAAAAGAAAAGTATGAGAAATATACTCCCAGTTGTTGGTTTAGTGGCACTTGCGTACTCTATTTATAAAAATGTTACGCAAGATAAAGAAATTGCTTTGCTCAAAACCGATTTGACACAGCATAAAAAAGCCTTAAGTGATTTGCAAACGCAAGACACTAAAATAAATGCAACTTATCAAATTGCTATGAAACGAGATAAACCTAATTTATTTCCTAAAGATGTGTTGATGCAAAGGTTTGACGCTAGGAAAAATGCTACGGTTTCTAGTCCATCAACTATTATAAATATTTAAGATGATTTTAAGAGTACCTACGAAATATGAAGAATTTATTTTGGTTGTAAAAATTGCAACGGAACGCCCAGAGAAGATAAGAATTATCTTTAAAGACGAAACTTTGCCTAATACAATATTTACGGATAGGTGGAAGACGGTAAATGGTGAACAAACTTTTTATATTCGTGTGCCAGTTAGTGGCAAATCGGCACTTTTACTAGTTTATAATGATAGAATAGGTAATGTACCTAAAGAGAGTGATAAGACGTTTCAAGTTGTGAGCGTTGATAAATTGCCTTTGGAGAAAAAATTAGATTTAGTAGATATGTCAAACCCTATAATTGCTTCATTTGTGCAATTTTGCACTAAATTTTGCTTTAACGCAGGGTATTTGACAAGTGGGAATTATGAAAGTGGTGATGGTAGATTTCGCATAGAGTATTTACCAACTATAATTGGTCAAAATGGTCAAGAATTGAATACACCAGCGAGAATATCTAAATCTAGTGGGCGTATTCAAGTATCTCAAAAGAAGATGATACCTATGACCATACCTATGCGTATGGTTATTTTGTTGCATGAGTTTTCTCACTACTATGTTAATGATGATATTAATAATGAAACGGAGGCTGATTTGAATGGTTTAATCATATATTTAGGTCTAGGTTATCCTAGAATAGAAGCATATGAGGGTTTTTTGAAAACATTTATAGGTACTCCTACAAGTCAAAACAAGCAACGATACGATATAATCAATAATTTTATTGAAAACTTTGAAAAAAACAATATGATTGTTTATGAATAATAATGTAAAAGGAATACTTGCTACGTTAGTAGTTGCTTCCATAGGATATTTTCTTTATAGAAAAGTAATTGTGCCTAAATCTAGAAAGGTGCAATTAATTATTGATAAAGGTTATTACACTAGTGGAGAGAAAAATTTAATGTCATTTGACGATAATTTTATCAACGCTTGGTATGAAGCATCTAAAAAAGATGCACCACAATTTACTATAAACAATGTTAATTACCTTACTAAAGGTGGTAGGGTAGCAAAATAAAGATTATGAAATTCTATAATGATTTACCTAATTGGGCAAAAGGTGTAGTAGCGATTGGTGGCGTTGCTATAGTTGGCGTTTTTGGTTATAAAATATACCAAGACGTTAAAAGAAAACGTGATTTAAAAGATGCTAGTCAAAGCGCAGATGAGGCTTCAAAAGAATTAAAAAGATTGTCTTTTCAAGGTGTAAACCCTACTATAACTAAAACTCAAGCAATAAATATGAGTGAAAAGTTAGTACAAGCAATGAATGGTTGTGGAACTGACGAAAAAATGGTTAATAGCGTGTTTAGTACCCTTAAAAATGACGCTGACATATATTTGCTAATATCATCATTTGGAGTAAGATTTTATACTCCTTGTGGTGCATCACAACCAGTATCATATACTAGATGGTTATTTAATGATAAAACATTTGGAGGCGATTTAGGTACTTGGTTGTCATATGATTTATCTAATAGTGAGATAAATAATATCAACACAATATTAAAACAAAAAGGTATTAAATATCAATTTTAAAATATTATACTATGGATTGCAATGAAAATGGTATGTTTTACCAAGTACAAAAAAATGGCGATTGGATAAGTTCTAATAGCGATATGTATAATGATTTTTTGGGTATAGGTACGGAGAAAGGATTTTTAGGTCTTCGCAAAGTTTTATATCCACAATCATATCAAATGCGATATGGTAGAAAACAAAAAATTGAGCCAATAAAAAGCATAGGTTTAAAACCATTGAAAATAGATTATGGCACTCCAACTAGGGTTACTACTACTTTTGGTACTAAAAAAGTACCAACTGGATTAGATGCTTTGCCTAAAGAAGATAGAGAAGACGTGCAAAAAACAGCGTTTTTGTCAACTTTATTTGGTGGGCAAATTGATGAGTTGTTGATGAGTAAAAAAATTCCTAACTTTAACGAACCAGCTGATACAACAAAAAAACAAACAACAAGAAGAACATCTTTAGACGAAACTAAAGATTATAATTTAGAAGATGCAAGAGCAAAATTGAAAAAATTAGAAGAAGATGGCAAACCTAAAATACCTAAAAACAATACTTTATTGTATGTGGGATTAGCAGGGGCTGGTATATTATTAATTAGTGGTTTTGCTTATATGTCATCTAAAGGAAACTAAATTTTAAACCTTAAATTTAAACACAATGAATCCATTTGAAAAAGATAATTTTTATACCAACTTTACCGACATTAACAATGTAGGTGGTTGGAGTTCTTTGCAAAGCAAATTTTATCCTAATAATACATCATTAGAGATAAGTAAGGCAATCAACGAAGTTCAAGAGTATCTAGATACTTTATTAAAAGACAATCGTGCTAAATTGCAAACATTTGGAGCAAGTGAGCGTAACGACTTAAAAATACCTAACACTAATATGTATATAGGTGATGATACGCCTAAAAATGCTATGGAACACGTTAAAAATTATCTTTTAAGTCCTCGTGCTAGTTGGAATCAAATTGGTCAAAACCATTTAAACAACTTTTATGGCAATGCTAGGGATGTAATTACCAATTATGATAGAGCAAATGATGTTTTAAAAGATTTGAACTCTAAATACACAACCGCTTTAGATAGAGAACAAGTAGAGAAAAAAAGTCAACAAGCAAGAGAGGAGCAAAAAGCAAATCTTTTAGCACAAGACACTCTTGCTAAACAACAACAAACCATCGCAACTGCAACCGAAGCAAAAAAAATTGAAACTACTCAAAACATTAAAAAGTATTTAGTGATTGGTGGTATTGGTATTGTAGCGATAGTTGTATTATTTAAAGTTTTAAAAAACTAATTTATGCAAAAATTTGAAAAAGACTTGACGTTTAGTTATCCCACGGGTGTTGTACCTATGGCAAGTGCTTCTCCACTAGAGCCTACTCCTACTTATACACCAGT
>Ga0129333_10005440_pt1 | contig 11972 bp, 11 predicted proteins | sample CPB6_08_DNA_FD_94474 | JGI IMG/M metagenome (GOLD analysis project Ga0129333, IMG submission 94474) | Freshwater to marine salinity gradient microbial communities from Chesapeake Bay, USA - CPBay_Sum_0.6_0.8_DNA | ecosystem: Environmental > Aquatic > Marine > Coastal | place: USA: Chesapeake... | reverse complement strand
CTAAGTTGTTGATTTCATTGGGGTAAATTTACCCTATTTTTCTCATAATCCCTTGGTCGTTGGTTCGAGTCCAACACGACCCACCAGTTCAGGTGCGACCGGATGCCCGTCGCACCTGTGGAGGAAGGGCAGATGCAGGGTATGCAGCAATCAATCAATCCGCTGAAGGATTTACTCCTGTCGGGGCAGGTGGCACTGGGCATGAATATCCGCCTGGCGCGTTCCGGCGATATTGCCCGCATCGCCAAGTCCAGCGGCCACGACTTTATTTTCATCGACATGCAGCATTCGCTGTTTTCGCTGGAGACCGTCGGACATATCGCGCAGACGGCGCTGGGGATCGGTATCACGCCGCTGGCGCGGGTGCGCAGCTGTGACGATCCTGACACGCAGGTGCTGCTCGACAACGGTGTCATGGGAATTGTGTTCCCGGACATCAACAATGCGGACGAGGCGCGCCGTGCCGTGTCCCGTTCAAAGTATCCGCCACTGGGTCGGCGCTCGGTCTCCGGGGGTTACCCGGTTTTTGACTACCGGCCGATGTCGACCGGTCAGGCTGTGCCCGCGCTGCAGGAGGGCACGCTGGTGATTTGCATGATCGAGACGCAGGAAGGGGTCGACAATATTGATGCCATTGCAGCCGTTCCCGGAATTGATGTGATTCACATCGGCGCCAATGATCTGCTTACTTCCATGGGAAAGGCGGGGCAGTTCGGCGATGCGGAGGGGGCGGCGGCCATCGGCAAGGTGATTGCTGCGGCCGTCCGGCATGGCAAGATTGCAGGCATTGGCGGCGACCGGCACATCCCGCGCCAGATGGAATACATCCGTCAGGGCGCCCGCTTCATCACCACCAACAGCGAGATCGCCTTCATCATGGCCGAGGCGACACGTGTCACCGGGGAATTGCGCAAAGCCCTTCAGGCCTCAGGCGGGTAGGCGCTACGCGACGGGCAAGGTGGCCGGGCCGGTCAGTCGAACAGAATTTTTTATGGACCGCAACAAGCAAGGAGATCACATGAAAATCGTTACCCTGTCAGTCATCGCCGCCGGCGTCTCGCTGGCGGCCGCACTGCCACCCGCCTTGGCAGCCGAGGCTTACCCGGCCAAGCCGGTCCGCCTGATCGTTCCCTTTCCTCCGGGAGGCAGCAACGATATCGTTGGCCGGCTGGTTGCAGCTGATCTGAGCCCTCTGCTGGGCCAGCAGGTCGTAGTCGACAATCGCGGCGGCGCGGGCGGCATCATCGGATCTGAGATTGCGGCGAATTCGCAGCCGGACGGCTATACGCTGCTGATCGCCTCGGTGGCGTTTGCATACAACCCGTCGATTTACAAATCGCGTGTCCGCTTCAATCCCGAGAAATCCTTCGTGGCGGTTTCGATGATCGGCACGGGACCGAGCGCCCTGACGGTGAATCCGAAACTGCCGGTCAAGTCGACCCGTGAGTTCATCGATATGGCGAAGTCCAAGCCGGGCGCCTTGAACTATGCGACCGCCGGTATCGGCAGCTTTCAGCACCTCAGCACGGAGCTGCTCAAGCTGCAGGCGAAAATCAATATCACGCACATTCCCTTCAAAGGGGGCGGCCCTGCCATGGCGGATGTGATCGCAGGTAACACCCAGATCACGATGGGTTCACTGCTGCAACTGGTGCCGCACATACAGGGCAACCGGCTTCGCCTGCTCGCGGTCGGCAGCGCGAAGCGCAACAACGCGTTCCCGAACACCCCGACGGTCGCGGAGACTGTGCCGGGTTACGAGGCAAACAACTGGTGGGGGATTCTGGCACCGGCCGGACTTTCGCCGGCAATCATCCGCACGCTGGAATCGGCAGTGGCCAAGGTCGTCAATACGCCGGATATGAAGAAGAAGTTTGATTCGCAGGGTGCGGAAGTCGCCTATCGTAATTCGGCGGATTACACGACATTTATCCGTGCTGAAACTGCCAAATGGTCGAAGGTTGTGCGCGAGGCGGGTATCAAGGCTGATTAGTCTGACTAAACCGGCGGGCGGCGTGGTGCCGTCTGCCGTCCCATCTGGAGGAGTGTTCACATGCCGCATGCAATTCGCATTTATCAAAATGGTGGCCCGGAGCAACTGAAATGGGAGCCGGTTGAGGTGGGTGCTCCCGGCCCGGGTGAGGTGCTGGTGCGCAACACGGCGATCGGGCTGAATTACATCGATACCTACCACCGGTCGGGCTTGTATCCGCTGCCCATGCCCTTGACGCTGGGCTCGGAAGGGGCTGGTGTTGTCGAGGCGGTTGGTCTGAAGGTAAAGGATTTCAAGATCGGTGATCGCGTGGCGTATGCGCAGCCGATCGGCGCGTATGCCGAGGTGCTGCTGCGGCCCGCCGCGCGCCTGGTGAAAATTCCCGCCGGGATCAAGGATGAAACCGCTGCTGCCATGATGCTCAAGGGTATGACGGCTTGGTACCTGTGCCGGCGCACTTACCGTGTCAAGAAAGGCGACACCATCGTGGTGCATGCGGCGGCGGGCGGTGTCGGTCAGATCCTTTGTCAGTGGGCAAAGCATCTCGGGGCGACGGTGATCGGTACCGTCGGCAGCGATGCCAAGGCGGTGCTGGCGAAAAAAGCCGGCTGTCGGCACATCATTGTGACCTCCCGTGAGAAGGTATCGGAACGCGTCAAGGCCATCACCAAGGGTAAGGGCGTGCCGGTGGTGTACGACGGTGTTGGCAAGGACACGTTCATGGAGTCACTGGATTGCCTCGCGCCGCTGGGCATGATGGTCAGTTTCGGCAATGCCTCCGGTGCGGTTCCACCGGTGAACATCGGAATCCTGGCGCAGAAGGGTTCCTTGTTCCTGACTCGACCGACGCTGGTCAATTACACCGCCTCGCGCGAGGATTTGCTGACAGCCGCCCGCGAACTTTTTGCGGTAGTGAAAAAGGGCGCGGTCAAAATCGCGGTCAATCAGCGCTATCCGCTGTCGGAAGCCGCGCAGGCGCATCGTGATCTGGAGTCCCGCAAGACCACCGGTTCGACGGTGCTCATCCCCTGATGCGGCCGCTTGTGTGGAGCGGTAGCGCTGCGGCGATTGCCGCACTGCTCGCGGCTGTGGCTCTGCTGTGCAGCGGAGCGGCAGTTGCCGCTGCTGCAGCACCGGATGTCCCGGTCGATGATCGCGGGCGTCCGCGAGAGAAAGTGACGCAAAATCCCGCGCAGGTTCGCGCTGGAATTGCGTACCGCGAGCTTGAGGAGGCGCGTTTTCAGGCCAAGCTGGCAGACCAGGATTTCCTCAACGCGGGCGAGGCGCATGCCGCTGCAGCTAAAGCATTGGAGGCCAGTAAACGGGAGCTCGATGCTGCGCAGAAGGCGCGGGATAGTGCGCGAGAACGCATGCGCGCTGCGGAAAAGCGCTACGAAGCGGAACTGGATCAGGCCGGGCAAATTCGGGGACGTTAGCCCCGGATTTACCGTGCCGATGTCGCAGCGTCTGCTCAGCCGCGCCGGCTGCCGGCACCCCCGTCGACGGTGACGATTGTGCCTGTGGTGTAACTCGAGCGCGGCGAGCAGAGAAACACGACCATTGCAGCGACCTCGTCCACGGTTCCGAGTCGGCCAAACGGCGCTTTCCGGGTCAGTTCCTGCCATCGCTCCGCATCCCCCAGTTCTTTGGCCGCGCGTTCGCGCAGCCTGACGACTGCGCGGTCTGTTGCGGTTCCGCCGGGGTTGAGTCCGACCACCCGGACATTGTGGTCCGGGCTTTCGGCACCGAGGGCGCGTGACATGGCCATTAAAGCCGCATTGCCCATGCTGCCGGCGATATAGCTCGCGACCGGCCTTTCGCCGGCGCCTCCGATCACGTTCACGATCACGCCGTCACGCCTTGCGCACATTTGCGCATAGATTTCACGGGTGATATCAATGAACCCCCAGACCTTGAGGTCCCAGGACCGGCGCCAGCGCTCATCATCAAGCGTTGCGAGCGTGCCCTGCGGTATCGCGCCGGCATTGTTTACGAGGATATCAACGTTGCTGCACGCCTTTGCCAGTGCCACGGCATTGGCAGCGACGCCCAGATCGGCCGCATGACAATGCACTTCTACCGCCGACTCTTTGGCGATTTCGGCTTTCGCTTTTTCCAGGTCCGCCGCACTGCGCGCTGCCAAATGGAGGTGACACCCTTCTCCGGCCAGCAGTTTGGCGACACCGAAACCGATCCCGCGCGAAGCGCCGGTGATCAGTGCATGCTTCCCCCGTAACCCAAGATCCATCGCAAGCTCCTCCGCTGTGTGATGGCGGCTATGGTAGCACCCTGACCCGTCAACCGTTGTCATTGGCCTGGCGTTGAAAGACACATTCCCTGACGCCGAAGGTGTCTGGGCCTCGCGTGATTCAAACAGGAGATTGTCCATGAGCCGATTCGTCTTGATCTTCATTGCAGCCGTATTCACGGTCGTGACCGGAAACGCCGTTGCCCAGCCGGCGCAGGAGCCGTCGAAATCAGCATCTTCTGCATCGTCTGGATCAGCGCAGACGCCCGCTGATACCAAGGCGGAAGCGCCGAAAAAGCAGACCAAAGCCAAGAAGAGCAAGTCGAAGAAGAAAAAGGCGAAAAGCGGTAGCAAGAAGAGTAAATCGAAGGCAACCGGCAAATCGCGCTCGAAAGGCAAGGCGCAGTCCGATGCCGCGGAGTCCGCTACCGGCGCGCAGTGAGGACTAGCAGTCAGTAGGTCGAAAACCGCTTACCCAAGACCCCTTGACCGGGTTGAGGTGATTTACAATGCCGGCAGATATTTCCTGTGGCCGGATTTGTAAAAAGTATAACCATATCAATGACTTATATAAACACCCTCAGCGGGGCCACCTACCCGCTGACTGTTCCGCGCTGGTGCGGCGATGACGGGGCACTGCTGGATTTGGCACCCGTTAAAGGTGTTTGCCGTGACGGGATACACCGCGATCAACGTTCGGTATGGCGGTATGGCGGTGCGATAGCCGTCGATCCCGAACACATCGTGTCCTTGGGTGAGGGCGGGACACCGCTGGTTCCCCGGCAGTGGCAGGGCACCGGTATTCATTTCAAGCTGGAATTCATGATGCCCACCGGTTCGTTCAAGGACCGCGGCATGACGGCCATGGTGAGTTATCTGAAGAGCTGTGGCATCAGGGAAGTACTGGAGGATTCCTCCGGCAATGCGGGCGCGTCGCTGTCGGCCTACGCCGCGGCGGCAGGCATGCGTTGTCGCATATTGGTGCCGGAGTCGGCGTCGTATCCCAAGATCGCGCAGATTGCCGCTTGCGGCGCTGACGTGATCACTATTCCAGGGACCAGGCAGGACGTAGCAGATGCTGCGCTGGCGATGAGCCGCGATATCTTTTACGCCAGCCACAACTGGCAGCCCTTTTTCGTTGAGGGGACCAAGACGCTGGCTTATGAGTTGTGGGAAGACCTCGGTTTTCGCGCACCGGATAACGTGGTGACACCGCTCGGCTATGGCAGCAATGTGCTGGGGTTGGATCGTGGCTTCGACGAACTGTTGCGCAGCGGTTGCATTGACCGTCGCCCGCGAATATTCGGGGTTCAGGCAGCGCATTGTGCGCCGTGCTATCACGCCTGGCAGGCGGGCGGAGAAACGCCGGTGGCGTCGGCGGTACATCCCACCATCGCCGAAGGAATTGCTTCCTCGCAACCGACAAGGCTCACCGGCATACTGCGTGCCGTACGGCGATCCGGTGGCGCGATTGCCGCGGTATCCGAAGCGGAGATTGTCAGTGCGCTGAGGGATCTCGCGCGAATGGGGTTTTACGTGGAGCCGACATCTGCAGCCGGCGTCGCCGGGCTGACGCAATTGCTCGCGACCGGACAGATCAAGGCCGGTGAAACCACAGTGATGGTGCTGACCGGCAGCGGTCTCAAGGCTTCGGAACGGATCGGCCAATTGCTCGGTGCGAAAGCCCGCCTGTTGTCGTCGCCGTAGGCACGCGACTGCATGTGGACACTTTCTTGACAGGCGCGTCGGGCGGCGCATAGATTCCCGTCTCACTTTCCTGACTTTCTATGGCGGATCGACTGCGATGAAAATTACTGCGGTGAAATGTTTTCCGGTGCATCCGGGCTGGCGCAAAAATCTGATTTTCGTCAAGGTGGAGACCGACGCCGGGATTCACGGCTGGGGTGAGGCCTACTCGCAGTACGACCGCGATACCGCAGTGATGGCACAGTTGACTGCGCTTGGCCCTTATCTGACCGGACGCAGCCCTTTCGATATCAAGCATTTCACGCAATTCGCTTTTGACGATTACGCGGCGCGGCGCGGTTCTGTAGAACTGTGGTGCGCGATCAGCGGTATCGAGCAGGCGCTGTGGGATATCGTCGGAAAAGCCTGCGGCCAGCCCGTATACAACCTGCTGGGCGGGAAGTACCGCGAAAAGATCCGTGTGTATGCCAATGGCTGGAGCTATGGCATGAAGGAGCCGGACGACTACGCGCGCGCGGCGGAGAAGGTCGTCAAGGCGGGCTTTACCGCGATGAAGTTCGATCCGCTGCCCGCTCCCTGGCGCACCTACATTCCCAAAGAGCATGAGAAGCGGGCTGTGCGCGTGGTCAAGGCCATACGCGATGCAGTCGGACCGGATGTGGACCTGTTGATCGAGCAGCATCGCCGCCTGGCGCCGATGCACGCCATCCGGCTGGACAAGCAGTTGGCGGAATTCGACCTTTATTGGATGGAAGAATCCTGTCAGGCGGAGTATCCCGATGAGCTGGCGCAGATCCGCCGTGAAATCGGAGTGCCGATGGTGATCGGTGAGGCGACGTACACCAAGACCGGTTTCCGTCCCCTGCTGGAGAAACGCTCTGCGGACATTCTCAATCCGGATGTGGCCTGCGTCGGCGGGATTCTGGAATTGAAGGAGATCGCAGCGATGGCCGAGTCGTTCCTGGTGGCCATGTCGCCGCATAACTACAACTCGACGCTGGTGGCGCTGGCCTCGACGGTACATGCCTCTGCGACGATGCCCAACTTCATCATCACCGAATATTTTCTGCCCTTCGTCGATTTCTGCGACAAGATTTCGCCGAACCAGCTCAAGCCGAAGAACGGCTATATTGATTTGCCGACGGCACCGGGTCTCGGCGTGGATGTCGATGAGGCGGCGCTGCAGCAGTTTCCGGCGAAAGTTTATCCGGCGCGGAAACTGCGTACCCCGGCTGACGAGGGCCCTTAAAACCGTTTTTAATCAACCGGTTGCGGGACTTTGTGCGGATTCGGCCAGCACGCGCTGGCCGTCAATCCGCAGCGCTGTCTCAAATCGCCGGCTTCGGGCATCCAGCGCCGCAACGGCTGCCGCTTCGAATGCGGGATTGCACAGCACGGTTTCGTTGGCGTCGTTGTGTCGCACAAACTCAAATGCTGCTTCGCGAATGAGACCGTCTGACCATTGCACGCAAGCAAGCATGCCAAGCCAGTCGCCATGTTTGCGTCCGCCATGCCCCGTGTGAAAGGAAAAGCTCCCGAGTCCGTAGAAAACGGGTTTCCCTTTGTAGAGTTCCACCGGCAGTGAATAGTGCGGGCCGTGACCAATCACGACATCCGCGCCGGCATCAATGGCAGCATGGGCGATCTCAGGCATGTAATCGAGCACTTCCTCATGCAGTCCCCAGTGGTGCGAGGCCACGAGAATATCCACGCGCGCGCGCAGGGCGGCCAGTTCCTTGAGATAGTCGTCGAGGTACTGTTTGTCGGCCCAGGTAACGATAATCGGGGGTACTCCGGGCCGGTTGGCGGGGGGGATGTCCTGCCGGGTCTTGTGCAAGGGCAACTGATATGCGGTGTGTCCTCTCAGCGCGGCAACGCCCGGCGTTGACTCCGTCGCCTCGTGATTGGTTGGCCAGTAGACCGATGTGCGCTGAATGAATCCAACGCGCAAACCCGACCGCTCAACGACAACCGGCGCGCGGGCCTGTGCGCGGTTGAGTCCGGCGCCGGTTGAAGGAATGCCGAGTTTCTTCAGTTCATCGAGGGAGGAACGGATCGCGTCGCCGCCATAGTTGACGTTGTTGGCGTTGCCGACGGCAGCGAACCCCGCTGCCTTCAACGCCTGTCCTGCAGGCGGGTTTGCGAAAAAGCCTTCGTTCGCCACCGAGGTATCCGTTGGCGGTCGGTACAGACAGCATTCAAGGTTGCCGAACAGCACGTCGGCCTGACTCAGGCGCGGCATGACGGTCCGGAAAGGGAGTGCGGGATCGGTGACATTCATTAGATTGATGTCGCCGGTGAACATGAGATTAACCGTGGTCATGATGGAAGCGTGCCCGGGTGTCAGAAAGTTGCAGAGTGACGATGCTACTGTCGTGCGTCGAGTGTCGCACGGGGAATGCGTGCGTGAAATAGTTCACGGAAATGAGTTTCTATCGTAGTCGAGTAAGTTTTTCTAACTCGTAAAGCGATAAAATATATTCTGCATAGCAGCAAAACTTCTTGACTTCATATTAGGAATTGGCAAAATAGGAACTGTGTTGGGTGCCTTTTCAGGCATCGGCACATATCCTCCAAAACCTCCTCCTTTGGTGGAATTTCAGCGCAACCTTCGGGTTGCGCTTTTTTTTGCCTTTTGCCAACCCGAAATAATGCGGCGACGCAGCATTTTGGTCAAGAACTTGTGTAACAGCGTGAGGAAACCGAGTCGAACACGGTCGCCTTCGGTATCATTTTGTTTGTCCGGACATTTCGTGGGCTGGTAGTGCGACCACTGCATTAGCCGGTAGCGACATGGCGGATCTGGCGTCTGCGAGAACCAGCAACCCTGTGGTGAGCGGCGATTTATAATACGGGGCTGCAATCAAGGCAGGCACCCATCATCTGTCGTGGATTCCCGGCCGGGAGTTTTCTTTGCGACGGGCGGATGCCGGTGCTTGCTGTCAAACCGGGTTTTATTGACTGCGGTCAAGGTTGCCGTGGAGTGCGCTGTAATAGATTCGGCTTCCTCGGAAACGGGTGCAGCTGGGCGGGTTTTCGATTCATTCAATATCGGACGCAACATGAAAATTCACGAGTATCAGGCGAAGGAATTACTGCGAAAGTATGGCGTGATTACTCCGCGCGGGATTCCCTGTTTTTCCGTGGAGGAAGCCGTGCAGGCAGCTGAGCAGCTTGGTGGCTCGGTGTGGGTGGTCAAGGCTCAGATCCACGCAGGCGGCCGCGGCAAAGGCGGCGGCGTCAAGGTGGCCAAGTCGCTGGGCGAAGTCCGCAGCTACGCCGGTGCAATTCTGGGCATGCAGCTCAAGACTCACCAGACGGGTCCGGAGGGTCAGAAGGTACGCCGTTTGTTGATAGAGGAAGGCGCCGATATCCGCAAGGAACTGTACGTTGGTCTCGTCGTGGACCGTGGCAGCCAGCGTGCCGTGCTGATGGCTTCCAGCGAAGGCGGGATGGACATTGAAGAAGTGGCCGCCCACACGCCAGAGAAAATACACAAGGTGGCGATCGATCCGGTGGCCGGTCTCACAGATGCCGACGCTGATGCCATTGCCCGCAAGATCGGCGTGCCTGAGGGTTCAGTCGCGCAGGGGCGGCAGATGCTGCAGGCGCTGTACAAGGCGTTCGATGCAACCGATGCGTCATTGGCAGAAATCAATCCCCTGATCCTGACTGGTGACGGACGGGTGATTGCACTCGATGCGAAGATTGATTTTGACAACAACGCGCTGTTCCGCCACCCGGATATTTTCGCACTGCGTGATCTGGACGAGGAAGATCCTGCCGAGGTCGAGGCGTCGAAACACGACCTGAACTACATTCAACTCGACGGCAACATCGGTTGTCTGGTCAACGGTGCCGGTCTGGCGATGGCCTCCATGGACATCATCAAGCTCTACGGCGGAAGCCCGGCCAACTTCCTGGATGTTGGCGGCAGCGCAACGACGCAGAAAGTGACTGAAGCATTCAAGATCATGCTGCGCAATCCCGAGCTGAAGGCCATCCTCGTCAATATCTTTGGCGGCATCATGAAGTGTGATGTCATCGCGCAGGGGGTGGTTGAAGCGGCGCGTCAGGTCGGTCTGACGGTTCCGCTGGTTGTCCGGCTGGAGGGTACCAACGTTGAACTGGGCAAGAAGATTCTTGCTGATTCCGGCTTGCCCATCATCTCCGGGAATAATATGGCGGACGCCGCACAGAAAGTTGTTGCCGCGGCAAAAGGCCGGACGTCAGCCGCCGCCAAGTCGACGACGAAGCCGGTCGCAAAGAAAGCAGTGAAAGCGCCGGCGAAGAAGACGGCAGCCAGGAAAGCGGCCAAGCCGGTAAAGCCTGCGAAGAAGAGTGCAAAAAAACCGGCCAAGAAGGCTGCAAAGAAAGCGGTGAAGAAAGCGGTTCGGAAAGCGGCAGTAAAACGTGCGGCAGTCAAAACAGCGAAAAAACGTAGCGCCAAGCCGGTCGCTTCCAAGTCCGTCAAGAAGAAGGCTGTGAAAGCGACCAAGGGGCGCAAGGCAGCGGCTGGCAAGACCGGAAAAACGAAGGCGCGCAAGAGCGTGAAAAAGGCGGCGAAATGAGCATTCTCATCGACAGGAACACCCGCGTACTGACGCAGGGCATCACCGGCAAGACCGGGCAGTTTCACACCAAAACCGGCAAGGAATATGCAAACGGGCCGAACTGTTATGTCGCCGGCGTGACTCCCGGAAAGGGCGGACAGCAGTACGAGGGCATCCCGATCTTCAATACCGTACGGGAAGCGAAAGAGCAGACGGGCGCGAACGTGTCGGTGATTTATGTGCCGCCGCCTTTCGCAGCTGCCGCCATTGAGGAGGCGGTGGATGCCGGACTGGATCTGGTGATCTGCATCACCGAAGGCATTCCGGTGCGGGACATGATCAGGACCAAATACAAGATGGAGCAGCAGAAGAGCCGTACGATTCTGATCGGGCCCAACTGCCCCGGTGTCATCACGCCGGATGAAATCAAGATCGGCATCATGCCGGGCCATATCCACAAGAAGGGGCCGATCGGTGTGGTGTCACGTTCCGGCACTCTGACCTATGAGGCGGTCGGGCAGTTGATGGAGCTGGGCCTCGGGCAATCGTCCTGTGTCGGCATTGGTGGTGACCCGGTCAATGGACTGAAGCACATTGATGTCATGAAGATGTTCAACGACGATCCCGAGACTGAGGCGGTGATCATGGTCGGCGAGATCGGCGGATCCAACGAGGAAGAGTGTGCGCGCTGGATCAAGGCCAACATGAAAAAACCCGTGGTTGGTTTTATCGCCGGCGTGACGGCGCCACCGGGTAAGCGCATGGGCCATGCCGGCGCGATCATTTCCGGCGGCAAAGGCACTGCGGAAGAAAAGCTTGCAGTCATGGAAGAATGCGGGATCAAGACTACGAAAAATCCGGCCGAAATGGGCAAGCTGCTGAAGTCGGTCCTGCGTTAGCAGGACAGCGGCGGACAGAGACGTTCGGGTAACAGACAAGGACATAACAGCGCATCGAATCCACGGTACAGCGGTATCCCTCCCCGGCACGGCGACGCACGGTGCATCCGACGGATGTATCCGCGCCCTGACCCGGAGCGCTGAAGGTTTTGCGATCGCGTGACGGGAGGGCAAGATTGGAACGCGCAGCAATCAGAACTAAGGGATCACGGCGGGGTAAACCCAAGGGGCGTGCACCCGATCAGAAGGCGTTGGCGGAAGTGCAGACACTGCTGGGTGACGCACCGCGCCGGCGTGATCTGCTGATCGAACATTTGCACAGGATTCAGGACAGCTACGGTCACATATCCGCAGCGCATCTGGTGGCACTGGCGCGGGAAATGAAGCTCGCGATGACCGAAGTGTATGAGGTTGCCACCTTCTATCACCATTTTGATGTCATCAAGGACGGCGAGACACCGCCCCCTCCGCTGACGGTACGCGTTTGCGATTCACTGTCCTGTGAGTTGTCCGGCGCGGGCGAGCTGATCAGCGGGCTGAAGCAGGCACTCGGTGATGGTGTCCGGGTGATT
>Ga0129333_10005439_pt1 | contig 11973 bp, 9 predicted proteins | sample CPB6_08_DNA_FD_94474 | JGI IMG/M metagenome (GOLD analysis project Ga0129333, IMG submission 94474) | Freshwater to marine salinity gradient microbial communities from Chesapeake Bay, USA - CPBay_Sum_0.6_0.8_DNA | ecosystem: Environmental > Aquatic > Marine > Coastal | place: USA: Chesapeake Bay... | reverse complement strand
TGGTCTTGTTGCCTTGTCATATCGACCATCGACAGGAACCCTGACTGCATACAAGTTAGAGGGAATCGTAGACGGTGGATCATACTGATAAATAAGTCGGAGGTTCGTCATGAATGAAGTGAACTATGCAGAGAAGATCATCATACCTGCCCTACAGAAGAGGGCGCAGGAACTGCTGAACAACAACCTTGTGCTTGAGGTCTCACTGCTTGTAGAGCAGGAGAAGAACAAGAACATGGATGCAGTGCTGAAGGAAGCCAAGGCATCGCTTTCGGCTTGCAATGGGCAGTTGGATGGTGAGATCAACCGAGCGACCTCCTTTGCCCATGAGGCAAATCAGTTGAGGAGCGAGGTTTCCACCATGACCGCAAGAACAACAACACTTGAAAACGATCTACGCAGGGAGACAAGCATCAAGGAAAGTGTTCTTGCAGAGTACAAGACATTGAAGCAGTCATATGATTCCGTTGTTGCTGAACTTGAGGCAGCAAAGGCAAGGATTGCTGAACTTGAAGCCCCACCACAGGCTGAGAAGCCAACAAAGAAGGTGAGCAAAGCGGTAGCAAATGGCTAAGATCCTTGTAAAGAACTCAGTCACTTCTGGTTCATCTCCTGCGGGTCTCTCCCTTGGTGAGATAGCAGTCAACATCACCGACAGGAAGATATTCTTCGGCAATGCAGTGGAGTCGGCTGTTGCGGTCTATGATCGAAATGCCCATGTTCTGTCATTGAATGGAATCACTGGTCCTGTTGGCATCGCAGCAGGAACAAACATAGCGATCTCCACAAGTGGAAATACTCTGACCATAAGTGGATCCACCGCATCAGTAATAACAATTGGTTCATCGAATGTAAATGGCACAAGATATCTGGCATTTGTTGGTGGCACTGGTGCTACGGGAATCTTCATAGATGATGTAACCACTCCGCTGTCATACAATCCACAGCAGGGAAACATTGGTGCAAAGAAGGTCACTCTCACGACCTCATCGAATGTGCTGACTGTGGATTCTACAACTCCAAATGTTGTTCTTACAGACGGTATAGATATATCTACCTTTGGATTGGACTCTTTCACAGCAAGTTATTCATCTGGTAGGTTCACTCTATCGAACACCGCGAATGGGCTTGACATATATGGTTCTTCTGGAATAACTCTAGATCCTGGTTCTCAAGTAGTTGAGGTCAAGTCTGCTGTTGTGTCAGATGGTGGTTATCGAATCACCTCCAATGCACTCAATGCACGGACAGATTCATATACTCTACAGGCATCGGACAATGGAAAGATCATCACGATGAATGCCTCCACACTGAAGACTATCACTGTACCATCTGGTCTTTCCGTTGGCTTCAACTGCACTGTGATAAGGCTAGGAACTGGCAGGGTATCCTTCGTTACATCGGGAACGACGATAAATAGCGTCGATGGGCTTGTGGAGATCGCAAGCCAGCACGGATCGGCAGCATTGCTCTGCTATTCATCGAACACATTCAATCTATCGGGTAATCTCGGATGATAGTGATACCATCATACAAGGCTTCAATCTATGCCTCCATGCCAACAGCAGTCACGGAGAAGAATGGAGTCTATCTGTTCCGCATCTTCTGGGATACCGAAGTCGTGTTGAACAGGTTCGATACATTGTCCACCACAACTGAAACGACAGCGAGAGGTTGGTTCTTCAGATGAGAAAGAATAGATCGAACAACGGATACATCGGTATTGACAGTAATACCCCATATGAAGGTTCAATGGCACCATCAAATGTGAATCGTGAGTTGTTATATGTTGGTGGTTTAATCAATAATCTGGGCACCTATAGTACACCTACCGATGGTGGTGGCTATGGGGCTACAGCAAATGTGGTGTTAGGCACTACCAGTGAACTGATTGCAGTTTATAGTGCTGATCCATATTCTGGTGGTACGGCGTATACTGCAAACTCGCTTTTTTATGTGTCTGGTGGTGGAGGTCCAACTGCCTGGGGAGTCATTGGTTCTGTAGACTCTACGGGAAAAATTGAAACAGCCAACATATACAGAAAAATTGCTTCATTTACCATTGAAGATCCTGGAAGAGGATTTACTCGCACAGGAACTCCTGACATTAGTGGCGCGATTGTAAGTCCGTCCTTCACAGCAAGTATCGATGGAACAACACTAAATGTGACAGCGGTCACACAAGGACCAATCGTTCCTGGATCTAGGATAAACACTTTTCCTGTGGCTGATGGCACCATTATCACTGGTCTTGGAACGGGTAGAGGAGGAACAGGAACCTATACCATCAGCGTTAGTCAGACTGTAACTTCAAGAAGCATGACTTGCCTCACCACCGCACAAGCAGTAAACACAATAACAGATGGTGTCTTGACAGGTGTATCTTTGACCTTTCCTGGATTATTTTCCAGTGGAACAATACTATTTTCGTATTTGAATGCAGGCACTCCAGAGCAATTTGGGGCAGTGACGGCAAATCTGGAGAAACTTGAATATAGTTCTACTCCAACCGTAACAGTGTTTCCTCCTACAATTGGTTCAACTGCCGCAGGGGCGTCACTGACTCCATTGCTTCTCTATAGAGTTGAAAGCATAGGAGTTAGTTCTGGTGGTCAGAACTACACATCGGCACCAACAATTTCTTTTAGAGGTTCGGATAAAATCTCAGCAACTGCTGTGTTGTCTGGCGGAACTGTTTCTCAAATAATAGGAGTGACGAGTGCAGGTTCGTTTACTTATTCACCAACTGTTACAGTGGGGGGATGGAGTGAACTTCCATCGGTTACTGAGGGAGAAGATAAATTTGTAGGATCATATGCGATTTATGATCGTGACAACTATGTGGCATTTGTTGCTGGTCAAACATATAATGTCGATTGGGGAGATGGAACCACGGGAACATTCAATAATGGAGCGACTGCTACGAAGATATACACCAGTTCTACATTTGCAGGTATAACTCAGAATCCTGTTGTTGATGGGTATAAGACGGTAGTGATCACAATCACCCCCGTGAGTGGCGGAAGATTGACAACTCTCAACTTTAATGTTCGACATCCAAGTTTATCTAGTTCGAGTCTCAGTTCTAACTGGTTGAGCATGAGGATGGCAGGAAGCACCCTATCGACTTTGTCGATATGTACTTCCATATCAAATATACGGCATAGAATGCTTGAACGCTTTGAGTTTGTTGGTCCTTCCAACATAACTAGCACTTCATCCATGTTCAGTACGCATGCTCCAGCATTGAAAATATTTGAAGGAAAAGACCTAACAATCAATTCAACTAATTGTAGTTCAATGTTTGCAGGCTGCTTTAGTCTTAGACAAGTTGGTGAAATGAATATTTCAAAAGCCACCTCCCTTCTTAGTATGTTTCAAGATTGTTATCATCTTGAAACTGCGCCAAAGATGAACACCAGTTCAGTTCAAAGCATGTCTACCATGTTTCAGAATTGCGGCATGTTGAAAAATGTTCCACTATATGATACATCCAATGTAACAAATATGAGCAGCATGTTTAGTGGTTGTAGAAGATTAAGTGCAGTCCCCATGTTTGATACGGGTAAATGTTCCAGTTTTGCATCAACATTTTCTACTTGTACTTCACTTAAAACCGTTCCAAGATTCGATACGAAAAAAGCAAATAGCATGGCTTCAATGTTCAGCAGTTGCTCAAAATTGGAAGAGGTTCCTCTATTCAATACTGTTTTTGTCACTGACATGTCGAGTATGTTCAGCAGTTGCACCTCATTGGAAGAGGTTCCTCTATTCAATACAGCCAATGTAACAACTATGGGCAGCATGTTCCTTGGGTGTTTTAATCTGAAACGAGTACCACAGTTTAATACCAAAAATGTTCTCACAATCAGTAACATGTTTCAGAATTGCTCAACACTTATTGAGGTACCAACATTTGATTTTTCTCGCGTAACCACTACAGGAAGCATGTTCAATGGGTGTTCTAGTCTTATTGAATATGGTGAAATAAATGCGCCTAATGTTATCGTCGCAGATGGCATGTTTAGTAATTGTAGTCGCCTGGTAAAAATTGGAACCTTCTATATGCCAAGATGTTGTACTTTTAGTAGTTTATTTTCGAGTTGTGTAGTTCTAGAAACACCACCAGAAATAGTAACAATGGGTTCCGCAACAAGCCAAACATCTCCAATACCAAGTTTTTCATCAATGTTCTCAAGTTGTACTACATTGAAATATTTACCTAAGTTCAATGTGAGCATTAGCACGGCAAATAAAGCCGTGTCTTATGCATCCATGTTCTCAAGCGCATCTCGTATTACAGAGATTCCCGATTATGACTTCATAGGAGTAACTGGTTCAAACAACACAGGAAGTCTTAATGCTATTTTCGCAAGTTGCCCTATGGTCTCTAGAATTCGTGCGAGGAACTTCTGTCAGTCCTTCTCTCTACCAAACCCGAATATGATGGGAGCAACGGCACTCAATGAACTCTATACCAATCTTGCAGTTGTCGGGGCAAGCGGAGCAAATGCAAAGACACTCACAGTGACGGGAAGCCTTGGAACGGCATCGGACGATATCTCAATCGCAACTTCTAAGGGATGGGCAGTAACAGGATAAATGATCATGAATACAGCAGGATTCTACAAGAATGAAGACGATTCTGGATACATCCTGCACGGACCAAACTTCGTGCTTGCAGGATCATTCAGTCTCTATCGACACCTCAAGGACACATATACATACCCTGTAGGCGGATGGTATTGGTTTGACTCAACAGAAGAGGCATATGCCTTCTGGGGGCTGACGATGCCTGAGCAGAATCCATTCTATCCACCACAGCAGCAAGAGGAATCTTAATCATGGCAGAGACATACAAGAGTTTTGCTACAAATCTAGGCTCTACGGCAGCAACCACGATATACTCTGGTGTCACTGGCACAGCAATCGTGAACTCCATAAATTGCAGCAACATCGACATCTACAGAAGCACCACCGTCACCCTTGAGGTTGTCAAAGGTTCAACTGGATATTCGATCATCACAGGTGCTGCACTTCCGATCACCACATCTTTACAGGCACTTGATGCTCCTATGGTTCTTGAGTCAGGAAATACTCTCAGGGCAACCGCAGGAACCACGGGTGATGTGGATGTAATCGTGTCGGTGCTAGAGATCACGGCATAACAATCAAATCAGGATTATTTCGTTCATCTTGAATCCACTTGGATTCGGTGTACGATATCCATCGCTCAACGCTACATAGACAGCACGACAAACCAAGGAGTACAGTTTCACATGAGTCTACCAACCCCATATCAGCAGTTCATTCACCTTTCACGCTACTCAAGATGGCTAGAGAAGGAGGGAAGACGCGAGACATGGGAAGAGACGGTGGAAAGATACTTTAAGTTCTTTGATGAGCATCTTTCGGAGAATCAAAAGTTCTCGGTTGATCCTGCATTGCGACAGGAACTCAAGGATGCCGTTCTAAACCTAGAGATCATGCCATCCATGCGTTCGCTCATGACGGCAGGAGAAGCCCTCCGCAGGGACAATACGGCGGGCTATAACTGCTCCTATGTGGCAGTCAACCGCGTCCGTGCATTCGATGAGATTCTCTACATACTGATGTGCGGAACGGGCGTTGGTTTCTCCGTGGAGAGACAGTATGTTGAGAAACTTCCTACAATCGCTGAAGTCTTCACTGATTCGGATACTACGATCATTGTGCAGGATTCCAAGGCTGGTTGGGCAAAGGCATTCCGCGAACTCATCTCTCTTCTTATTGGAGGTCAGGTTCCAAAGTGGGATCTGTCAAAGATTCGTCCTGCGGGAGCGAGACTTAAGACTTTTGGAGGTCGGGCAAGTGGACCAAAGCCACTGGAGGATCTGTTTAGATTCACAACCGATACCTTTAGACGAGCAGCAGGAAGAAAACTCACTTCGATTGAATGTCATGATATCGTCTGCAAGGTTGCGGAGATTGTCGTCGTCGGAGGAGTTCGACGCTCTGCTCTTATCTCGCTTTCAAACCTCACAGACGAGAGAATGAGGGATGCAAAGACAGGTGCATGGTGGAATGACAATCCACAGCGCGCACTTGCCAACAACTCAGTCGCCTACAAGGAGAAGCCAGAGATCGGCACCTTCATGGATGAATGGGTCTCGCTCTACAAGTCCAAGAGCGGTGAGCGCGGCATCTTCAACCGTGCAGCAGCACAGAAGACCGTGGCAAAGTTAGGTGATCGCCGTGATCCGAACTATGAGTTTGGAACCAATCCATGCAGTGAGATCATCCTGCGCGATTCCGAGTTCTGCAATCTCACGGAAGTCATCGTTCGCAAGGAAGATGACATGGCATCACTCAGCCGCAAGGTTCGCCTTGCATCGATCCTTGGCACATGGCAAGCATCATTGACTCACTTCCCATACCTCTCTTCCTCATGGGAGAAGAACTGCAAGGAAGAGGCATTGCTTGGCGTGTCTCTCACAGGCATCCTTGACAATGTCATGATGCGATCAACGAATGACATTCCAAACAACCTCACGCTGCTCAAGCAAGTTGCAATCGATACCAACAAGGAGTGGGCAGGAAAGATCGGAATCAATCCTGCTGCTGCGATCACTTGCATCAAGCCATCAGGCACAGTGTCTCAGTTGACCGATGCCGCATCAGGCATTCATCCACGACACAATGAATACTACATCCGCACCGTCCGTGCAGATCGCAAGGATCCACTCTGTCAGATGATGATGGAGATGGGCTTCCCTGCCGAGCCATGCGTCATGAAGCCAGATCACACCATGGTCTTCTCGTTCCCGATGAAGGCAGAGGGTTCTGTCACCCGCAATGACCTATCGGCAATAGAACACCTTGAGTTGTGGCTTGCATATCAGCGTCATTGGTGCGAACACAAGCCGTCGATCACGATCACGGTTCGTGAGCCTGAGTGGATGGAGGTCGGTGCATTCGTGTATCGACACTTCGATGAGATCAGCGGAATCTCGTTCCTTCCGCACAGCGATCACTCGTATCGACAGGCACCGTATCAGGATTGCACAAAGGAACAGTACGAGGAACTTCTTGCAAAGATGCCGAAGGATGTGGATTGGAGCAAGTTGAAGGAGTATGAGAAGTCGGACTCGACCAAGAGTTCGCAGACGATGGCTTGCAGCGCGGATGGCTGCGAGATCGTTGACTTGACCAATACATAATGATCCCCGCGTTGGGGATTCAGTTTCATATCTTTTGGAGGATTCAGAAAGATGAAGTACATTACTAGTTTGTTCGCAATGGTTGTTTGTGGTCTCGCGTATGCACAGGATCAGGCGGTGGAACCCGCAGCACCTGTGACACCAGTTCCGTCGATTGTGGCAGAACCGCCAGTTGCTCCTCCCGTTGAGGAAGCAAAGTCATTCACCATGACGATTGATTCATCGGTCAACTTCTTTGACTTCGATGATGGCTCAATCACTCAGATCGATACCGAACTTCTGTTCGATGTTGCCGAGAAGTTGAAGTTGGGAGTCGGTCTGCCAGTTTTCAATGAGAGTGGAACACGGGTCGGTGCAACTGGTCTAGGTGATATGGATGTATTTGCAGTTGTCAACCTTATCGATGGCAAGTGCGATTACCTTGCCAATGATCATGTCTGGCTCGACTTCACGGGAGGATTCAAGATTCCTCTTGATGGGCGATACTCCTCGGATGAGGTTGTTCCTCATCTAGGAACGGAGATCGGTGGAGAATGGGGAGCAGTCTCCCTCTCGTATGGATTCACCTACGAGTTCGTTGATCAGTATACATTCTCTCCTGCACTTGGAGGATTTGTCTACGGAAACATCTATGAAGGCGTGGCTACTCTTGGATATCAGGCATCGGACGAACTTGAGATTCATTTCACCGCTTCTCAGTATTTCTGGGAAGGAAATGATCTTCTCATGATCGGTCCTGGATTCAACTACAAGGTTACTGATGCATTCTCGTTTGGTGCCGATCTTTCGGTTCCAACTACGAATGATACTGCATACAGCGATCTGAACATCTGCCTATCGGCAGGAGTTGAGTTCAACTTCTAACCCCACTTGAGATAGCATCTCAGGTCCGACAACCCCCATTGCTGGGGGTTGTTTCTTTATGGCTCTCTGTACTTGATGTGCAGCACAGGAAGTATGTCTGTGATGTTTTGAATGGTGCCATTGAAGGTTCCATATGTCTTAAAGTCGGGAACAACTTCAATTGCTTGGAATCTTTGTCCATTGCCATTGTATACTCCACCACTTTCATTTCTGGTGATGCTGTCTCCAGAAATGCTATCATGAACTTGGGTTACTTGATAGACTCCATCATTCAGTCTGCTTGTGGCATCGTTTCCTGACAAACGGACATATGATCCCACTGCTATTCCCACCGAGTTGGTGCTTGTTCCTGAGTTGAACAATCTTCGTGGATTTACTACGGAGTAATCGATCACCAGCATGTTTTTTGAGCCAGATGTCACTCCTGGATGGCTTCTTATGACAAGTTGTGAGTTGTTTTGCGCTCTATATGATACAGATTCTCCTCCGAGTGTGCCTTGCCCAAATCTTACTATGTTGAAGGTGAAAGTATCAACTGGCAGGCTTTGAACGCTGTCAGAGAATAGGGCTGCTGTTGCACCAGCACCGCCATTTGTCGCGCTCAGTGTGAAGCCAGAGTTACTAATGGAATGCAAGAATACCTTGTTGTCGTTTTCTGGAACCGGTTGACAGGCTATTTGCGTTGGTGCCGTTCCTGTCACCAAAATCTTATCAGCAAGCATATCCTCAGTGCCATATCTGTTTGTCGTGATATACGATCCTGTATAAGCAGCATTGAAGAAGGCAGAGACCGAGGCAATTGAGTCGGGATGTATGCTTATCGTATATCTGCTCAATGTAATATTGCTATATCGAATGACTTGTATTGGGCTTGTGGCTGCTTGAACCATGGAAAGTGAAAGTTTTGTATAAGGAAAATCTTTTCTTGTCTGACAAGTTCCTTGTGGACTGGTGGCAGTACCAACATTCATCGATCTTGTTGCGGGAATCGCAGAGTCTGCACTGTTGAAGGCAAAGTATGAAGATGTCTTATAGAACTCCTGATTGAATGGGTTCGCTCCAAATGAGGCTGGTCCTGTGATATAGTTGGACTCATTGACAGTATTTCCTGGTGCCATCGGTCCAACGCCAGCCTGATTCGATCCCATCACCATCATCACAAGAGTAAGCCCTGCCGAGTTGCCAAGGTTCCTGATCTGATTTGAATACACACTGACAAGATTCGTGATGTCCAGAGAGTTTGCTGCACCTGTTGCTGGATTTGAAAGAGATAGGTTGCTTGCGATTCCTGTGGGGAACATCTGCATGCCACCATCTCCAGAATCAATGCCAGATGTCTCATTCGTGCTGATTGGATCGATGTCTGCCGCTACATCGATGTTCAATACTGAACTCACCGATGCCATTGGATTTGGAATCGGTGCAAGTGAAGTCGGTAATGTGTCTGGAGCCGAATTTGAATGAACAAGGCTAGGTGCTGCAAGTTCCCAAGTCGCCGTGGATACAACTTTTGGAGACATCAATCTTATGTCGATTGGATGGTTTGGGATGTATGGGGGATTGAGTGGATTTGTGGGGGTGAACCTACTATCCCATGGATCATCAACTGTATTGTCAATGGTGAAGTTGTACCGCGTCTGCTTGAGCGGTCTTGAGTTCAGTTCGGTTGCCCTGTTGAATGGAAAGTCATATGTGATCGGCATGTGTCATGTCCTTGATCTCGGGACTTCTCGTTCCCAAAGTTGCCTGAGCAATCCGCCATAGTAGTTTCTTAGTCCAATTCTTTGTGACTCCATGGGAACCACTGAATTGCTTTGAAGGGTGGCAAAAGATGTTAGTGATAGGGCATTTGTATCTCCTGCCAGGGTTCTATATGGAGAATAAGGTTCGCTTCCAAACATATGTTCTATCAACATGTCCATGACATCCTGTGTGATTGAATTGTTGAGTATTCCGCTTTCTGGATATCTCTTTCCTATTTGATAGAGTAGCCCGTACAGATATGCGAAATATGTAATCGTTGAAGATGGGAGGGTAGGCTCTGCCGCACTTGTAGTAAGACTAGAACTGACAAAAGCAGTTTTTGCAATTGTTCCTCCTCGCAATGCAGTTCTGTCGGGGTTTGGGTTTATTCCAGTAGTTTGTTTCACAGACATTTGTGCAATGGATACGAGCGGAGAAAAACATTTTCCAATGTCGGATGCACTAAAGGGATATATGATGATTCTTGAGGTGCCGTCTGGTGTTCCATTTTGCCATTCTTTGTCCAGTATGAATCCAACCCTGGTGATTCCACTCCATGTTGCTGTGTTGTTTGAGACTGTGACGCTGCCGTTGTATAATGGTGACTGAGCAATCGGATTGGGGGCATTTTCCTCAATGAGTCCGACTATAGTGTATTCCGTTGCTCCGCTTCCTGCACCAGATACCACTCTTAATTTCAACCCAATTAGTTTGGTCTTATTAACAGAAGCCGTATAAACAGAGTCTGTTCCAATAGTAGTTGTTACTAAATTCCATTTTGGAAACGGAATGAGTCCCGATGTAGAGCCTGGTGTAACTGTTCCTTGAAATGGAATCTTTCTTCCACAATACATCGGAAGTAAGCATGTTGCATGAGTTTGACCGGATGTCAATGTGGTGTTGTATGCAATCAGTATACCTGGATTGTATGTAAGTCCAGCGGATGACAGTGTCATTCCGTAGGAAAGATCAAGCGGACTTGTGTTGAACTTAAGTGCCCAGCCCAAGCCTACATCAGCGGTTGACTCTGGATTAGTGTATGCAAGTGCCTTCCTGTTAGCCACCGATGGATCACCGTAGGTACCTGCAAGTCTTCTCACATTTCCCTCTGCAAAGAGAATTGCTGAGTTCATCCTCGTCAGAGTCGGAAAGTTCAGTCCAAATTCTCTTGGGCTATTTGTTGCCCAATTGAACCAAGTCAACCCCTCTTGTTCATTGACTGAGTCCACATTCATCATTTCTTGGTTATTCAATAGCCATCCTGCCAGTATGATGAGTCCCCTCTGACACACTGAATCAGATTTCAGAGCATTCATAAGTCCGTTTTGTCCAATTCTATACACTGATATGTTGGACTTCAGCATTCCATACAAGTCTATTGCATACTGAATTGTTCGTATGAGTGAGTTTCTTCGATCAACAGGATTATGCCAGTCTGCAAAGGCTGACATTGCCGTGAATATAGGCATGTTGTTGTACATGTAATTGAAATTGGGCGCACCAGCAATACTATTTACTGAAAAAAGATTTACGGGGCTTTGATCATATCTAAGAACTCCCCAGTGATTTAGAAGTCCAACACCGACAAGTCTGTATAAATTCTGATTTAAACTCAAACTAGACGCGAGAGTAGTATTACCAACTATCAGTCCACCCATAGGTGGAATGGGGTACTTGAAGCATTTTCTTGTCTCAGAATCCGCGGACATCAGACCAAGGGACATCGTGCTTCCAGCCAGATACATCTGGTTAGGATCAAAAACTCCAAAAGTTCTGCCATCAAGCCCTTTGGTTGGGAGAGACAGAAATGCTGCTGTCTTTCCACTTACATCTCCAAGTATGAATCCCGTTGGTCTTGATCCATATGCAGGGTTCCAATACACGGGTGGGCGAAATTGATTTTCATCGGGGATGCTTGGAACTACAGTCAATACTCCCAATCTTCTTGTTGAGATGGAGTTAATTGCTGATGTAGAAACTACACCAGGAATTTGAAACCCACTGTTTGCAAATTCAGAATCCTCATAGTATGGAGCATCATGAGACAGAAGAACATCTCCAGCACATAGACCACGGGGACTGTTGATCCATGAATTCAATGCGGTTGACATTGCTTGTGCAACCAGATTTGTTGGTGCTGTTAGTAAAGTGCTAGAATTGGTAAAAT
>Ga0129333_10005438_pt1 | contig 11973 bp, 12 predicted proteins | sample CPB6_08_DNA_FD_94474 | JGI IMG/M metagenome (GOLD analysis project Ga0129333, IMG submission 94474) | Freshwater to marine salinity gradient microbial communities from Chesapeake Bay, USA - CPBay_Sum_0.6_0.8_DNA | ecosystem: Environmental > Aquatic > Marine > Coastal | place: USA: Chesapeake... | reverse complement strand
GGCCGATCGCCGCGCTCGTCCGCGACCTCGAGTCCCGTGGCCTGCTCGAGCGCACGCTCGTGGTGATCGCCAGCGAGTTCAGCCGCGACATGATCACCGAGGGACAGCCGGGCTCGAGGGCCAACGACCAGGCCAATTCACCGAAGGATTTCCTGCAGCATCCCAACCACTACGGCCAACACCGGCACTTCACCGGCGGCTCGACCGTGGTCCTGTTCGGCGGCGGCGTGAAGAAGGGGTTCGTCCACGGCCGCACCGCCGACGAGCGGCCCTGCATGGCCGTGGAAAACCCGGTCACGATCAGCGACCTGCATGCCACGCTGTTTTCCGCCCTGGGCGTGAGCCCGAAGACGGTCTACGAGATCGAGGGCCGGCCCTTCTACGCCACCGAGGATGGCAAGGGGAAGCCCGTCGAGGCCATCTTCGCCTGATGCGTCAGGCCTCGGCGACGACGAGTTTTCCGGCGGCGTCGAGGGCCAGCGAGAGTCCCCGGTCGCCGACGCGGATGCGCATCAGGCCCGCGCCGTCGGGATTCTTCTCCACTTCCCCGATGGTGCCCAGCGTGAGGCCGCAGTCGGTGAGGTAGCGGAGAAAGTCTGACGACTGGTCGAGGACGCGCGCCAGGCGGAAGGCCGCTCCCGCCCCGCAGTCCGCCAAAGCCTTGCCCTGGTCCTCGTCCTCGTCCGGCAGCGAGACCGCGTCGGCCCGCGGGATCGGATCGCCGTGCGGATCGACGTCGGGCCGCCCCAACAGGGCGTCGATCCGTTCCACGAGCAGGTCGCTGACGGCGTGTTCCATATGCTCGGCCTCGTCGTGCACCTCGTCCCAGGTCATGTCGAGGGTGCGCATGAGGAACAGCTCGATGAGGCGGTGGCGGCGGATCACCCGCAGGGCTAGCGCCCGGCCCGCGCGTGTCAGGGCCACGCCCTCGTAGGGGCGGTGCGTGGCCAGCCGCGCGGCGTCGAGCGTCTTGAGCATGCTCGTCACCGTGCCCGGCGACACGCCGAGCGCCGCGGCGAGCTGACCGGTCGTCGCGGTGCCCGCTTCCTGTCCGGCGGCGATCTGGTAGATCGTCTTCACGTAGTTCTCGACGGTCAGGCTGGGCACGGCACACCTCGGCGGCAGGCAGGGCGGAACGCGGGGATTCACGGCATCGCGTTGCCGCCGTGCGTCCGCCACAGCATTATGGCCTGCGAAAGGAACGCGGCGCATGACACTCAATGAACGGGCATTCCGCATCGCGGAGGAGCTGCTGGGCCGGGCGGCGGCGGCGGGCGTGGCCGGCCACGTCCGCGGCGGCGTGCGGGTGATCGACTGCGGCGTGCAGGAGCCGGGCGGCGCGGAGGCCGGTCTGGCCATGGCCCGTGTGGCCCTCGCGGACCTGGGCGGCGCCACGCTGCGGCAGGGGCCGGGGCCCTGCGGCATGGCCTGGCCGGACTGCCCCTGGCCGGTCGTGTCCGTGACCAGCGATCGGCCCGTGGCCGCATGCCTGGCGGCCCAGTACGCCGGCTGGAAGGTGGCGGCCGGGACATTCTTCGCCATGGCCAGCGGGCCCATCCGCGCGGCGATCGGCCGTGAAGAACTGTTCGATGCGATCGGCATGCGGGAGCGGCCGCCCGTGGCCGTGGGCCTGCTCGAGACGGCCCGGCTGCCCCCCGAGGACGTCTGCCTGGGCCTGGCGGCCGACGCCGGCGTGCCCGCCGACCGCGTCATCCTCCTGGCCGCGCGAACGGCAAGCGCGGCCGGCGGACTGCAGGTGGTGGCCCGCTCGCTGGAGACGGCGCTCCACAAGCTGCACGATCTGCATTTCGACCTGAAACTCATCCGCCGTGGCAGCGGCGCCGCGCCCCTGCCACCCGTTCCCGAGCCGGCGGACGATCTCCTGGCCATCGGCCGCACCAACGACGCCATCCTCTACGGAGGGCACGTCGTGCTCGAGGTGGACGCCGACGACGAGACGCTGCGCGACGTCGGCCCGCGGATGGTGAGCGGCGCCTCGGCGTCGTATGGGCAGTCGTTCCTGGAGCTCTTCGAACAGGCCGGTCGCGACTTCTACGCGCTCGACCCGGCCCTCTTCGCACCGGCGGTCGTCGATCTGGTGTCCACCGGTTCGGGCCGCCGCCAGCGCTTCGGGACCGTGGCGCCGGAGATCGTGGCCGCCTCGTTCGGGCTGCAAGGATCGTGACGGCCATGCGAGTGTGCGTCATCGGTGAGCCGACGGGCTGGCACGTCCGGCGGCTCGCCGACGCGATCCAGGCTCGTGGCCACCGGGCGACCGTGGTCCGCTGGAGCGAATGCACGGCCGAGGTGGGCGTGGCCGGAGCGGGCTTCGGACCCGCCGCCCTGGCGGAGGCCGATGCCGTCGTCGTCCGTGGCATGCCGGGCGCGTCGGCTGGAGCGGGCCGGCTCGAGGAGGTGGTGTTTCGGATGGACATGCTGGCGCGAATCGCCGCCGCCGGTATGCCGGTGATCAACGCCCCGCGGGCGCTCGAGATCGCGATCGACAAGTATCTGTCGCTCGACCTGCTGCAGGCGGCGGGTCTGCCGGTGCCGCGGACGATCGTCCTGCAGGACCCCGCGGAGCTCCCCGCCGCCATGCAGCGGCTCGGGGGGGAGATCGTGCTCAAGCCGCTGTTCGGATCGCGTGGCCGCGGGATCGAACGGGTCTCGACGCCCTCAGCCGCTCTGGCGGCCCTCTCCGCCCCCGGCGCCGGTGGCGTGCTCTTCCTCCAGGAATTCGTCCCCACCGGGGGCAGCGACGTTCGCATTCTGGTGGTCGGCGAGCGCCTGTTCGCGATGCGCCGCAGCGCAGCCCCCGGCGACTGGCGGACCAACATCTCGTTGGGGGGCCGGCCCGAGCCCTGCCAGCCGCCGGCGGCCTGGTGCGACCTGGCCCGGCGGGCGGCCGGCGTCGTGGGGGCCGAGGTGGCGGGTGTGGACCTGCTTCCGGCCAGCGACGGAAGGGTGCTGGTCCTGGAGGTGAACGGGGTGCCGGGATGGCGCGGTCTGGAGGCCGCCAGCGGAGCGGACGTCAGCGGGGCGGTGGCCGATCACGTCCTCGGCCGGGCCAAACAACGCTCGCAGCCTGATTCGGGCCGGGCTTGAACCAAAATCCGGCCGGCCTTCCGGACAGGACATTTGGCAAATGCGACACAGGCCCACTGCCTCGTTTGCAGGCAGCCCATCCGCTGCCTAGCAGTGATGCAGCACTGCCTGAATTGAAGACACGGCCTGCGCTGCGAATGCAAGTCTTTGGCGTGACAGCACTTCCGGCTGTCGCTTGACTCGCTGGCAACAGTTCTCCCAGCGGCGGATAGATCGCCCCCGGTCCCCAGCGTGGGGCCAGCAGAAGAATCGATTGGAACCACCCCCAGGGAAAACCCACGATGGCTACCAGGACCACCTCACCCTCCCAAACCGACAGGCACGCCGCCACGGCCGTTCTTCAAGTGGCTGAGCGTCTCCATTCCATGCAGCCGGAATGGGTCGTGTTCTTCCGGGAGGTACTCGGGGTCGACGGCATCGTGCGACGCACGTTCAGCGACCCGGACGCCCTGACCCGTTTCGAATGCACGCCCCAGTATGCCCGGATCCGGGAAATGCTCGACGAACTCCGGGGCCGACAGCGGGAATCGACCGCCCGCGGGGAAACCCAGCGGGTCGTGACCGTTCGCATGCCGAAGTCGCTGCACGAGTCCCTCAAGGACGAGGCGGGGCGGATGCGCTGCAGCGTCAACACGCTCTGCATCTCGAAATTGATGAAACTGCTCGACGAGCAGGAACGCCGCGACCTGGCCGGCGACCGGGCCGAGGCCGATCTGGTGGCGGGCGGACGAGTTGCAAAATAGGACTGGAGCGGACCTGTAAGCCGGGTTCTGTGCCCGCGACTGCGGGCAGGCGATCATTTCTCTAGGGCCACGGTTGCCCGGGGCCTCGAGCGGCCTACCCGGAAGCGGATGCGAGACGGGCCGCCTCGCGCCGTCCACGGGGGACGATCTTCTTCCTGCTTGGCCTTGCTCCCGATGGGGTTTGCCGAGCCAGACCGGTCACCCGGCCTGCTGGTGAGCTCTTACCTCACCGTTTCACCCTTGCCTGCGGGGCGAACCCCGCCGGCGGTCTGTTCTCTGTGGCACTGTCCCTGGCCTCACGGCCGGTGGGCGTTACCCACCATCGAACCCTGCGGAGCCCGGACTTTCCTCCCGCCGCCGGTCGTCGCCGGGGCCGAAGCCCCGCCGGGATGCCGGGGCCGGCGATCACCCGGTCCGCTCCAGTCCTGTCCTGGATTCTACACGCCCGACCCCCTGCGATTCGGACCGCGCTTTTCCGCTTTTGGGAACGGCGTCCGGCCCGGCGGGCGGGCGGGGAAGATGCACCCTCGGATTCGGGGTTGTGGCCCGGTGCCCAGATGAACGATACAGTTTCTGGCTGCGTATGGGGGTTGAGGCCGTTCGTTCGGCTGGTTCCCCTTTGCAGGCCGACCCATGTTCCGCACTCCTCTGGATTCACTCACCATGTACGGGGAACTCGTTCCCATCGGTGGCGGGGACTCGATCCCGCTGCTCAAGCCCGTTCTCACCGTCGGCCGCCGCGAAAGTGCCGACATCGTGCTCCGATTTCCCAATGTGTCCGGCCAGCACTGCGAACTCTCGCTGCAGGAGGGGGTGTGGGTCGTCAAGGACCTGAGGAGCAGCAACGGCACCAAGGTGAATGGGACGCGGGTCACGGAGCAGAAACTGCAGCCCGGCGACAAGCTCTCCATCGCCAAGCACGAATTCGAGATCTCCTACACCCCGGCTCGCACGGGCAACGTCCCCGCCCCGCAGCCGAAGTCGGGTGCGGAAACGATGTTCAGCCGCTCGCTGCTCGAGACGGCCGGCCTCGAGGCCAACCGCATTCCCGACCCGCGTCCAGCGTCCGGAAAGCCCCGCCGTCACTCGATCTAGGCCCGCCGGGCGGGCGCTCTCAGTGGGCGCCTCGGAGGATGATTAGACTGCAGGCATGGCGAAGCCCCGAAAGTTCCGCGTCGAGTTTCGCAAGAATCGTTCGACGCGGCGCCGCAGTGGCGACCTGACCCGGGCCGTGAGCGCCGACCCGGACGTCACGGCCGGGCACGCCGCCTCGGAACGGATCTCGGGCAAGGGCGATCTGACCCGCAAGCGCACGATCGTCAGCCGTGATCCCGCGCAGGCTGACTCCAGCGACGGCCTCTCCGCCGCTACGACCGCCGCACCGACCTGGCGCGGGCAGGTGCTCCACGTGCACGGTCTGGAAAGCGTCGTCCGCCGGGAAGACGGCCGCCAGGTCCGCTGTACGATGCGGCGGGTGCTGCGCACGGTTGCCACCGACCAGCGGCATCCACTCAGCGCCGGCGACTGGGTGCGTGTCCGGGAGGGCGGCGACGAGGGGGCCATCCAGTCGATCGAGCCGCGGCGCAACGAACTGTGCCGCGACAGCCGCGGGCGTCGCCACGTCATCGTGGCCAACGTCGATCAGGTGATGATCGTGGGCAGTGCGGCCCTGCCGGGGCTCAAGCCCGCGCTCATCGACCGGCTGATCGTGGCCGCGGAGGCCGCCGGCATCCGCCCCGTCGTCTGCATCAACAAGGCCGACCTCGTGCCCCGCGCTGCCCTGGTGCCGGTGGCGGGCGTGCTGGCACGCATGGGATATCCCGTCATCCTCTGCTCCGCATCCACCGGTCTGGGCATGGAACGACTGGCCGCGGAGATCACCGGTCGGGTCACCGCGGTGATCGGCCAGAGCGGCGTCGGAAAATCGTCGCTCCTCAACAGGCTCGACCCCGGCCTGGAACTGGCCGTCGCCGAGGTGAGCCGGGAGAACGAGAAGGGGCGGCACACCACCACCACGGCCCGTCTCCTGCCACACCGTTTCGCCGGCTGCTTCGTGGACACGCCGGGGGTGCGGCAGTTCCAGCCCTGGGAGCTCGTGCCCGCGGAGGTGCCCAGCGCCTTCCGCGACCTGAGGCCCCTGGCCAACCTCTGCCGCTTCCCCGACTGCACGCACACCCACGAGTCGGGCTGCGCGGTCAAGGATGCCGTCGCCGACGGGCTGCTCGACACGCGACGCTGGGAGAGCTGCTGCCAGCTCGCCGCCGGGGAAGAAAGCCGTCCGGAGGACGACGAGTGAAGGAACGGAGCCTGGGCGCCGGCGTGCAGAGCGAACGGGCCGTGCTCGTGGGCGTGCTCCGCGAGGCCCCTCTCGATCCCGAACGCCCGCTGGACGAGCTGGCCGGACTGGCGGCCACGGCCGGTGCCCACGTCGTCGCCATGCTTACGCAGCGCCGGGAACGGCCCGACCAAACCACCTATCTCGGCAAGGGAAAGGTCGGCGAACTGGCGGCGCTCGTGGAGCACCGTGGCGCCGACGTGGTGATCTTCGACAACGACCTGTCGCCGGCCCAGACCCGCAACCTGGAACGGGCGCTCGAGGTCAAGGTGCTCGACCGTTCGGAGGTGATCCTCGACATCTTCGCGGGCCGGGCCCGGACCTACGAGGCGCGCCTCGCCGTGGAGCTCGCGCAGCTCGAGTATTCGCTGCCCCGACTGAAGCGCATGTGGACCCATCTCTCCCGGCTCAAGATGGGGATCGGCATGCGCGGCCCCGGCGAGAAGCAGTTGGAGGTCGACCGCCGGCTCGTCGAGAAGCGGATTCACGACCTCAAGCAGGAGCTGGGGGAGATCCATGGCCGCCGCGAACGCCAGGTCGCCGCCCGCGCGGACCGCATGACCGTGTCGCTCGTCGGCTACACGAACGCCGGCAAGAGCACGCTCCTCAACGCCCTCACCGGCGCCGACGAACTCGCCGAGGACAAGCTCTTCGCCACGCTCGACACCCGCACCCGGCGCTGGCGGCTGCCCGGCTGGGGGCCCGTGCTGCTCAGCGATACCGTGGGCTTCATTCGCGACCTGCCGCACCGCCTCATCGCCAGCTTCAAGGCCACCCTGGAGGAGACCCGTCAGGCCGACCTGCTGCTGCACGTCGCCGACGCCTCCAGCCCCCTGGTCGACGAGCAGATCGCCGCCGTCCGCGGCGTGCTCGGTGAACTCGGCGTCCAGGACAAGGACGCGATCCTCGTGCTCAACAAGATCGATGCCATCCCCGACCGGGCGACCCACGACCGCCTGCTGGCCCGCCATCCCCATGCCATCGCCATCTCCGCGCGGTCGGGCGTCGGACTGGCGACCCTCGCCCGCGCCACCAGCGACTGCCTGGGACGGGGCTTTCGCGACGTGGACGTGGAGGCCAGCCCCGCCAACGGCAGGCTCTTGGCCTGGCTGGGCCGCCACGCCGAGGTGCTCTCCCGGCGCTTCGCCGATGATCGCGTCACGATTCATTGCCGCATTCCCGCGGCCCTGCTGGGCCGGATCGGCGCCGACGAAGCGGTGATCCGGCCGCATCTCCAGCCGGCCTTGCGAGGCTCGGCCGACGACGGCCACGATGGGGAGCATGGAGACCGTCCGGCCGCGGCGGGGCTCCACAGTCCGCCCTCCCCGGAGCACGCATGACGACGACCGACGGCGAACCTGCGGGCGAATGGCAGCCCGGCGCGCCCTTCGTGGTCGCCTGTCCGGCCTGCGCGGGCCACCTCGGCGTGCCCGGTCAGCTGGCCGGGCAGGTCGCCTGCTGTCCGCTCTGTGCCGCGACGTTTCACATTCCGAATCCGCACCAGCCCGATGCGCCGCCACCGCCGCTCTCGACGCTGGCCGCCGTGCCCAGGCACCCCGTCAGGCAGGTGTCGGCCTCGGATTCGACGGTCACGGCCTGGGGGCCCGCCTCGCGCCTCATGCCGCAGTTCTTGCCCCAACCCATGCCCGCGCCCCAGCCGGCCACGGAAGCGGATGGCGGCCTGGGCGTTGCCGCCTCCACCATCCCGGCCCCCCTGCCGACACCGATCTTTCCCCTGCCCGCGGCCGGCGCCATGCCGCCGTCCAACCCAGAGCTTCAATTCCGCGAACCGGTGCTCACGGTGGGCAGACACGGGCACGAGAAGGAATTGCGCCGGCTGTCAGCGGAGGAGCGCCGCGTGCGGCGCGGCCGCCGCAACATCGTCATGCTGCTCGTGGGCGTGGCCGTCCTGCTCGTGATCGTGCTCGTGATCAGCATGCAGGGACAGCAGGCCGACCGGGGGGGAACGAGCCCCGTCACAGATTCTCCCCAATGACGAGCAGTTCCTCGGCGTCGAGGAAGGCATCGTTGGCGGAGAAGAGCCTTCCGATCGCGGCCCGATGGATCTTCATCTTCGTGCCGCCCACCCCCAGCGCGCCGTAGAGCACGGCGGCCCCGTCGGCGCGGGCCTTGTCGGTCGCCGCGATGCCCTCGATGCCCGCGGGCGGCACGGCGTTCAAGTCGATGATCACCCGGGCCGAACCGGCGGCCCCACGTCCCGCGGCATCGAGCAGCGTCACGCCGGCGGCCCCGGCCGCAACGACGATGTCAGCCGTTCCCAGCGCGGTGGCCAGGGCCGATCCGGGCGGGAGTCCGCCGTGGCTCTCGATCGCCTCGAGCCTGGCTCCGGGCACGCGGGCCGCCACGGCGGCGAGCACCTGCCGCGCCCGCTCGATCGACCGCGATGCGATGGTGACGAAAGCGCCCTTGCCCGCCAGCAAGCGGGCCACCCGTTGCCCCACGGGCCCCGTTCCCCCCAGCACCAGGGCCCGGCAGGCCGATGCCGCACCAACGCCAAGCGGCACGTGGCGGGCGGCGGCCACGACCGCCGCACTGGCGGTGGTGTTGGCACCGGAGGGGTCCACCATGACTCCCACCCGCACGGGACCGAAGAACGTCCTTCGCACGCGGTCGGCGACGGCCTCGGCGGCGGCCACGTCCGTGCCACCCACGAAGATCGCCGTCGACGTCAGGTCTGCGCCTCCGCGCGTGAACATCGCTCCGTGAACGAGCGGCACGACGTTCTCGGGCGTCACACCCCCGTGACGCAGGAGCACGTCGGCTCCGGCATCGACGGCCACCAGCGCGTCGAACGTGCTTGGCTGCGGATCGCAGTCGAGTTGGATGAGCACCTGCTTCGGCATGGTCGATGCCTTTCATCCACTGCCACGGCGGCCCGGACGATCGAACCTGCGGCCGCCGGAGGCGCGGGCACCGCGGGCGTGCCCTGCGCCTGCCGGCCTGCCGGGGCGCTGAAGGGCCCCGGCGACCGTGATCTCAGAACCCGCGGAACGGATGTGCCGCCTTGTCCTTGCCGGCGATCATCTCGTCGGCCGACGGGCTGCCCTTCATGGCGTTGGCGATGGCGTCCATCGTCGCCTTGTAGTTGTAGTCGTGGATCTTCTTGTCATCCGCGGCGGCCGGGTGGATGAACACGCCGCACACGATCACGAGTTTCTCGGCCTCGCTCTTGGGGATCACGCCGGCAGCCACGCTGTCGGCAACCGCCTTGGCCACGGCCGCCTGGGCGGGGCCGAACATCTGCACGGCCTGCTTCATGCCCTTGATCGTCACCTTGGTGATCATCACGGTGGCCGGCTTCACGGCGAGGTTCGGCGTCAGCACCGCGAGCAGGTTCGTATGACCTTCGCTCTGGCGGGCCAGGGCGTTCGCGAACGCCGTGCCGACGGGGCCGTCCTTGCTGCCGATGAGCAGATCGATGTGGGCAATCTCGTTTCCCTCGCCGCTGAGCGCTTCGCCAATGAACATCGACATGGGCACCTTCTCCCTCGTGAAGACATGAACGTTTCTGAAACGGGCGGACAGGATACCATGCCGGGAGTTCCCGACAAGCAGTCCAGGGAAGGGATGCCTCGATGCGGCCCTGCGAGACCGGCGTTGCGCCGGTGACGCTGATCGGAGCCAGCGTCCGCGCGATGGCCGAGTCGGCCCGCAGGGCCGGCTGGAGCGTGCATGCGGCCGACCTGTTCTGCGACGAGGATCTGCGGCGGGCCGTCACCGAGGCCGTGCGGGCCGACCCGTATCCCGACGCCCTGCCCGCCATCGTGTCGGCCTTTCCCCACGGTCCCTGGCTGTACACGGGCGCGCTGGAAAACCATCCGGAGATCCTGGCCGCGATCGCGGCCCAGCGGCCGCTGGCCGGCAACGGCGCGGAGGTCGTCCGCGCCGTGCGCGACGTGACGAGGCTGGCGGCCGTCGTGGCTGACGCCGGGCTGCGTGTGCCCGAGACCCGCTGTGATCCGCGCGACGTGCCCGGCGACGGCTCGTTTCTCGTCAAGCCCCGCTCGAGCGCGGGTGGCCGGGGCATCTCCCCGTGGCACGGCTCCGGCGCGGCTCACGCCGGCGCGGCCGGGATGATCTGGCAACGCCGCGTCGCCGGGGTGCCCTGGTCGGCGGCATTCCTGGCGTGTGGCGGACGCTCTCGGCTCCTGGGTGCGAGCCGGCAGATCACGGGAGCTGAGTGGTGTCATGCGGCCGGCTTCGCCTACTGCGGCTCGGTCGTGGCGCCGCTCGACCATCTCACCGACCAGACCCGCTCCGCGTTCGACCGCCTCGGCACCACACTGACGGATGCATTCGGGCTCGTGGGCGCATTCGGTGTCGATCTGATCATCGACGAGCGGTGGCAGATTCACGTCCTGGAGGTGAACCCCCGGGTCACGGCCTCGATGGAACTGCTGGAACGGGCCACCGGCATCCCGCTGGCGGCACTGCACCTGCGGGCCTGCGGGGTCGGGCCACCGGCGACCGCGGCCGCGGTGCCGCTGCCGGGCATCTGGGCCAAGGCGGTGATCTTCGCGCCCGGTGACGTGCTGCCGGATGGAGCCGGGCTGGAACGCCTGACGGCGGACTGGTCCGCCGCCGACGGCGCCGCCGCGATCGCCGACGTCCCGTCGGCAGGCACGCCGATCGCGGCAGGCAGGCCGCTGCTCACGCTCTTCGCCAAGGGACCGACGGCCGAGGAAGCGCTCCGCACGCTGCGTCACCGGGCCGCGGCCATCGATGCCGCGGTCGGTGCAGGAGGCGTCAGCCGGCGAGCCGGCGTTGCGGATTCGCCGCGACCCCGGCATCGAGGGAGTACTGCATGAGGTACGCGTCCTCGGTGGAATCCTGGTAGAAGTCCTTGAGCACCGAGATGGCGAGAAAGCCGAGCGACCGGAAGAAGATTTGAGCCGCCAGGTTCGTCTCGCGCACCTCGAGCACGATGCGGGCCCGCCGTTCGGGTGACAATTTTCCGATCAGTTTCTCCATCATCTGCGTGCCGATGCCCAGCCGGCGGTGCGAGCGCATGACGGCGAAGTTGAGCATGTGGAGCCGGGAGCGGTGGAGTTCGTAGATCATGAACGCGACCACGGAATCGGCCAGTTCCGCCACCATGCCGATGCAGTTGCGCTGCCGCAGGCAGCGGGTGAAGTCCTCGTCGGACCAGGGAAACTCGAACGCCTCGCGCTCGATGCCCACCACCTCGGCCATGTCCCGACGGATCATCCAGCGGACATGGATGCCCAGGCCGCTGCCCTGAATCGTCTTCACGTCGGTCGCTCCATCCATGGGGTCTCGGAAACTCCGCCGGCCAGGGGCGAACCGTAGCAGGCCCGGCGCAAGCCGCCAAGGTGATCTGCCGCTGAAAAAGGCGGCTGGCGACCGGGAAACACCGCTTGACCGCCCCTGCTGGCCGGCCTACCTTCCCGCCCCGTTTCCCGCCGCATCCTTCCTGCATCGGTTCCCGCTCGCCGGATCGTTCCCCATGCCCGACCCCTGCCGTGCATTGCCCCGCCTTTCCGTCCGGTGCTGGCTCATCGCCGCCTCGCTGGCGATGCTCTGCAGCGGTTGCGCTGGCCCGGCGATCCGCAGCCAGAGTCCCGAGATCGAGGCCCTCGCCCACCTCGAGGCGGGCACGAAACTCGTCGGCGACTACGCCACGCCGTGGGGCCTCAACGACAAGCGGATCGAGCGCGCCGCGCTGGTGACGGGGCTGGCCGACACCGGCAGCGACCCGCCCCCCGGACCGCAACGCGCCACGCTCGTATCCGACATGCAGTCCCGGGG
>Ga0129333_10005436_pt1 | contig 11975 bp, 19 predicted proteins | sample CPB6_08_DNA_FD_94474 | JGI IMG/M metagenome (GOLD analysis project Ga0129333, IMG submission 94474) | Freshwater to marine salinity gradient microbial communities from Chesapeake Bay, USA - CPBay_Sum_0.6_0.8_DNA | ecosystem: Environmental > Aquatic > Marine > Coastal | place: USA: Chesapeake... | reverse complement strand
TTGAACTTAATAGCTTTATTCTTAGAGTAAGTAGGGGATATGGTTGTAGTATCCACAATATTAGATAATGTAGATATTGCACTGTTGTTAGTAGATAATCTGCTATTTGTGACATCTATACATTTATTAACCCACATTAAGAAATCCTCCTCCTTCAATTCCTCTTCTATAAGAACTGATACCTCTTCTGAAGCTTTATTAATTACAGATTGAATAAATTGTTTAGTGTTGTCACTCCATATAACCTTCTCTCGTGATGGGGTTACCTCAACACCCTCTTGTATGATAATCTCTTCCCCTTCATCATTTATATAAGCCTGTCTTATGGGACATTTTAGCCCAACAGAACCATATAAATCCTCCATCTCAAGCTCTTTGAAGTCTACAAATCCATAGTTAATACCTGTACTAGATCCATGCTCTTTCACAATTACGATATGAGGTCTACGATAAACCCAAGAGTCAGATACTATCAGATTATCTGAGTTGTATATAACCTTACTCTTAAAATCTACTCTCTCCTTTTTATCATTCTCATCGATAGTATAGAACTCTACATTGTCAAGATAAACAAGCTGCTCCTCAATAGCCTCCTCAAACTTACTAAAATTATGAGACTTAACCCCAAAGCTAACCTCAGTCCAGTTAGTCCCCTCTACTTCCTCATAGTAAACATTCATCCCATTACTAAGGGTTATAAAAGGATTCTGCTTCCCTGTTGTAAGATTGAACTTAGGGATTATGAAGTCAGTTTTATAATTAAAACAGTTCATCTTGAATCTTCTCCCATTGTATACAGTTTCTATAGTGTAAAAGTCTACCCCTGTTGATAGAGCTACTTTAGCCCCCAAACCAAAAGCCCCGAAGTTTTGACTTGTATTACGTTTAGTAGAGAAACCTAGCTCTAATACCCCCTCAAGTCTTGATCCCCCGATACCTACACCATAGTCTTTTATAGACAATACATCACAATAACCTATCCCCTTGTTTTTCTTATATACTATGTCAATATGGTTATTAACTGTATCAAGATGATTTAGGGAATAGTAATCAGATTTAAAGTTTGAGTCTTCATATTGATCCCCATGTCTGGTGATATAATAATCTGTTACAGACTTTTTACCTGATATAATCTCAATAGCAATCTCTTTCTCTCTTTGAGAGTCACATGCATTAGTAACTAACTCTCTGATAGAAGAGGATATTGGGGTAGAGTATTGAGTTGCCTGCAAGATATCAAATACTAATTTCTCAGCACCTTTGTTAATCTTCTTAGCTAACCCTACATTATCCCCAACATAACTTTCATCAATAGTTTTTATACTCATAAATTATTTAAATTTTAAATTTTAAATTTTGAATTACTTGAATTAAATACAGATTAAAACAATAAAGGCCCCTCGTTAGGGGCCCCATTGTGTAACCTTAAAAAACAAACAATAATTAACAAAAATCAGACAGGATGAACCCTATCTAATATCTTCTGAATAGACTCTAAAACCTGTTTCTGGTTTTTAGGGAGATATAAAGGTACTACAGAATCTGATTCTATAAGAGTCTTCTTAAACATTTTCCATGTATTTGGGAAACGATCATTGGCAAATCCTTTACACTCGATTACCCAATTCATCCTCCCATTATCATCATACCCAATAAAATCTGGGGTATAAGTAATTCCTCTTACAGCAGATAAACCTTTATCTTCAAATCCTTGTGTAGTTCTGTTCTCCCAGCTTTCCTCAGGGTATTTAAAGCCCTCCATAATAGTAAATGACTTCATTTCATATTCAAATCTTAATCCAAATTCTTTAAGCTTTCTGTATGTAAATACCTCCAGCATAGACTTGAATTTAATCCCATCTACAATCTTCTGGGTTGCATTAATCTTCCCTTTAGATTTCTTAGAACGAAATACCTTAACCCCTATTCTACTTCTTTTTGGGGAACCAGTCTTTCGTACATTATTGGATCCAGATCTTTTATTTTTTCCAGCCATTCACTTTCTAGTTTCTTAGCAGTTGCTACATCTTTGACATCAAATGTAGTGCAAGTTCCTAAATTGGAAAATAAAATGCTACAATTTTGTAAAATAGAGTCTATCTCTTCTCTTACTTTAGGATCTGTATAGTATTTAGAATCAGTCATTTAATCAGGAATTTGTATGTTAATAATTCTTTTTGCACAATCTACCCCATGATCTCTTACAAGGTCGGATATATCCTTACTCTTATAATGAGATGGGATAATAACATTAGTGAGATTGTACTTTAAACAAATCTTAGAAGCCATTGTTTGACCTGGATTAGTTTCAGAGTGGAAATCATTATCGTATAATACCCCCACAATTCTAAATCTGCTCTTCAAATCATCAATCAATTCCTCTTCAGGGATTTGCATCTCACTTTGTAATGCTACTGCATCCCAACCCATAGAGTACAGAGTCATGACATCTTTAAGAGATGAAGCAAGAAAGACAACGTCTCCATTGTCTTTCAGTTGTTCATACCCTTGAATATCACTTTTATTAGTATTACTAAACCACTTTCCTTCTTTTTCAAACGGTCTATAGATTTTATATCTTCCGTTTATTTTATATGCATATGCTAAGGATGAGCAAGTATACCTAATATCTCCAACCCAAAAGTAATCTATAGGGGTGATGGCAAATTTATCTACTATCTCCTTAGAAATGTTAAACATCCCCCAGAAATTAGTGTCATAGTTATTCCAGATTCTAGCCCTCTTTCTTATGATAACTTTCTTCCTTTCTTGATATACCGGAGAGCCTTGAAATGAAGCAATAGCTTCTGTTTTATTAAGTCTCCCTATATGAAGTCCAAGATTAAAGTCATTATCAATAACTCTGAGGGCTTCTACAAATGTCAAATTATACTTACGTTGCACATAACTAAAACAGTCATAACTATCCCCTGTCCCAAAATCTTTGTATAACAATCTCTTATTATACCAGATAATAGAGCATGTAGGGGAGTTGTCTTTACGTAGCTCACTGCAGAACTTGTCACTTAATTTTGAGAAATTGTGACAATAATACTTAAAGATATCATACTCTGAAATTCTGCAGAGAATAGAATCTTTATCCAAATAAGCATCGCTGTTTCTAGCCTGAATCATAAGTAAATAACAAAAATAGGGCAGAGAAAATCTCTACCCTATCCTGTTATCTGAATTAAATGAACGGTTTAAAACAAATCGTCGTTATTGGAGCTAGAAGTCTCAACATCAGCTACAATCATCTCAGGGGAATAAACCTGAAGTTTAAGATCTTTGTTATACTCAGCATTAAATGAGCCATAATCCTCATTCAAAGCTTTGATAAACAGATCATCCCTCATTGGCTTAAGTCTTCCAAAGTGACGATTGTAAACAGTCTGATATTTACCATCTTTAACACCTACAAGAACACGTAACTTATTGTCTTTCAATATGTTAACATACTCTTGTAGCTCTTTTACATCCCCTGTAACAATCTTATCGATAGTATCAAATGATACCTCTCCCCCAGATGCTACGTTAGCCCAAGCTTTAGTAAAGTTGATAAGAGTATCCTCCCCTACATAAGCTTTACGAGTCTTGTCTGCATTCTTCCACCAATCATAAGCTGGGACATCAGCACTCCATGTTGTCTGACCAATATTATTAGCCCACATGAACTTACCCCCATCTTTAGATGTACGAATCTTATCCTGCATAAGGATATCGAATCTTGTTGTAAAAGATAGACCAGGGACATCTGATCTTAACCAGAATACTATTTTAGTATAATCCTCTTCATTAAGAGTTACTTTGTACTCAGGTTCGTTACGAAGATTTACCCCAAGTTCTGATAGCTCATCCATAGTTGGATTTATAGCTACTACAGATACAGGGGCTATGCCAGTGTAGAGGGTTATCCCACCCCCTGAAACTACTTCTTCTGAATTATTTGATTGAATTGCCATTTTACTTTAATTTTTATTTAATTAGAAATAATAATATTTATACATATACTCAGCTGTCTTTCAAACTTCATCAAGATGATTAAGTCTTTCAATCTCTTCTATGCTGTCTAAAAGAGAAATTTGGTTAGGGTTATTAACAGGTTCGGTATCATCGATAATGTTAATCTTAACAGTTTTACGACGTGCACGAAGACCTTTAAGTTTAGGGTGCTTAAATACCTCTGCAACTTCTGCAGCTGAAAGGTGGTACTTCTTTGCAATAGCTTGTCTGTCAAGACCATTGTTTAAATCACCTAGTATACCTGATACAGTGATTGTGGTTGAGGGTTTAGCCTCCTCAATTGTGGGAGGGAGTGTTGCTTCTATAGCCATTTAATTAAATTTTTGAATTAATCTATATAAATTTTAGTCCAGTCAAGTTCTATAACCTGACCTTTAAGATGATCACAACGAGAGCCTGCATTAATATCTTCTGAGGAATCAAAAGAAATCATAGTCTTGTTTCCATCTCTATAAACGTAGCCTATGGCATCCGAGTTAGAGCAAGCAATGTTTCTAATTTTACCAGTCAAATCAAGATCTTTAGCAGACACCTCTTTACCTTTCTTCTCAAGCATCTTATCTTTTAGATGGCCTATGTAGATGATATGATCAGATAAAGTCTCTAACTTATCCATCCATTTCTTTACAGCCATTCTAAGATCCAGATAGCCTGCACCTTGAGGAAGAGATAGTACTGACAAACCTTTATTATCTGGGTCAAAGTTTTTCCCCATAGGAGTTTGTCTGTATAACTCTTTAGCCTCTTGTTCACACCACACTTCAAGTTGAGTTAAAGTGTCAATAGCAATATACTTGTAAGGTTTCCCAGCTTTTACGATGGCTTTCCCTACATCAGCAAGTTCCTTAAGGTTATTAGCCTTAATCTTGAGTGCCTCAACCATGTCAGATCCTTGTTCTAGGTCTATGATTAAGCACCCATCTAGTTTAGCAATTGCAGTAGTTTTCCCAATCTTTGGGGGACCATAAATGATCATGTGTCTTGGGGACTTTCTGGCAATAGCTACTTTTTCAGTTGGCAATACTAATTCCATAAAATTTAATTAATTTACTTTTTCTTTCTTTCTGTTAGAGAAAATGTAGATAAGTCAGCTTCGTAAGGAATCATCCCTAACTGACCATCCCTATTCTTTTCTACGTGACAAGCCAGTAATCCTACAGGGTTCTCCCCACAATAGGCCTCTGTAATCCCGTATAAATCATAAGGACGTTGTAGCATCATAACAACGTGAGCATCCTGACCTATTGAGTCACCCCCGAATAAGTCAGTTAGCTGTGGTTGATACTGCTGCTTAGCTCTGTACTCTTGTTCTATATTCCTGTTAAGTTGAGATAGGAGTATATTTATTACCCCAAGTCTTGCTTGCAACCACATACAGGTTTTAGAAATTTGATTGAGCTTTTGTAGTTCTGTATCTTCTGTCCCAAGAATAAGTCTTGAGTGGTCAAAGAGGTTTATTATTGTGTGTTGTGGGAATTTAAGATTCACCCTGTTGTTTACCTCTTTAATCTTAACCATGTTCTGAGGGATTGAACAAAAGAAGATAGGATACTTACGATACTTACTTACTGCATTTTCATATTCATTGATCTTTGAGTCATCAATTGGGGAGTCTATACTATAAAGCTGTGAAAACTGCATCTTTACATCATTTGCACCAGCCCTCATTATCTGTTGATAATCAGGCATCTCGAAACTCCAATAAAGTACAATTAACTTCTTCCCCACATTTTTGTCTAAAAGATCGAAGATCAGTTGATTAGAGAAAGCTGATTTCCCTACACCTGGTCTCCCAGCTATTACATACATTTTACCAGGTTGTAAACCCCCTAATAAGTTCTTATTTAACCTATCCCATCCAGTAGGGAAGATAATCCTGTTACCAAGTTTAGCTTGCTTGATTTCATTTATTGACTTATCTACTGATTTTGATATGTGACTAAACTCTTTTAGAGTCTCGTCAAGACTATTAGAGGATCCTTGTGATTCGTCCTGGTTCGACGACACTTGATTCTCCATCTGATTTAGTTACTGTTTCTTCTATGCTATATTTTTCCCAACTATGGTTATTTACCCATGTTTCTAACATTTGCATATAACCCATGCTGTTCCCTCTTCTTCTAAAATCTAATTCAGTCTCAAGACATTTGATAATACGTTCATGCTTCTCAACATTCCCGTTGATAATCTTTCTGTACTTTTCTTTAGACTTAAGATTAGTTTTAGCCTCAGAGTCCCCAGCTCTCAACATCCTTACTGAACCATTACAGATAACCTTTATGGGGAATCTGGAGAGGAGGGCAGCCCACATACGATCGAAATCATCTTCTTTCACGAGAGACTTTCCACGTAATATGACCTCCCCATCCTCCCCAAGTTTGATCCACCCATTGGTTTGCAACAGCTCTAAATTGATGTCTAACTTTAAATTTAAATCAATGGCTTTACTCTTTAGCATAGAGATGTAAACAAATTCATCAGGGGAAATACCTAGTGATTTGAGCTGTTCCGTGTCAATTTCCAATATCATAAAAGATTTTGTTATAACATCTACACTAAATAGTTCTCAAATATAAGAAGAAATTTGATCAATCCAAGTAATGTTTGATAAATTTTTTATAGCATTCTTCAACCATTTCTCCTCCTGACTATCTCTTACATAGAGAACTACAATTTCCCCAACTTTATCAGAGTTAGAAAGTCTCAGTAATCTCCCAACTCTTTGAATCATTTGAAGGGCTTTAGAATCTAACCCACAAATTATCCCAAGCTGTGCATCAGGGATATCATATCCTTGATTAAGAGCTTTAGTTGAGCACAATACCTTAATCTCATTGTCTTTAAAGTCTTGCAAAGCTTTCTTTCTTAAAGAAGCTTTCATAGTAGAATGATATGCAGCAGACTTAATCCCAAGCTCTTCAAGATGCTTTGATGTCTCATCAGTAAACTCGTTAGTCCCTGAGAAAGTCAAAGTTTTACTATCCTTAGCTTTACAGATTAACCCAGTATAAAGAATTTTGTTATAGGCTTTCTGAACTATCTCTTTCCTATCCCTAATTGCTTTATAAAATAATGCTGCATTCTTTTTGTCCTCTGGAGATGATGTATGAGGGGAGGCTAATATTGCATTAGCTCTATCAAAAGCATCAAATTGCCCTAACTTGTATTTGTAGTGCACAAACATATTGTTAGCTGCTTTATAAGCTTTCTTTTCCTCACCAGTTAAATCTACAGCAACACACTTAATTTCATAAGGGGCTATTAATCCTTTTTGTACACACTGATCTAAAGTCAGTACATATACAGGAGGGGCCAAATTAACTAACAGCTGTCTATACTCTGGTTCTTCAGGCATAGTAGCTGTCATTAATAATAGCATTCTATGTTCATTGTTAGCAAATACCTCACGATAGATTGGGCTTAAACCCAAGTGAACCTCATCTGCTACAGTAACTGCAAATACTCTCCCCGTTAGCTTATGAGCTGATGCATAACAAAGTATCTCAACTCTGTCTAATACATCTTCATAACCCCATTTATAAAATTCATCTTTAAATTGATCTTGAAGCTGAATAGTGGGGACTAGCAATAAACCATCCCCCTCTACTCTTCTAAGCATCTCCCCTAAGGCCATTACCCCACATCTACTTTTCCCAAAGCCAGTACCAGCTATAATAGAGCCTTTATACCCAGCTTTTGCCCATGACCTTAAGGCAGTTCTTTGTTCTTGATCTTTAGTCTGTAAGACATCCGTCGAAATCATCTTTGTTAATTTTAGTTCTAGAATAATTAATCATTACAATAAAGTGTTTTAATTCATTTAGTATTTTCTCAAATTCATTGATCTTAGATGTTATGTCACTTATATCTGTATCCATATGCTTATATGTAGAATTAATCTGCATATATTGCATAGAGCATTTATGATATAAGCTTCTGTATGCTTTATCAAAGTTTAATAATGTTTCGTGTGTTTTACATGCATATGTAACTGTACATCTTGATTTGTTTATTAATTCTGCAACTTTAGAATGACTTAAACCTGTATAAGTATACAATAGAACAGCTGTAACATTTCTTCTTATTACATTAATTCTATTATGTGCAGGATCTAGAAACTCTTGTCTAGACATCCCCCCATTATACTCAACAAGTTTAAAGATAATCTCAATAGCATCATGAGTGCTATCACTAGACTTAACATTTAATTCCTCTTTTACTTTTTCTATGTTTTCTGCATTCATATTATTGTATTTAAAGTTATCACTTGACTAATTGCTTACCTCATTTAGCAATATCACAAAAATCACCAACCTCTCTAAGAGTTTTGGCTAATATCTTGGACAGGTTTTTTATCGCCTCTTTGTCTAATGTATCTAACCATTCGTTTTGCTTTTCTTCTGGGCAATCCTCAAAGCAAGTGGGTTGTGTTTTGCTTTCTCCTTCGAATTGATGGAATATAAATACTCCAGATAGATTTCTTCTGTTCATTGCTTACCTCCTTTGATTTTTATTCATGTTCATTAGTTCAATTCCGATTCCCCATAAAGGGATGGATACAATTACTGCTGCAATTAGTATCATTGCTCACCTCCTTTTACTATTTTAATCAGTTTGTTTAAACAAGCAAGTTCTGCTTCTTCGTAGGCTTCAAAATATCCATCTACTTGGTCGTGTTCTTCCACAGATGACAAGGCATAACCACCATCCATTGTTTGATAAATAAATTGATAACCATTTATATTATACTTCTCTCTAAACCATCTAAATGCTTGTGAGAATGTTGGTACTGAAACATCGTGGTATGCAAACATTTGTAATTCCTCCATTCTGTCTTCTACTTGTATATCAATCCCGTTTATAAAAAGTTGTGATTCTGTTTGACCATAACGCCCCTCTCTTAATTTATCATCTCCAAAAACATAATATGCTGCCAAACACTCTTCATCAAACCCTAACTCTTTAAGTTCTAATGCTTGTTCATATGGTATAAATTCTTTGTTCATTTCTCACCTCCTTTAATATTTTCTATTTCTTGTTTTACTCGCTGCCAATACGTAATCCTTGCTGAAATTACATCCATACTCACAGATGGTTCTATTTGTGCTATTATCTCATCTACTGCTATTAATGCACATTGTTTAGCTGATATAATATCATCAACCCAACCACTGCAATCATCAAACACTCTTGTAAATTCAATAAATTTATTTACTAAATCTATTGCTTTTTCTTTTGGTGTCATTGCTCACCTCCTACTTCATTCTCCCAGTACAATCCCAAACTTTGTCTATACTCACTTGGTTTAGCTAGATACCTAAAACAGGTATCTTTCTTAGGACATTCTTGTCCTGAGCACATTGTAATATCTGGACACATAATTAAATTTCTAATTTAATGTATTGAATTAATTTTTCTAAGACATCTAAAGTAAGAGAAGACTTTAACAAATTAGCTTTTCTTGATATTACTCTGATATTGCCTGGAATATATCCTAAATCATTATTCACTCTATCTAAAGACATGGCATTTGGTAGATAACCATCACCCTTTACAAGTGGAATATCTAGTATAGGGCATTTCTCAGGAATAATTACATCTTCTACTGCAATTGTAAAATCAATCTTTTTTTGTCTAGCTCTTGTTCTTGCTACATACCAAAGGTATTGCTGAGGATTCTCTTTAAACCTTTTTTTTCTAAAGCTTTCATACCAAGTTTTATTTTGCGATGATCTTTTTTCTTTATTCTTTTTTCTGTATTCAATATCATACAGTCTTTTTTGCTCTTTATCATTTTTCATTGTAGTATATTTTACTACAATATACAATTAAAAAAGTGCCTGAACAAATAATTTTTCTGGCATATTGTTTTGTTTTTAAAATTTGTAGTCAGGACAGGAGTCGAACCTGTTTCTATAGAGCATAACTCCCTCTATCGTGATCCCCTTACACCACCTGACTATTTGTACCCAGAACTGGACTCGAACCAGCACAGCCATTACTGGCCAAGGGATTTTAAGTCCCTCGTGTCTACCATTTCACCACCTGGGCAACCATATTAATAGCTTAAAGTTATCTTCCTATTAACACTATCAATATTAATATTAATAGAATTATTACTAACTCTTTTGTGAATTACAATAGGATCCACATTAGATTTAGTAAATTTAGTAGTTCTAATAGGTCTTTTACTAGGCTTATTTACAATAGCCCAATGTTTAGATCTAATAGAAGACATACTCCTGTTAAGCATATTAGCTTTTTCTTCTAATGAAAGATTATTATCTTTCATTATCTTTAATTCTTGTTTTGAAAACCTTTTCATATTTAATTGTTTTAGTTATAAATTATGCTAAGTCATCGAAGTCTACTGATGTAGTTTCTCTCTTAACTTTTATCCCGTACATCAAATCAAACCATGCAAATTCTGTATCTGCTTTTCTTTGAGTACATTTAAGATACTTCTTAATAGCTTTAATAGAGTGATCTTTCCACATTCTATGCTGTTCTTCAGACATTTGATAATTATCCATCCACATCATATCTGTTTTAGTCACCCCACTATCTATTAATTTCTTATAAGACATGTCTATTTCTGCGAACTTAAACATGTTGTCAATAATACTTTCAAATAATTGTTCTACTTTTCTCATAAGTTTGTTTTTAAATTTAATCGTCTCTTAAATCTGCTATTTCTTGATAATGACAACTAGCACATAGCCCTATAAAAGCTTCTTTACACATATCATGATACACACTGTCAAATACAGCATTATATTCATAGTCACTTAAATCCCCTATCTCTTGTACATTAGTCAGAGTTTTTATGTGCTTGTCTATATAATCTACTATTTCACTAGAGTGACAATCTTTGCAAAAGAATACATCCTCATTCCAGGGGGCTGCTGGATCATGTTCTGCCCCAATAGGATAATTACTCATTACTTTAAGTTTTGGTTTTTATAAGATTGAATTATACTGTCTAATTTTCCTTCGTTATAGAGCTCTATAAGTAAATTAATATCAGGGAGTTTATAATAATCCAACTCACTTATTAATTTAGTAAAGTCACTCATAACATTTGTCACTAAAGGCATTTGAACCCCATCTTCATCCCAAATAGCTTTGATAGTTTTCCCATGCTCTTTATTAATAGCATCAATAGTTTGTTTCAAGGATTGTTTAGTCCTATAATTATAAAACCATTTGATTGGCTCACATTCATCTGATGCATACACTGCTACTTGTAACCACATTAAGAGGTTAAGAACCTTAAGTTGTTCTTCTTGTTTCATTACTTACTCCATCTTTTAGTTATACTTGTTTCAGACTTTAATAACCCATTAGGGATAATAACATTAGCAGCTTTATTCATCTGTTCAGTCATTATTACTCTCCACTCCTCAGAGAATTCTTCAGGGCAGATTGTATCTATCTGATCGTGTACAGTCATTACTATCTTAACAGGGTAGTTGTTGTCTTTAATAGTTTTATAAAGATAAACTAATGCTAATTTAGTCATATCAGCTGAGCTCCCTTGAATTGGGGTATTCTTAGATGCCCGTTCAATAGAACCTAACTCCATAAAGCTGTCTTTGTTATTATACATTTTAGGGGTCCAGTTATCAAACCATCTAACTCTTGAGAAGGGAGGGAAAGTTCTTATCATCCCTGTTCTTTTTCCACTATCCCCAAGAGTATCAAGAAAGACTTTAATCTTTGGGAAGGCTTTGAAGTATTTAGTTATCAGATCTTTTGCCTCTTTAATATCTGAGTTAATAGTCTCTGCTAACTTTTTAGGGCCCATCCCATAGGCTAATCCAAAGTTAATTGTCTTAACATGTGTTCTAAGTCTCTTATGCTCTTTACATTCACACTTCTGATTACTCTTAATGAATGCACAATCTGACTCAGCTGCCTCATGCCACACTTTCCCAAATACTAACTCAGCA
>Ga0129333_10005432_pt1 | contig 11979 bp, 8 predicted proteins | sample CPB6_08_DNA_FD_94474 | JGI IMG/M metagenome (GOLD analysis project Ga0129333, IMG submission 94474) | Freshwater to marine salinity gradient microbial communities from Chesapeake Bay, USA - CPBay_Sum_0.6_0.8_DNA | ecosystem: Environmental > Aquatic > Marine > Coastal | place: USA: Chesapeake Bay... | reverse complement strand
TTTAGAAGTAGCACCTCTTAGCCTTACTAATGCACTGCTTTCAAAACCCATATCCTCAAGTTTAGTTCTCATATTCTGTGAATCTAATAATCTTATAACAAGAGTTGGGCCAAACTCTTGAGGTAACATTGCTACGCGACCATCTATATCTCTTCCAGCTGCCGGAAATGTGAATGTGCCATCTTGTGGCTCTCTCTGATTAGACATATCCATATTACATCTACTCATTATTGCTCCAATAATCTCAAGTGGTTTAATATTTGAAGGTATTTTCTGTGCTTGTAAAATACCATCAACTCTAAACCTCATAAGCATACTCTTATCAGGGTTAAACATAAAATGTACATCTGATGCACCCTCTGATACTGCTCTTCCAAGAACGCCATCTAACCATTCTTGCATTGGCGACTTTGCGGTTGCTATTGTATTTGAACTTGCTATTTGTGAAAAATTATTATTACTTGGTTTCTCAATTATTTTCTCTGATGTCTCTGTTACATAATATGCTAGCTTATTTTGAATCTGTAGTTTAGTAGCCAAAACTAATAAAAATTGACCATACTTAACTCTTAGGTAATCAATAAGCTCAGGATTATTAGGATCAGAAACAGCAACAACAACTCTACCAGTTTTATCTTTCAACGGAAGAGCAGATAATTTTATAAGCATATCACGTTCTGCTCTCTCAAATGTCAAACTATCAAAAACATACTCAGATGAAGTAGAATATAAATCAAAAAATTTAATTCCATATGATTTAGCAAGGGCATTAACTAAAACAGTATCTGGTATTTCATTAAGTAAGTAACTTAGTAATGGTTTATTCTCGCTTCTACTTTTTGTTATAAAATCCCATGCATCTTTATATGGTATTATCTTATGTTCTATCACTAAAATTGCAACTGCTTTCTCAATATCATTTCTCTGGTCGCTCATTTTATATAGTGTCCCTTATCTTTATTATATAGCAAAATATCATAATATTATCGGCTTTCTAATACTACCTTCATCGCTATCTCTTATTAAATTATTAGCAAAATTAGCCTCACAGATATATCCTTCTTTATAGCCATATATCTCTGCTAAATTCTCACTCTCAGCGTTATAATCTTTTTTAAGAAGCCAACAACCATCGTTTTCATTAGATACTGCTAATAATATAACACCTTCATTAATAATAATAGAAACTTCATTAATTGAATCACTATTTGTCTCAATAAACTCTAATTCTGAGTTTAATTCATTTAGACTCAATAAAGTATAATCACCTCTTTTTTTATCAAGAATTTTCTTTACAGTTGATAAAGTATTTCTTGCTTCTAAATCATTAGTAGGATTGCTATTATTAAAAATAACTACAATGGAAGAAGCAATTATTATTATTAATGTTAGAGATATAATAGCTTCTAATAAAGTAAATCCCTTTCTAAACATTTTTAATATCTGACCTAACAATTGATAAGTTTAGATCTACTAACTTTGAGGCAATTAAACTATTTATTCCCCCTCCACCAACTGCTGCAAGATAAAGATGTGGATCAACCTTTACTTCAACCTTATTCTCCTTGTAAGTTATCTCATTTACATCAACTCCTAAAGCATTTTTAATATAACTTTCTTTGTTTGAACTATAATTTACAAAATCTACCCTTTCGCCCTGTAGTGCAGAATTTAGGGATCTAACTCTACCAGCTGAAGGACCTACACATGAATCGATTGGATTTACTCCTTCAATAGTGCTTGCAACAGTAACTTTACTTCTAATCCCTACCTCTCTAACTATCTTTACTACTCTTACATCGCCTCTCCTTATTTCTGGAGAAAATCCATCAAGAAGAAGTTTTATTAAATTTGTATCCCTTACTGAAAAACTAACCTTACCATGTTTCTCTCTTCTAACAAAAATATATTTATTACCTAAAATCCATTTTTTATTTGGATAAAATTCTGTAATTGGCACATTTGCGACTTCATTAGTTAAAAATCTTACAACCGCGATGTCATTATTTAGTTGTATAATCTCGCCAGTTGCTAGCTTTAAATCTGACTCGTTTTTATCTTCAAACAAGTAATCAATACTATCCATTACAAGCCTCTCTTTTTTTTAGTATCGTAACATTATATTTCTTTAACTAATCCAGCAAGGTTTGGATTTCTTGAAATTATCATCTCTCCAACTTTAGGAAACAAATTAATTAATTTATCCATATCATTTTTATTTATATGCTCAAAACCGCCTGTTATGCAGTTAGTAAAAAAATCATACTCAAAACCATATACATTTAACTTTTCAACAACACTACTAATGTTTTTACAGTTTTCTATAAATAAATCTATATCCATATACCAAAATAATGGCATTCTATTTAGCATAAGAGAAATGCAACCTTGTGGATTACCTTTATTACTTTTACTATCGAACCCACTTCTGCATGCTAACACTCCTTCTTTTATCATTTTAATTGTCTCTTTTAAAGCTCTTGGATTAGATTCAAAATCATTTTTGCCGTTGCTAAATAGTTGAGCTTTAAAAAATATATCATTACCGATAACCCACCCCGCACCACCATAGCAACCATCAGATGTTCCAGATTGTTGATAAGTAATTTTATCGCAGAATTTAACTAACTCTCTCCAATCCGGAACAGGTTCATCCCTAGTTGTCTTAAGAGCTGACGATTGGGGAAAGTATCTCTGCATAAAAGCACCATTAGCACATGAATTTCTTATCCAATCTTGTTGTAATTTATCACAGAGATATACCGCCTCTGATAAATCATTTCCAAGAGATTCGTATGCTGAATGACCTATAGCATCACCGCAGGTACTATATCTTATTAGGTTCTGCTCAATACAGGCTTCACTAATTTTTAACCAATCATCAATAGTATGTTTCTCTTTTCCCCATATATCAAAAATTCCATGTACAATTCCGCCACCACAGATATCATATCCAAGAGTCATAATTGCTCTCTTATAATCATTTTTAAAATACTCGCTAAACTCTCTTCCTAAATCATGTCCAGGTATATGACAAACATACTCTAATCTAATATCGTTAGCCATAATTGGCTCAGCTGCCAAAAACCATGAATTAAAATCATCGGCAAAAACAGCATTTCTTATTGAATTTTTTAAACAATCATATGAATAGTCAAAAACCTCTTTCTCAGTTTGTAGAGTTTTATCCTGGCAAAGTAATATATTTTTGCTCCAATAATCCACACCCATATTTTTATTTTTATAAATTTCAAAACTATAAAATGATAAAATAGCAGTAATTATTGGTAATAAAATAGCTATTGTTTTTCTCATATATAAATTATATATTTAATATAGTGTAAGTCAATTATTACTTTAATTCACTATTCTTTTTTTCTCAGTAGATTTCCAAAAAAAGTTATTTCCTATATAACTATTCTTACTGTTTTTAGCGATAGTTGTTAAATTTGAAAAATTTGATAAATTATTAACACCTTCCCCTACTATAATTTCACCTTTTATCTCAATATTATTTATTTTATTATCTAAATTTACTAAATTACTATCAGGTAGAGAACTTAATAAATTCTCATTATAACCCAATATAAGTAAATCAGAGTATATTTTGAGCAAATTATTTGAAGCAGAAGCAAAGAATGGAATAAAAATACTGCCAGTTGAGAACGCTGAGAAGCTCCCAAGACCTTCATTGATTGGCCCTGAAAAATATATATCTTTTGGCTTATTTATACTTCCTGCTAGAAATAAATAATTATGATCTGGCTCCAGCCCGGCTTGTGCAACATCATCAAGCGTATCACAGTTTCCTAAATTTGTATATGCTGATTCACCGCAGATTCCTAAGTAAAGATCTAAATCACTGTATATAATACCTGAAAATGGTATATAAAATGAACCAAGAAAGTTCCAACTTGTAATTCTACCTACATGCGATGTATCACTATATGATTCAGATCTTAAAGAACAACCCTCAACATCACATTTATATTTAGCTGATACATTATTATTAGCATAGTAAACTTCAACTCTATCTGATGATACTTTCTCTGGTAAAATAAGTATTTTATCTATATATTCCGGAACTGTTATTGAATTATTATCAAAATCTCTTAATATTTTACCTTTCTTTATACATAATTGATTACTATTTGTTATTATATTCTTCATTCTATCATCTTTGCTACATGCAATTTTTAATAATTTGTTATAATTAACTCTTAAATCTCCTCTACTGATTAAATTATCAGATACAGTTTTATATAAATCATTATTTTTGTCAATCAAATTGCTGGCAAACTCATCTGAGTTTATACTACTATTAACAATTATTCTCTTACCATTTGGGTAGATATTTCCTGATAAAGAAGCTTCTCCATTAATATAAACATTATTCTCTAAAGACAGATAGCCAGTTCCTTTTTTAAAATTAGGCAAATCTCCTTCAGATACTAATGAGAAATCTATACCTGCGATACTAAGTAATTCCTCATACCCTATCTTAACGCCTCCTGTTTTAACATAAGAGATTAACTTTAAATAATACCCGTTATTATCAGGCGGAATAATAGTAATATAATCATTGCTATCTACATCCTCGTAACTCCAACTAGTACCACACTCCGCTGGCCAGAGTTCGCCCGGTTGAATTGTAACATTATTCCCCTCCCCGTCTTGATTAGCACAGACTCTTGGTAACTCCAAGATATCAACTTTTTCTAAGAATAATAATGGCTCAATTCGTAATTTACTTTTATATAATATAATATTTTTAACAGCTTTGCTATATGCTACATCTTCTGCACGTTTACTTAATGTTTCTCTAGAGTTATCCAAAGATGTCCTAATAATACTTATCGCAATACTTGCTGCTATTAGCCCAATAAGCACAGTAACTAATAATGAGGCACCTTTATTAATAGGTCTAGAATGAAAAAGGAGTTTACTGTGATATATAATCATATTTTTACTTGTGATAAAAACTACTCCTTTGGCAATAATTATAAAAAAAACAAAGGTTTTTCACTTACAGAATTAACTTTAGCTTTAGGAGTAATTGGACTCTTTATAACAATAATCACAATCGCTACAATTAGAGGTCAAACAACGCTACTTGCTTTTAGTTCGGATAAAATAATTGTAAGCGAACTTGAGAACTACTCTAAAATTATCGCCTCTAAGCCATTTATTCAACTTTACAACAAAGAAATTGAATACCCTGATTCTGAAAAATGTGCCAATGAGAGCTCTACCTGCACTACTATTTTTAATAAAACTTTTAAAATAAATTGGAGTATTGAGCATGTATCCGAGAATGATTCTGATTCAGAAACTATAGATTATGTCATTATAAAAGGAAGCGTTAATTGGGATGATGCAAATTTTGAACATGAAGAAATAGTCTATGCTCCGACCTTTAATTGGAGACCTGATTATGGTGTTCTTCAGATAAATCTTGATAATCCAGCCGATCTATCATTATCTGAAATATATTTAATTAATTATCAGACAGGAGAACCTGTAGCTAGTTCTGAATTAATTCAAAATAACTTATCATATATCTCTGCACCTCTAGAAAGTTGCGGTGAGGAAAGTCAAGGTTGCGTTATTGCATTAGAGAGTAACGGTAGCAGTAAGAGTGGCAATATAACATTAGATGCTAATTCCGCTACGCTACCTATTAAAATATCTCAAGATAAGATAAAAACTATAAGCCCAACTATTTCAAATATAAGTAAAATTTCATTACAACTTTATGCTAAAAATGGAGCAGGAGAACTAAAATCAGCTGATAAGCTCAATAGTATCTGTTTTTATTTAACTTTCCATGATGGTGTAGCTAAACGTTATCTACCTTACTGCAATAATACATTTGAAGATAAAATTGAGATTGAAAGTTATACACCTGATAAAAATAAACCTTGGAATAAACTATCCATTTCATCTAATTATGAATACACCCTAACTACTGATTATAAAGATAATAGTTGCCCTAATATATCAGGTATGGTAAGTGTTTCAAATGGTTCTTGGCAGAATATATCTACCTGTCTCGACTGGACATGGGGTAAACCATTCTATATCTCTGATGGTATAGATATAAATAACTTCGATGACTATAAATTTAATTTATTACCAGGTATAAATAATTATACACTTACATGGACGCCAGATAATAATTCACCTGCATCAGGTGGAAATTATATGCAACCATTATGGTCTAAGCCAAGAGATACCTTAAATATATTAAATCCTATCACTTGTACTAGTAATGATAACAATTGTAATTCAAGGTATAAAGCGGGGCCAACCCTCATAGCACCTAGATCAGGGCTTTATCAATTACCTTCATTAACTGTTCCAATGAACTCCGGGTATGATTTTACCTTAATTATTAAAGATTATGATGATATTAACAATGATTCAATTAATAGCGTGTATTTACAGGATACTGATTTAGGTTCTGGTTCGATAAATAAGTTTACCTCCACAATAATTAACGGCACATCAACAATTGTAGAGACACCACTAAATGATAATGATATAATTGGTACATCCTCTAATGGTTATTACTCTATTCCATTAAGATTATACACATCAAACAAACCCCTTCAAAGTTTTACTATTAAAATGATTGGTAAAAATGATATAAGTTATGAAAAAATTTATTTATCAGCAATACCATCAACAGTTAAAATTTTACCTGAGTCGGCCTCATTTAAACAAGGTGATGAATCTTATATTAAGGTGCTTGCTATAAACTCTCATGGTAACCCATCTTCAAATGTTATGCTAACTGGTATTTTAGATTCAAATATTACATTTAACTCTGCTCTAACCAATAATGATGGCTATGCCTTAGTACCAATAAAGATAAATAATGCACCATCTGCTAAAAAAACAATAGCTATAGCACATGATAATATACTTGGATATAAAGATATTTATATAAACCAAAATCCTGGTTCAATTTTATCTACATATAGTGATAGTAATCCTGCCTCGATTCCTCAAGGCGGTAATAAATCAATAGCTTTTACAGTTTTAGATAGATCCGGTTCCCCTATATCAGGAACAGGTATTTCAATTAGAGCATTTAAAAATAATAATTTTACTAGTGATATTTCAATAAAAAATAATAACTGTATTACTAATAGTTTGGGAATCTGCTCAGTTATTGTTAATGCAAATAAATCTGCCAAAAGCGGTACATATCAATTATATGCAAAAAGTGAGAATATATCAAATATCATACCCATTGAAATAACTAAAAAAGTAAATAATATTATATCGCCTATATCAACTATTATTCAAGGCGGTTCAGGTTTAATCGAAGTTAAAGTTTTAGATGGTGCCGGTGAACCAATAGAATCAATATTGACAACCGCCACTTCACCAGGTTTCACATTTCAAAGTGATTCTACAAATTCATCAGGAATAGCAACAATCTCATATAGTGCACCCTTAAATATTACTAAAGGTTTAACTGAAGTAACATTTTCAGCTGATGGTATTAACAAAAAGGGATATATAAGAGTAACTCAGAAAGTATCATCTGTTATATCATCTCCGATAGATATAAATCAAGGAGCAGCTGTTAGGTCATCTATAAAAATATTAGATAGTAATGACGAGCCAATAACTGGTATTATTCTTACCGCTACCAGTTCTGAGAATATTAAATTATCATTCGAACCTAGTTTTATAGATGGAAAAAGTTATTTTGAGGTTACTGCCCCAAATAGTATACTCCCGGGATCTTATTTAGTAAATCTAACCTATGATAACAAACTTCTTGACATACTAACTATAAGAGTTCGCAGAGGTATTGGCTCCATAACAGCTTCTGGTACTATCAGAGAGAATCAAGGATCAATTATTTATATAACTATAAAGGATTTCGATAATTCTCCAATCTCAAATAGAGAAATAAAAATATCATCTACAAGTAATGCTGTCATCTTAGGTACACTTACAAATACTCAAACAGCACAACCAATAAACTTAAAAACTTCAGCAGATGGAACTGCTGAATTAAAGGTTTTTGGCAAAACAGGTATTGCTAAAGCTCCTATAAAACTTGTAGTAGAATCATCTGGAGCTAAATATTATATATTTGTAGAGGATGTCGAATGATAAAAAGAAAAGGATATACTATATTAGAAATAACGATAGTAGCAACACTCGGTATTTTTTTACTAATTATACTAGCAAGATGGGTTGGAGAACTTGGAAATATAGCAATTCAACAATCTACAACTGAAAATGAGATAAACGCTAAATACTCAATTGATTACTTTAATGATGATATATTATCGTTAAGAAGATGTGACCTAGGCTCGTCATATATAAAAGAAATAGAAAGTGGACTTATATCTTTTGATATTTTCAAAAATGATAAGTATTATAATATAAAATGGGCTATTGAAGAATCCGAGGGGGCTCTTTATAGATTTGAGCAAGAATACTCAGATGAATGTTCTTTGATAGGTCAACCAAGTAAAAAATTCATTACCTCAAAAATATCATCAGGTACTGTTGATATACCATTTTTTATACCCAACTTTAAAAATATTATACCTCAAGATTCTGAAAAATATGGACTTTGTACAAATTTATTATTAGAAAGATGTAATATTAACTCTATATCAATGAATTTAATTATAGAAGAATACTCGCAAAAATATAGTTATAACAAAACATTTATAATTTATAATACTTGATTTCAAATTTTTTTTTGGATAATTATATTATGAGTGAAAATCTAAGAAAAGGTCAGATAGCCTTTAACGAGTTATATGAAAAACATCCCGAAGTAGCTAATAAGATTAGAGGAACTATCTATGATCCTTTCTATCAAGATAGTAGATTACCGGATTTTTATAAAAAAGTTGAAGAACTTCTAAATAAATAATATTTTGCTTTTTTTTGCAATGTAACAATAATATAGATATGAAAAGATATATTATTTTTCTACTATTTTTTATCTTTACTATAAATTATTATCAACCATTCTCTTACCGTGTTAGTAATGAACAATTACCTGGTAATTTACAACGCTTTGTAACAGAAGATTCTATTGACACTAAAGTTTATGGCCCTACCGCTATGGTAAATGGCGAGAATTTTCGCTTCACTCTAGCTGAACCAATAACATCTTTTTATAATAAAATATCACCAATATGGCTAGATTTCTTTATTTATAAAGGTAAAATAAATAAAGAACAAGTTCAAGCAAAAAATAATGCAAAACTTGCTCTAAATAAAAACTATAAAATAGATAATGAAATAAACTCACTTCATTTAGGTAATCTCTCGGGGTCATCTACAGGCCTAGCTTATGCTTTAGCATATATTACTGCAAATTATCCAAATTTTCTAAAAGATGATCAAAATTTATTAGCTACAGGTACTATAAATAAAAGTGGTGATGTATTTACGGTAGGAAGTATTGAAGCTAAATTTAAAAACTCTGAGATATCTAATATGGATATCATACTTGGCCCATCAGGTAATTTGAAAAAAATTATTAAACATTATTACAAAAATCATAACAAGAAAGCTATAATAATCGGAGTAGACTCTATCCAAGAAGCTATTAATGCAGTATGTTTTATAAATAATAATAAAAGTACACCATGTAAGGAAAACAACTTAAAAGAAATATTATTGCCATCTGAGAATATTCATCTATGTAAATCTAAAATTAATAAAAGATATCTCAAATGCTCTTGGAGCGTAGATGGCAAAAATATTTTAGTTAAATAATTATGTTATTTTTTATTATTCAATGTATAGTATTATGAAAAGGAGATATATTGTCTATAGTAGGGATAGATTTAGGAACCACAAACTCTGTTATTGCATTTTTTGAAGGAGATAATGCTAGCGTAATTATAAATAGTGAAGGTTATAGAACCACCCCATCTATTGTAGCTTATAATGATGGAAGTATATTAGTCGGAGAACAAGCAAAAAGACAGAGAATTACAAATATTAGTAATACTATCTCTTCTGCGAAAAGAAAAATTGGTAAGAATTATACCTATCAACTTAAAGAAGGTATAGTAACCCCCGAAGAAGTTAGTGCGGAAATCTTAAGAAAATTAAAGCACGATGCTGAAAACTATTTAGGCCACAAAATATCAGATTGTGTTATTACCGTTCCAGCATATTTTGATGATGTTCAGAGAAATGCTACTAAAGATGCCGGTAGCTTAGCTGGTTTGAATGTTTTAAGAATAATAAATGAACCAACCGCCGCTGCTTTTGCTTATGGTTTTGGTAAAAATAAAGATGAAGAGAAAACTATCTTAGTGTATGATCTAGGTGGTGGAACATTTGACGTATCACTTTTAAATGTATCTAACGGGTTAATTGAAGTAAAAGCAACTTCAGGAATAAATGATTTAGGTGGAGACGATTGGGACAAAGTTTTAGCCAATTATATAAAAAATCAAATTGACATTAAGTTTAATAATATTTTTGAACTATCTGAGCAGGAAAACCAAAGGATCTTAGAAGTAGCTGAGAAAGTTAAAATTGAGCTATCTACTTTAACTGTAACAAATATAAATCTACCATATTTTACAAAACATAATAATGAGATTATAAGTTTTGACGATAAAATTACTAGGGAAACATTTGATAATTTAACATTAGATCTATTAGAAAAAACCAGAGGGCCAATAATGCAGGTAGTAAAAGATAGTAATATTGATCTTATAAATATAGATGAAATTTTACTAGTCGGTGGGTCAACGAGAATGCCAGCTGTAACTAAATTTTTGGAAGTACTAAGTAATAATAAAAAAATTAACAAAAACATTAATCCAGATGAAGCTGTCGCATTAGGTGCTGCTCTACAAGGTGGTGTTCTAGATGGTAAAATCATTGATACACTGCTATTAGATGTAACTCCATTATCTTTAGGAATAAAGACTAAAGGCGGTATAATGCATAAATTAATTGAACGCAACTCTACTATTCCAGTTAGTCGAACTGAGGTTTTCACAACTGCTTATAACGATCAGAGCTCAGTCTTAGTCGAGATATACCAAGGTGAGAGAGAATTTGTAAAAGATAATTTATCATTAGGTTATTTTGAACTAAAAGATATACCACTTGCTGAAAAAGGTATACCAGAAATTGAAGTAACTTTCTCAATAGATGTTAATGGTATTGTCTCTGTATCAGCTCTTGAAGCTTTTTCAAGAAAAGAGAACAAAATAACTATAAATAATACTCAAAATATTGCCCAGAGTTTGATAGATAAAAATATTAGTATATCAAATGAAATGAAAGAAGCAGATAAGATCGAAAAAGAAAAAATTTATATTCAAAATAATTATGAAGATATATTAAAATCTGCTTTATTTTATCTTAATGTTGATATCTTAAATAATATGCCTGAAATCAAGCAGGAATTATCTGATATTTATAACTCTTATAAAGAAAATCTATCTCTCTCTGAAAAGATAGTAATATTAGAAAGTTTAAAAAAATTGCTATATGAAATAGCGGTTATACTTAAAGAAAATAGATAAATAATACTTGATTATGATCTCTATGTACCGATAATTTAACTATGAAAAAACAATATTTTGCAGTTTTGACTATTTTATCTTTCACATTAAACTCATCAAACATATATGCTAGCCAGAATGGTTCAACGTTACCACCTAAACCTACATTTAATACAAACACAACCCCAAAGCCCTCTACATCTACAAATAATACCATTAAACCTTCCACATCTATAAATACTATTAAACCTACTACATCAGCAAATACCACTACCCCTACAAATACTTTTAAACCTACTACATCAACAAATACCACTACCCCCACAAATACTTTAAAACCAAATACAAATACCCTTACCCCTAATACTACAACAAATACTATTAAACCTTCCACATCAACAAATACCACTACCCCTACAAATACTTTAAAACCAACTACAAATACCCTTACCCC
>Ga0129333_10005431_pt1 | contig 11980 bp, 14 predicted proteins | sample CPB6_08_DNA_FD_94474 | JGI IMG/M metagenome (GOLD analysis project Ga0129333, IMG submission 94474) | Freshwater to marine salinity gradient microbial communities from Chesapeake Bay, USA - CPBay_Sum_0.6_0.8_DNA | ecosystem: Environmental > Aquatic > Marine > Coastal | place: USA: Chesapeake... | reverse complement strand
TTGTCGGGGCTGGTGGCGCTTCTGGTGCTGCTGTCACGGCAAACAACACAAACGGCAATTCTGGCGGTAGTGGTGGATCAAGTTATATCGGTGCAATTCCTAAAGCTGTAGCAAGGGGCGGCGGCGGTGGTGGCGGTGGATCCACAACATCTGGCACAGGAAGCACGATTGCCGGTGGTGTTACAGAAATTGTATCAATGCGTCAGGGAACGAACTATACCGGGAGTGGCGGCACTTCGTTCTCGACTGGTGGTGCTGCTGGCGCAATAGGTGGACTACAAGGCGGCGGTGGTGGTGGCGGTGGAAGCATTCAAGCCGATGGCTCGTTGTCTGCGGCGGGTCAAGGTGGATCGGGTGGCGGGATCAATGTTTTAAGCACTGCGACAACTGGCGGCGGTGGCGCTGCTGGTGCTTCCGCTGGCAACCCTGGGTCAGCAGGAGACGAAAACATCTCTAATGACACTGGTAGTTCTGGCGGTGGCGGTGGCGCATCTGCCTCGACTGCAAACGCTGGTGCTGGCGGGAATGGCGGGATAAGAGGCGGCGGTGGCGGAGGAGGTGGTGCTTCCAACGCTGGGTATAACTCCGGTGCTGGCGGTACTGGTGGTGCTGGTTACGTCAGAATAACGACGTTCTTCTAATGTTTGGTTTCTCAACTTTTTCTGATGCTCCGCTCAGTGGTCTTGTCGTAACGGAGGCCGGTGGATGGCAAGACATCAGGGGTGACTTTAACACTTGGGTCACGAAGTCAACCGACTCTAGTTTTCTGGTGAGAGCGTCTAACGGTGTTGACTACCAGTGTTCGCTGACAGTCTTATCGAGTTCTGCTGTTGGGTACGTTGTAAGTCTGGAAATTCTGAACAGTAGCGGGACAGGCTTTATCTGTTCTAGCAATTTGTGGCAAGATTCATCAACTTCGTCTAATGTGTGGGTGTAGACATGGCTGCTCCATTTTCAACGACTCCTGATAGCTGCGCTGTTAACTGCATTGCTATCACCCCAGCCGACTCTGATCTGGTTGCGCCTGTTCGTGCGCTCTACATCGGCGGGTCGGGTAACGTGCGGATCAACGACACCGGTGGCGGAAGCGTGATCTTCTACAACGTCCCTGCTGGCGTCATCCTGCCGGTGATGGCTCGACGGGTCTGGTCAACTAACACGACTGCAAGCAACATTGTCGGACTGCTGTAATGTTGCTCGGTCTGAACCTAAAACTCCCGAACCTGCGATCACTCGGGGGTTATGTTCCGGTTCCTGGTGCTCCGTTCATAGTGGACGGATCGACAGGGACGGAATACACGATTGGCTTGCCTGTGCGAAATAGTTCAGGCACCGATTACACCGTAGCGAGTTCCGTTAAGACTAGCAACGGAACCGAGTATTACCCGATTTAAGGAGCGTCTGCCGTGGCTGCATACGAGGTTCTTCTTCTCAACACAGCAATCCCCCAAATCCAAGCCGCACAGACTGGCGACACCTACGTTGTGCCTCGGGATATTGCGATCAACGCAACGGCGATCATCAGTGCGAACAGCGCAACCAACGCCCTGCGGATCACGCAGACAGGTGCTGGCAATGCGCTGGTGGTGGAGGACAGTGCCAACCCGGACAGCAGCCCGTTTGTAGTGACTGCGGCGGGGGATGTTGGGATTGGGACGAATGCGCCTGCAACAAAACTAGATGTGTCTGGCACAGCAAGGGTTAATTCTGTAATTGCTGCTGACGGAGCAAATGGAACTGTCCAGTTTGGGTCAACCAGCACTTACAATATTACAGGTGGCGTAGACAACGGAGGTTTCCGTTTTAACTTGCCATCTGGTGTTGATTATCAGTTTAGAATTTCAGGTTCAGACGTTATGCGTCTGACATCCTCCGGCAACCTCGGTCTAGGGGTGACGCCTAGTGCGTGGGACACATTTACAGGATTTCAAGTAGGTGGTTTGGGGGCGGCAAGCATTGGTGGTCTGTCAAACAATGTCTTTTTTGCTTCTAATGCATATTACGGAAGCGGTCAATTTAGATACGCGGCTGCGGCATCTACTGTAGCAACCATTTACAGACAGACCGCTGGGCAGCATATTTGGATTAACGCAGCTGCTGGAACTGCTGGCAATGTAATTACCCCAATCCAAGCAATGACGCTGGATGCTAGTGGGAGGTTGTTGGTTGGGACGACTGGAGTTTTTGGCTCTATAGCATCAATGGCAGGAGGCAACACTGTCACCAACGGATACGGTCAACTTTCGCTTGTTTCAACAGATGCGCTTGCTATTGACAAGGGCGGACAGATTTCGTTTAGTGGTGTAATTAATAACGTAGGCGGTCAGAACTGGCTTGCAGCGGTTGCTGGACGCAAAGAAAACGCAACAAGTGGAAACTACGCTGGCTATTTGCAACTAACCACCTGTGATTCTGGCGGAACGATGTATGAACGCGCCCGTATCACCAGCGGTGGGGATTTGTTGGTTAACACACAGACACGGCGAGGATCTGCAAGACAGACTATCTATCAAAATAGTTTGTTTATTACTGGCGATGGTCTTGCAATTGAAGATGGCAACGCAACAACTGGCGGGGCGTTTATCGGGTTTTTTGATGAATCAGGCACGAAGATCGGGAGCGTTTCTCGTAACGCAGCCGCTACGGTTGCGTACAACACTTCTTCCGACTACCGACTCAAAGATAACCCGCAGCCATTGACAAACTCCGGCGCTTTCATCGACGCGCTCAAGCCTAAGACTTGGGATTGGAAAGCTGACGGATCAAAAGGAGTGGGCTTCATTGCTCATGAGGTGCAAGAAGTAAGCCCAGGGACAGTCCTTGGTGCCAAAGATGCTGTTGACGCAGATGGTAAGCCTGTCATGCAAGCGATGGAATACGGTTCAGCCGAGTTCATTGCCAACATCATTGCTGAACTGCAATCCCTCCGCGCCCGCGTAGCCAAACTGGAGTCTAAATAATGAACTGGAACATCTCCCAGCTTGACTGCAAAGTGTCCGAGGGCGATCTGTCTGACGTCTGCATCGTCGCCCACTGGCAGTGCTCGGACACGGTAGACGGCTACTCAGCCTCCGTCTATGCGACCTGCTCGCTGCCCTCGCCTGATCCTGAGTCCTTCACCCCATACGCTGACCTGACTCAAGAGCAGGTTCTTGGCTGGATCTGGGCAAATGGGGTTGACAAGGACGCCACTGAAGCGGCAGTCTTGCAACAGATTGAAAACCAGAAGAATCCTCCGGTAATCGCTCCGGCACTTCCCTGGGCGTGAGATGCGAGTAACTTTCGGACAGTGGACGCCGGATCGACCCGGTATTGCTGACTCGCTAACGGAGGCAGAGAACTGTCTCCCGCTTGGTGTTGGCTACGGTCCAATGCCATCCGCTGCCGACTTCTCCAACTCTGCAAGCGAAAACCTGTTGACTTGTTCTGTAGGACGGTGGAACGCTGACACTCTGCTGATCGCTGCTGGCGCTAACAAGCTATTCCGTTATTGGCCTAGCAAGGTAGCAACAATTACCGGAGCGACGAACGCTAACCCTTGCGTAATTACCGCTACGGGTCACGGGTTCCGTACAGGGATCACAGTATCGATTGCCGCTGTCGGTGGGATGACGCAGCTAAACGGCAACTCTTACGTTATAACGGTGATCGATGCTAACTCGTTCAGCCTGAACGGGGTTAACTCAACAGCGTTCGGCACTTACACCTCTGGAGGCACAGCGACAACGCTGAAGTACCTCCAAGACGTATCGCGCACCGCGTCTGCCTACACAACGACAACACAGTGGACGTTCACTCAGTTTGGTCAAACGTTGATTGCTGCGAACGGTCTGGACAAACTCCAGGCATGGACGGTTGGATCATCTTCCAACTTTATTGATCTGAACGCATCTGCTCCGTCTGCTCAATTTGTGACTGCTGTTCGTGACTTTGTAGTTACTGGCAAGCAGGCAAGCTATCCCAATCGAGTGCAATGGTCTGACATCAACGACGCTACAGACTGGACATCTGGTTCTGGTAGTCAGGCTGATTCGCAGGATATTCCTGATGGTGGTGAAGTTCGAGGGTTGACTGGTGGTGAGTTTGGGCTTGTGCTCATGGAGCGTTCCATCGTGCGGATGACGTACATCGGCGCTCCCCTTTATTTCCAGTTCGACACGCTCACCCGTTCGCTTGGCTGCTACGAGTCCCGTTCTGTCGTGCAGTACGGGGCGATGACCTTCTTTCTGTCAGACGATGGGTTCTTTGTCTGCGATGGTCAGACGGTTAAGCCAATCGGCGCTGAGAGGGTGGACCGTTGGTTCTACTCTGTACTTGACCCGAACAAACTGGCTGAAATGTCTGCTGCTGTTGACCCGATCAACAAGACGGTGACTTGGTGCTTCACCGACATCTTCCAGATGAAACAACTGCTGGTCTACAACTGGCAGGTAGACAAGTGGACGCATGGCGAGACGACTGCTGACTATGTGAGCACTGTTGCTACAAGCAGCACTGACCTGGAGAGTCTAGCCGCGCTGTATCCGAACATTGATACGGTCCCTGCGAGTTTGGACTCTAGGATTTGGTCTGGCGGCAAACTGATTCAGGGTGGGGTCGATGGGGATAAGATCATTTCGTTCGGCGGTGACGACCTTACTGCTACGCTTCAGACTGGCGATATTGAGGCGCAGGGTCTTGAATCTATCATCACGCTTGCGAGGCCACTGATTGACAACGGGTCAGCTACTGTTGCGGTAGCGTCTCGGAAAAGGCTGGACGGGAACATCAGCTATGCGAGTGCTGTTGCTGCTGATTCTGATAATCGGGTGTCTCTACGTTCTCGCGGTAAGTTTCATCGTCTATCTGTTGTTCCGACTGGCAATTGGGTTAGTGCCGTAGGTGTTGACGTAGATCTGATTCCGACTGGGGGCCGATGATGTTTCTGCGTCTGCCCCAGGCCGGTGGACAGCCGAGGCAAGTCGCTGAAGTTGTCAACCGGATTCTCGACGGTAAGATCAACTCTGTCGGTACTGTTACCCTTGCAACGGGGAACGCCACGACAACGACCCTTCTGGACGCTAGGATCAGCGAAGAATCGATGATTCTGTTCGTCCCGTACAGCGCTGCTGCGATAGCCGATGCAGTGCCTTATGGAGCGTTTCAAGACACCACAGACCAGACCGCTGCAAGCACAACTGCTGCGTATGCGGTTAAGTTCAACACAACGGACTATGCTGTTGGTGTTGCGATTGTCAGCAACTCGCAGATTATCGTTCGGTCTGCTGGCGTCTACAACATCCAGTTTTCGTTCCAGTTCGCCAATACCAATGTTGCCATTCAGGACATAGACATCTGGTTCCGCAAGAACGGGACCGATGTAGCGGGGTCGAACAGTAAGTTTTCAGTCCCTAATAGTCATGGTGGTACGGATGGCCATCTGATTGCTGCGCTGAATTTCTATATCCAACTAGCAGCGGGTGACTACGTTCAGATAATGTGGGCGACCACTTCTACAGATGTGACGCTGGAGCAGTTGCCAGCGCAGACAAGTCCGACGCGACCGACGACTCCGAGTGCAATTGTCACGATCAACAAGGTGGACGAATCATCATCGTCTGACATCTACGCATCGAACCAGACTCAGGGTCAGTGTACGGTCAACCATTTTGCTAACGCAACCGCAGACAAGACGTATCGGTATGTCGTCCTTGGATAGGGTGTTCATCGAGCCGCAGAAGTTGCGCGAAATCTGGGGCTGGGTCAGACCTGGGCTGATAGAAGTTCAAGAATACTCGGATGGCAACTGGATACCGGAGGATGTGTATACCGACTGTTTTAATGGCCGGTCGATGTTGTGGGTAGTGATGGATCAGGGTAAGCCTGTTGGGTTTGGAGTGATGCAACCGTTGGGTGACTGCCTTCATGTTTGGTGTGGTTGGGGGCAGATGCTGATGGATGAGGGCTTTAGACACATCCGCGAGATTGCGAAAGCGGGTGGAGCGCGTAGAATTTCATTTGACTCAAATCGTCCCGGTTGGGAGCGTGTAGCGAGAAAACACGGATTCCGACCCAAGCAGTGGATAGCAGAGGTGTAATCATGGCCGGTGGTGGTTCTCAACAAGTCTCACAACAGCGGATTGATCCGACTGTTCAACCATTTGTAGAGTTTGGGCTACAACAGGCGAAAAACCTGTATGGAACCGGTGAGGGGCCAAAGTATTACGAAGGCCAGACCTACATCGGTCCTAGCCAGTTCACGACCCAGGCGCTAGAAGCTGCTGGTCAGCGAGCGATGGCAGGTTCTCCGCTCCAGCAGACCGCGCTACAACAGCAACTTGGAACGGTATCCGGTGCGTATCTCGGACCGAATCCGTTCCTACAAGGCGCTATCGCTGCTGCGTCCCGTCCGTTGGAGCAACAATTCCAGCAACGTCTAGGACAAATCCAGTCACAAGCGTCTGCTGCTGGCCGATATGGATCGGGTGCACAGGCTCAGTTGGAAAGCGGTGCTACAGAGGCATTTGCTCGTGGTTTGGGTGACATCTCTCAGCAGATGGCATATCAGAACTACGCACAGGAACGTGCTAGACAAGAAGCCGCAGCCGCTGCTGCTCCGGGTCTGGCTCAGTCCGAGTTCGCCGACCTTGAGCGTCTGTTGCAAGCAGGACAGGCTCAAGAGGCTTACCAAGAGCAAGCGCTTGCAGCAGACATTGCTCGGTTTAACTTTGGCCAGCAAGCCCCGTATAGCGCTCTACAGAGCTTCCTGGGATCGGTCTACGGTGCTCCGATGGGGACGATCACTACTGCGCCGACGTATCGCTCGCCTATCGCTGGTGCGCTTGGTGGTGGTCTAGCTGGGTACACCTTGGGTGGCATGGCGGGATCGCAATACGCCGTTCCTGGCGCTGTTGCTGGTGGTCTGTTGGGCGCAAGCGGGAGGTAACATGGCTGATCCGGCAACGATGATGATGGCAGGTGCTGCGCTGGGTGCGGCAACCAATCGAGACGACCCGCTGAAAGGCGCGATGATGGGCGCTGCACTGGGGGGCGTTGGCGGCGGTATCGCATCCGGTGCGATGGGTGGTGCTGGTGCTGCAGGTGTTGAAGGTGCAGGGATTTCGCTTGTAAGGCCGGATGTCGCTCCTGTCCTGTCTGACTACATTACTGCTAGTCAGGCGCAAGGATTGGTGCCGATGGCTGGCGATCAAATTGCGCCTACCGTTGTAGAACAGTTTGCGTCTCCTACGTTCGACTTTGATGCGATCGCTCGTGCGAGCCTTGGAAGCGATCTCCCAGGTGCGTCTGCGGTTGCTGGCGCATCTCCTGTGCAAGCCAGGTTCAACCCGATGCAAGCCTTGTCTGCTATGAATATGCTGGGTGGTCAGCAACAGCCGCAACCAATAGTAAGTGGTGGGGTAAAGCGCGGTGATCCTCGGCTAGTGCAGCAAGACCCAATCATGTCGCTGCTGGCTCCTAAGCGTGTTGAGAAACGACGAATCAGCCTGTTGTGAGGGCAAACATGGACCTTTCTAATTTCTTCCCTGCTGTGCCTTCTTACCTTCCGGGTCTACTGGGAGAGGAACAGGCAAGGCTAGCCCAGCGTCAGGCGCAACAGCAGGGTCTGCTGGGTGCTGCTCTCGGACTCATGCAAGCCGGTGCGCCTAGCCGTACTCCGATCTCCACCGGACAGGCGTTGGCGCAGGGTCTGGCGGCTGGACAACAAGCGTATGGCAATGTTCTACAGCAGAGAACGCAGGAAGCATTGATCTCGCAACAACTTGCAGAGCAGCAGCGAAAGTTGCAACAGCAACAAGCCATGCGTCAGTTGTTTCCGCAAGTGTTCCAGCAGACTGTCGAGCGAGGTGCGATGGCTGGAGAAGAAGGCCCGATTCCTACCGCTCAACCACGCATCTCGATTGATCCGCAAAAGCTGTCCATGCTTGCGATGGCATCTGGCGATCCGCTGGCTGCACTTGGAAATATTGCGAAGATCGTTCCTGAGTTGAGGAGAGGTGGTCTGATTGCAGGGATGGATGCGGGGGTTGACCCGTTTGCTCCGTTCATGGCGAGTGACAACCCGAACCTGCAAGCGATCGCCGCGCAGTATTCGCGTTCGTTTAAGTCTGGCGCTCTGGATGAAACCCAAGTTGGGCGAGCGTTAGAAAGCCTTGGGAGGATGGCTGAATCTGCTGCAAAACCTTCGTCACTTCGTGGTGACTATGAATATGCAATGGCGCAGCGGCGTAGAGAAGGCCAGCCAACAATATCGTTTGAACAGTATCAAGAAAACCTTCGCAGAGCCGGGGCTGGAAGTACAAGCACAGTTGTCTATCCTCCTGGTGCGATTGCCCCTGGAGCATCAGCACAAAGTGAAATTGATAAGGCATTGTTGAGTTCTGGTTCTCGGTTGCAGGTGTTGAACCGGATTTCTGAAGGTTATCGTCCAGAGTTCTTGCAGACTAGGTTCAAAGTTGCTCAACGGCTTGTTGAGTTGGGTGAAAAACTTGGGCGTGAACCTAACCCAGAGGAACGACAAAATCTTGAACAGTTCGCAAGATTTAAGCAAGACTCTGTTCGTCAGTTGAATCAGTACATCAACGAAATCACTGGCGCTGCAATTGGTCAAGGAGAGGAAGCGGAGCGTCTCAAATCTGGCGTTCCTAACCCTGGTGAGGGTCTGTTCGGCGGCGATAGCCCGACTGTGTTCTTGTCAAAACTTAACAATACTGTTCGTGACTTGCGTTTGGCCGAGGCTCGTTTGCAGTACATCAAGACCAAAGGCTTTAATCTGCAAGACGTAACGCTTGACCAAATGCCAACGATCATGCGAAAACGCAAAGAGCAAATTGTGAAGGATTTCGGGCTTGATGAAGCGAACCCGACGGATAGGGAAGTGTTAAGAAATCGTCTTGCATCTGAGTTCGGTTTGCTTTGAGGTAATCATGGCTGACGTAATTGATGAACTTTTGTCAGGCAGACAAGCTGCGCCCCGCAAAGGGCCAGACGTAATTGATGAGCTTTTGACTCCGCAGCGCGGAAGGTTCTTCTACCAGGAGCCTGCCGAGATTGTTCGCACTCCAGAAGCCGCAGCAAGACCATCCACAGCGTTAGCGGCAGGGGTTCCTACTGACATTCAGTCAGCAATTAGAGTGTTTGCTAAGGCAAGAGGTATCCCAGAGGAGCGTTATCGCGTTTATCGTGGGGACATCTTCTATCAAGGGGATGATGGTAGGTTGTATGCAGAAGTTCCTGGGATGTTGAAAGCCCCGATGACATCTGCTGCGTTCATTGCTCCTGATATTGCAGAGGCGATCCCTAGTGTTGCGACCGGGATTGCTACCGCTCCAATGTTGTTAGGTGGGCCTGGAGGTGCTGCGGCATCAATCGGGCTAACTGGTGCGGCTGGCGCTGCATCAAGCGCAGGAAGGCAGGCTCTTGCTGGTCTGCTAGGTGGGCAAGAATTCAGCCCTGGTCAAGTTGCTGCTGCTGGGCTTATGGAAGCCGGGACGCAGCTTATTCCGTATGGCATGGGCAAAATTGCTCAACGGAGCCTTGCGCGAGATATTTCTAGGCTTGACCCGCAACAAATCGCTGAATTGCAGAGACTTGCGCAACAGCAAGGAATTCAACTCACTCCAGGTGAAATTACAAATCTTCCCAGTCTAAAAGCCCAACAGAAGGTGCTAGGCAACATTCCTGGCGCACAAGATGTGCTTGGTGACTTTTACGGCAAGCGTTATACAGAGCAGATTCAACCTGCTGTTGATAGGTTCTTGTCTAGCATCAGTTCTCTGGATGACCCGATGACTGCCGGATTCCGAGGACAACAAGCATTGCGTACAAGGCTTGAGACGCTTCAAACGCAACGAGAACAAGCTGCAAGACCGATTTATGAACAAGCATTCAGAAATTCTCCTCCTGTCGACATCAGCCCTGTTGCAGCGACTTTAGATCAGCGGATGGCAATAGCAAAAGGCGAGGAGCTTACAGAGTTGCGGCGCATTCGCTCGATGCTTAACCGAGACGTTACGCGACTCAACGCTCAAGGCGATGAGGTTACGGAGACAGTTTTAGAGAATCGCGCACCAGCATTGCAGCGGGTCAAGTTTGCTATTGACAAGATGCTACGAGGCGAAGCGGTTTCTTCAATGGATGCTACGATTAGGCGAGAGATAACGGGGATTCAAGACCAGTTGGTGCGGTCTATGGAAGATGCGATCCCTGAATACGGTTTGGCAAACCGTGAGTTCGAGAGACTATCTGAGCCTATCAACCGGTTCATGGAGCGCAGACCTGGGTTGTCCCTCATCAACATGAGCCAAGACAACCTCGATCAATTTGCTAACAGGGTATTTGGGGACACCACTCCTGCATCTCCGCAATCAATCCGTTACACAAGACAGCAGATTGAGCAGTCTGGTCCAAATGGCCCGATCATTTGGAATGAAGTCACTCGTTCATACTTGGAAAACGTATGGCAGAAGGCAATGAAACCGACTGCGACAGCGACCGAGCAGAAGGTTGACGCCGGGTTGTCATTTAGGAACATTTTGTTAGGCGATGAAAAGCGCATCAAAGCACTGCAAGCTGCTATGAACCCGCAGCAATTTGCGGCATTGAATGATCTCGCTAAGGTGTTAGAGGCTGCTGGACGAGTTAAGAAACTTGGATCAGACACTGCGTTCAATAGTCTTGTTCTAGAAGATATGAAAGAGACTGTTCCTGGATTAGCTGTTCAAGGAATGACCCCGGTAAAGAACTTGCAGAATTACTTTGCAAGGCAAGCGTTCATGAAAAACGCTGATGTGCTGGCTGAGATTGTTACGAGTCCAGACGGGATAACTCGCATGAGAGAGTTGCGTAAACTTAGTCCACAGCAACCTAAATTCTGGTCTGGGTTGGCTCAAGCACTAGCAAGCACAGGCTCTTTTGCTGTTTCGGAAGTGTTGGAGTAACCATGACAATCGCAAAACTCAGCGAGTATTCGACCACTCCTGCAAGCAACACCGACATCGGTGGGATCAACATCAACGAAGGGTGTTCTCCTGCTAACCTGAACAACGCCATCCGAGAGTTGATGGCACAGTTGAAGGATTTTCGAGACGGGACAATTGCTGGCGCTGTTGTAACGCCAACTAACAACCAATTGACTGTTCGTGGTGGCGGCACTGGCCTTATATCGTCAGGCACATCAGGCAACGTCTTAACGTCTGACGGGTCAGGTTGGGTTTCGTCTGCTCCAAACTACGTCCCTACCGGCGGCATGATGATGTGGGGCACTGCCTCCGCTCCGACCGGCTATCTCCTGTGTAACGGTGCTGCTGTCTCCCGCTCGACCTATTCTGCGCTGTTTGCCGTGCTAGGTACGACATACGGATCGGGTGACGGGTCTACTACGTTCAACTTGCCGGACTTCCGCGACCGCTTCCCTGTTGGTGCTGGCACGACGTACAGTGCTAACTCTACTGGTGGTAGTGCAAACGCAATCACTGTCAGCCACACTCACACCTTTACGACTGGATCTGCTGGTTCTGCAAGCGGTTCTGCTGTGCTTGGCAACTCTGGCGACTTTGGCCCGAGGAGCGCAAGCGGCATCATGTCTGTTAGCACTTCGCTAGCAAATCGTCCACAAGGTTCTGCTGGTGGTGGATCGTTTGAAAGTCTGAATATCACGATTCCAGACCATACACACACCGGAACAACTGATTCAACGGGTTCGTCTGGCACCAATGCGAACCTCCCGCCCTATCTGGGTGTTTACTTCATCATCAAGACATGAACGACATCGAGGCTAAACTCATGACGCACGAAGAAGTCTGCGCTGTTCGCTACGATGGCATCAACGCTCGTCTGAAGCGTCTTGAGCAGATTCTTATTGGCAGTGCTGCGTTCATCATTGCGCTTTTGTTGGGGTTGGTTCTGAAAACATGATCGAAGTCGCTGTTGTACTCGCTACCGCCCAAGCCGCTGTCGCTGGCATCAAGCAAGCGATTCAGAT
>Ga0129333_10005429_pt1 | contig 11981 bp, 13 predicted proteins | sample CPB6_08_DNA_FD_94474 | JGI IMG/M metagenome (GOLD analysis project Ga0129333, IMG submission 94474) | Freshwater to marine salinity gradient microbial communities from Chesapeake Bay, USA - CPBay_Sum_0.6_0.8_DNA | ecosystem: Environmental > Aquatic > Marine > Coastal | place: USA: Chesapeake... | reverse complement strand
TGGTTGAAGGCATGAAGGGTCTGTTCAATCCCACTGACACCATCAGCAAGCAGTTCAAGAACGGCATGATGGGTACTGGTGTTCTGGGCTTTGAAGAGATCAATATGTCTCAGTCGATCAAGGTTCACACCACGGGTTCGCGTGACGCCTCTGCCTCCACTCTGGTGAAGACTCCTGGCGTTACCAGCGAAGGCGCTTCCAGCATTCTGCTTGAGCAAGGCTCTGTGACCACGACCATCAAAGCTGGTGACGTATTCACGGTTGCTGACTCTTATGCAGTCAACCCGCAAACTCGTGAATCCACTGGTTCGCTGTTCCAATTCGTTGCTCTGGCTGATGCCACCGCTTCGTCTGGTACTTGGACTGTGACCGTGGCTCCGATGTACTCGGCCTCTCACGCTTTGGCAACGATGACTGCTCTGCCTGTTACTGGCAAAGCCGTTACGTTCCTGGGTGCTGCTTCCAGCCAGTACGCTCAGAACCTGGTGTACCACAAGGATGCCATCACGTTTGCTACCGCTGACCTGTTGCTGCCCCAGGGTGTTGACATGGCTTCGCGTGCCGTTCACAACGGTATCAGCCTGCGTGTTGTGCGTCAGTACGACATCAACAACGACCGTATGCCTTGCCGTATCGACGTTCTGTACGGCTACAGCACGATCCGTCCGCAAATGGCGGCTCGTATCTGGGGCTAAATTGAATGGGGGCTTCGGCCCCCTTCTACACATTTCTTTTGAAAGGATTTCATCATGGCTCTCCCTAATGGCGCTGGCGGTTATCAACTCGGCGACGGTAACGTCAACGAACTCACCCTCGGCTACTCTGCTGCTCCCCTGTCGCAAGCCGGTACTGCAACCCTGTCTGCTGCTCAAGTCACCGCTGGTGTTTTGATCGTTGGCTCGGGCGCTACCGCTGCTCAGACCTACACGCTGCCTGCAACTAGCACGATTGACGCTGCTGTGTCGTCTGCAAAGATTGGTAGCACGTTTGATCTGAACGTGATCAACATCGGCACCAGCTCCGGCACCGCTGCTCTGGCAATGGGTTCTGGCACTGGCTTCAGCGATGGCGGCAACTCTACGGTAGCTTTGGCTATCACTTCCAGCGCACTCTTCCGTTTCCGCAAAACGGCTGATCTGGCTTGGTCAGTGTACAAAGTGGCCTAAACCTAGACGGGGGCTTCGGCCCCTGTTTTTTAAGGAACAATCATGCCTAATACGAAAGCAGTTGGCGTCGCGTACAGCGACCCACAATTTGATAGCGTAGCGGTTACTGGTGCTTCTTCTTTGGCTGCGGTTACCGCAACCACTGTTGGTGCTACCGGTGCTGTTTCTGCTATGTCTGGCACCGCAGTGCCTGCTGGTGGCACGGCTGGTGCTGGTCTGCTGGTTTCCAGCACGGCTAACCTGGGCGTATTCTTTGGTTCTGGTGCGCCTACTCTGTCGGCTGCACAAGGATCACTGTATATGCGTACGGATGGTTCCTCTACGTCTACCCGGCTGTATGTAAATACAAACGGTTCGACTACGTGGACTAACGTAACAACCGCCGCTTAATAAAAGGGGCTTCGGCCCCTTTTTCAACTATGCCACTCATTTACCTCAAACATCCCAAGCACGGAACCAAGATTGCTACCATTGAGATGGAAGCAGTTTATGATGAGAAAAATGGTTGGGTGCGCTATACTCCCGACACGCCTTCAGAAGCTGAAGAAGCGGTTAACACACTCGTGGTAAAGCGCAAATACACCCGCAGGGTGGAAACTGAAGGAGCCTGACATGGCTAGTGCTGGCGATCAAATCAATCGGGCATTGCGTCTGCTGGGTGTATTGGCAGAAGGTGAAACTCCGTCTGCGGCTGTCTCTACTGATGCTCTGACTGCGCTCAATCAGATGATTGACAGTTGGAACACTGAGCGCTTGGCTGTGTACGCCACGCAAGATCAAGTGTTTACTTGGCCTGCTGGTCAGATTACTCGCACTCTTGGGCCTACTGGTGATTTTGTAGGCAATCGTCCTGTTCTTATTGACGACTCTACATACTACCGAGATACCGGCACCAATGTCAGCTTTGGCATCAAATTGATCAATCAACAGCAGTACAACGGTATTGCTGTCAAGACTGTCACAAGCACTTATCCACAGGTCATGTGGGTAAACATGGAGTACCCCAATATCTCTATGACGGTGTATCCAAGGCCGACGAGGGAATTGGAATGGCACATTGTGTCAGTTGAAGAACTGTCGCAGCCAGCTACGTTGGCGACTGAATTGTCTTTCCCGCCAGGCTATCTACGTGCTTTCACGTACAACTTGGCAATGGAGATTGCACCAGAGTTTGGCGTAGAGCCAAGCCCACAAGTCAAGCGTATTGCCATGACCAGCAAGCGCAACCTCAAGCGCATCAACAATCCTGATGACGTTATGTCTATGCCGTATTCGCTGGTGGCGACTCGGCAGAGATTTAATGTGTACGCCGGGAATTACTAAGTGAAAACCCCAATACTTGGTTCATCGTATGTTGCTCGTAGCGTCAATGCTGCGGCCAACAGAATGATCAACCTGTTTCCAGAAATCATCCCAGAGGGTGGCAAGGAACCGGGTTTTCTGAACCGTGCGCCAGGTTTGAGATTTTTGCAAACGGTGGGCACCGGCCCAATTCGTGGCTTGTGGTCACATCGCACCAATGGCTCTGACTTCTATGTCGTTTCTGGAACAGAAGTCTACAAACTTACCAGCACGACCGGAACGCCTGTCAAGCTGGGTGATGTGACTGGCACTGGCCCTGTCAGCATTGCTGACAACGGCACTCAGTTGTTCTTTGCCTGCAACCCTGATGGCTTCATTTACAACGAATCTACCAATGTCTTCCAACAAATCACCGACCCAGATTTTCCTGGCGCTGGTAGTGTTGGCTATCTGGACGGTTACTTTGTGTTCAATGAACCCAACAGCCAACGGGTTTGGGTAACGCAACTACTGGATGGAACCTCGGTGGATCCGCTGGACTTTGCCAGCGCTGAAGGTTCACCCGATGGCTTGGTGGCGTTGAATGTTGACCACCGCGAAGCATGGTTGTTTGGTACTGACTCTGTAGAAGTCTGGTATGACGCTGGACTGCCTGACTTTCCTTTGCAACGCATTCAAGGTGCGTTTAACGAGATTGGCTGCGCGGCTGCGTATTCTGTTGCCAAGTTGGACAATCGTTTGTTCTGGCTGGGCGCGGACGCTCGTGGTCAAGGCATTGTCTATACGGCTGAAGGCTATACAGGTAAGCGCATTTCCACACACGCCATTGAGTATGCGATTGCACAATACGGCAACATCAGTGATGCGGTGGCCTACACCTATCAGCAAGAAGGCCATGCTTTCTATGTGCTGAATTTTCCCACGGCTGATGCCACTTGGGTTTACGACGTAGCCACTGGCGTATGGCACGAGCGTGCTGGCTTTGTAGATGGTGAATTTACCCGGCATCGCGGCAATTGCCAGTGCAACTTTAGCGGCAACATCATCATAGGTGACTATGAAAACGGCAATATCTACGCTTTTGATTTGGATGTGTACGCTGACAACGCCCAAACCCAAAAGTGGCTTCGATCATGGCGTGCCTTGCCTACGGGCAAAAATGACCTGAAACGTACCGCGCATCACAGTCTGCAACTGGATGCCGAGTCTGGTGTTGGTTTAAGCATTGGTCAAGGTAACAATCCACAAGTCATGCTTCGTTGGAGTGATGATGGCGGTCACACCTGGTCAAACGAGCATTGGGCACCAATGGGTGCTACCGGCGAATATTTCAAGCGTATCTTCTGGCGTCGTCTTGGCATGACCATGAAGCTGCGTGACCGTGTGTATGAAGTGTCAGGCACAGATCCGGTCAAGATTGCCATCATGGGTGCTGAGTTGATTATCAGCGGCACTGACGCATGACAGTCCAAAACCTCACGCAAATCCCAGCGCCACGGGTGCCGCTTATTGACGAGCGCTCGGGCCTGATGTCGCGTGAGTGGTACAGGTTTTTTATCAATCTGTTCAATTTGACCGGCAACGGTAGCAACGTCACCTCGCTGACTGACTTGCAGATTGGGCCACCGACGCAATCCTGGCAAGAGATGGTGCCTAATTCTGATGCAACGGTGCAGCCTCCAATTGGCGTTGAAGCATTGGCACAAATTGCGGCTTTGGTAAGTGATGCCCAACCTACAACCAACAGCGAAATAATTGCTCAGTTGGCAACATTAGCCAACGAGGTAGAAGCTGCGTTGCTGCAACCGCCAGTGCCAGAAATTCAGCATTTGCATTACGGTGCCTTTCACGACACCACCAGTCAAACTGCGGCTGCGATTAACACGGCGTATGCCATGACTTTTAACTCCACTGATTTTCAAGATGGAGTTGAAATTGGCAGTCCAACATCGCGTATCATTTGCCGTAATCTTGGTGTGTACAACTTCCAGTTTTCAGCACAAGCTACAACCGGAAGTGCGTCATCGCACTATATGTATGTTTGGCCTCGCGTCAATGGCGTTGACATTCCTGATTCGTCAACGCGAGTTGAATTTAAGGGTTCTGGAAATGACCAAGTGTTGGCTTGGAATTTCTTGCTACGGATGCAGGCCAATGACTATTTTGAGCTGATGTGGAGTGCAACTGATACTTCAATTCAATTGTCTGCTTATGCCGCTTCTGCGCCATCGCCAGCAATTCCTTCTGTTATTTTGACCGTTACTGAGGCCACTATATGAGCGCCACACTTAGCCCTGTACCCAAGCTGCAATTCTTTGATGCCAATGGCGCACCACTGGTGGGCGGCAAGCTGTATAGCTACACGGCAGGTACGACTTCGCCACTGGCAACGTATGTTGACTCTGCTGGCACAACGACCAACACCAACCCTGTCATCTTGGACAGCCGTGGTGAAGCCAATGTGTGGCTGGGTGCTGCTACGTACAAACTGGCTTTGTACAGTGCTACCAATGTTCTCATCTGGACAGTGGATGATATTACTGATACCTTGGCTGTATTAGCAGCATCTGGTGGCAGTGCTTTGGTTGGCTTCCTCCCAGCAGGAACCGGCGCTGTCACAACCACTGTGCAGACCAAGCTGCGTGAGAGTGTGAGTGTGAAGGACTTTGGGGCGGATCCAACTGCATCAGCATCTGTAAACACGGCGGCCATTCAAGCGGCTGCGGATTACTGCGAATCAACTGGCGCGCTTTTACAAGGTGCTCCGGGCACTTATTCGACCAACGGAACCATTACTCTTAACTGCTCTGGTGATCTTTCCGAGATGACCATCAGTTGCCCCGGCGCTACTGTCTCCCCTGCTGTGCGCGTGGGTAAGACGACGGGCGGGCAGTCTGGTTTGCGACTGCTGCTCAAGCTGCCGAAGGTCAACAACTCGTCCAAGACCGTCCCCGGCTGGTCTGGGTTTGATTCGGCCATCGGTGTTGATATTGCTAACCTGTACTTCTCAGAAATCACAATTCCGCGTGTTTTCGGGTTCGGCATCAACCTGTATGTGGGTGGCTACAACAGCACAGGCAACGCCTACAACAATTTCCACATTCTTCAGCTTGTGGATGGCAAGGTAAACCTAAAGCTGGGTGGCCGAGACGCAAATTCGTGGTCAAACGAAAATAACTACTTCTGCGGTGCGTTTGCAAGGTCATCATCTGAAGGCACTTCACCTATCACTGGTGCTTATTCGATTTGGCTGGATGGCGTGACAGGCACGGGTGTTAACAATAACGTCTTCTACAAACCTTCTGTTGAAACAGACAGCGACGAGTTCCAATTTAACTTTGCAGACGCTCAAAACAACACCGTCATCAACCCACGGTTTGAAGTAACAGGCGGTGGTCGGGTTCGCTTTTTCAGTAGCATTTCTGGGGATACTTCGGACAACGTATTTATTGGTGGGTATCAGTCAGCAGGTATTAACTACACCTTTGCCGGGTCTACCAGCCCGCAAAACAAATACTACGGATCACGCACAGGTGATTCGCTTGACTTTACAGGTAACGGTGTTGCCATTGTCAACAGAACGTCTGCTGGATCGACGGCTCCACACTTGCAGGGTTTTGGCCCTGGGCAGAATGCGCTTGGTAAATCCTCAGCAAGCACGGATTGGACTTATAGACTATATGCGGACGGGATGCAGTTTAAGCGCAGCGGCGAGTCCTTCCAAAGGCTGGAGTTTGACGGTAACGGGTCGAATATCTGGATAGGTGATGGTACAGGTACACCAACACGCGGGTTCACCATTGTTGGTTCTTCGGCACTGGTGCTGACCGCTCCTTCATCAGGTGTTGTTAGAACATCTACGGACAACAGCACATCCATCGGCAACGCCAGCTTCCGCTGGTCTGTTGTCTACGCTGGCACCGGCACGATCAACACCTCTGACGAGCGAGAGAAGCAGGACATTGCCGACCTTGACGCAGCCGAAAAGCGTGTGGCGACCGCTCTCAAGCGGATGGTCAAGAAGTTTCGGTTCAAAGATGCAGTGCAAGCCAAGGGCAACAACGCTCGTATTCACGTTGGTGTTATTGCTCAGGAAGTGATAGCAGCGTTTGAAGCTGAAGGGCTGGACGCCAACCGCTACGCCATTGTCTGCTACGACGAGTGGGACGCCGCTGATGAAATATTGAGCGAAGAAGGTAACGTCATTTCTCCAGCGCGTGAAGCTGGCAACCGTTACGGTGTGCGCTACGAAGAACTGCTGGCTTTCATCATCTCGGCTCTGTAATGCTCCCCCTAATAACCCTCCTCCAGCTCCTCGACATCTGGACAACGCACAAGTGCTTGTCCCGGTCTAACACGGTTGAGAGCAATCCAATCCTAGCCAAGCTGTTCGGCAAGATCGGTGTCCTGCCTGCGCTCATCCTGATGAAGGGCAGCTACATCGCGCTGCTCTGGTGGGCTGAGAAGTACGTGCCTGTTGAACTGTTGTATGCCATCGCAGCGTTTTACGTCTGGGTGGTCTGGAATAATCTACGTATCCTAAGGAGTGCAAAGTGACCGTTACAGTCAAGGTACTTATCCCGGCAAAGATTGCCGAGAACACGCAAACAACCCAATACACGGCGTCCAACGTGACGACCATTATTGACAAGTTCACGGCCACCAACTACAGCGCTACTGCGGCTACCATCAGCATCAATCTGGTGACGGGTGCTGACACGGCTGGCAATCAAAACTTGATCACAAAGACCAAGACATTGCAGCCTGCCGAGGTGTACACTTTCCCTGAGATTGTGGGCCAGGTGCTGTCGCCCAGCGGCTTCATTTCCACAATTTCCGGGACGGCCAGTGCTATCAATATTCGGGCTAGTGGGCGGGAGGTAAGTTAAATGTTTGAATTTCTCATTCCAGCCGCTGCTTCATTATTGGGCAGCAGTATGCAATCCAGCGCAGCTTCCAGCGCAGCTGCACAACAATCTGCTGCTGCCGACCGCGCTGCCCAGCTTCAAAAGGAAATGTTTGAGAAGCAGATTGGTCTGCAAGAACCTTTCCGGCAAGCTGGCATGGCGGGTCAAAACCGACTGATGGAGTTGCTTGGTCTGCGAATGCCTGCTCAAGCTGGTGTTGGTGGCGCTCCTGCCATGCGGTCTGAAGCTGATTTGCGTAATGCTTTGGCATCGCAATACACAACGCCAGCATCTACCAGAACTATTGGTGGTCGTGAAAGCGAATATACCGTTGATGTTCCCGCTTCTGTAAACGAAGCCGGTCTTGCCGCTGCCATACAAGCTGCTCAAGCCCAAGACCAAGCTGCACTGACTGCCTATCAAGCCCAACAAGCACAAGCTGCACCAAGTGCAGACTTTGGCAAGTATGCCCGTGACTTTGGAATGTCTGACTTCCAAGCGGATCCAGGCTATGCCTTTCGTTTGGCTGAAGGTCAGAAAGCATTGGAGCGTACAGCCGCAGCTCGTGGTGGTCTGCTATCTGGTGCAGCGCTCAAGGCGGCTACGCGATACGGTCAAGAGGCTGGTTCGCAAGAGTTCACGAATGCGTTTAATCGGTATCAAACCAATCGAGCCAATCAGTTGAACCCGCTGCAAAGTCTTGCCAACCAAGCGCAAACGTCTGCCAATACTATGGGCAGTGCGGCTAGTCAGTATGGCTCCAATGTTGGCAATCTATACTTGGGCCAAGGTGAGGCGCAAGGCAATGCGTTGCTGGCTGGCGCGAGATCCAGAGGGTCTGCATACCAAGGAATTGGCGAACTGTATGGACGAACTCAGCCTAACTTTGGTTCATTGTTTGGTGGTGGCAGTAGTGCATCCAGTAGTCCTGCTTATTATGATCCTTATGCCCAATTTGGCTATGGTTCAAGCACTTAAGGATTAATCATGGCTTTGAATTTCGGAATTCTTGATCTTGATGCGCCAGCCAAGATTGCTGGTAGTGTTTATGCTGGGCAGCAACAACGTCAGCAAAATGAGTTGGCCCAGCAACAAGCTGCTATGCGTCAGCAAGAAATGGGAATGCGCCAACAAGAGGCTGTAAGACAAAACGAACTCGCGCAACAACAAGCTGAAATGCGTCAGCAAGAGTTTGGGTTGCGACAGCAAGAATTTGGATTGCGCCAGCAAGAGGTTGCACGACTAGATGAAGATCGCAAACTCAAACTTGCCAATGCCGAGCGCCGTAAGCAGTTTTTGACCAATCTTTCTTCTCAAATGGAAAAAGGCGGTCATAAACTTGACCGACCAACGCTTGGGCAAATGCTGCAATTTGGCATGGAAACTGGTGAAGATTCGCTCATTCAACTAGCAACCAAAGGTATGCAGGCACTGGATGAGCAAGAGCAGTTCAACACCGAAATGGGACGCTTTGCACCTAAAGCCGCGCCTGTTGCGCCTGCTGTATCTGGTGCTTTGGGTTCAGGCACTTTTGGCATTACGCCAGCACCAGTTGCATTGCCTACGCCCGGAGTTTCACCAGCAGTGCCATCGTCTATTCGTCAGCCACCGGCTGTAGCCAATGCTTTGAATGTTGGCGGTCAATCAATAGATCGCAATATGCTGGCGCAAATGGCGATGAGTCCTAACAAAGCGGTACGTGATCGTGCGGCATCGTTGGGGCAGTTATTGCCAAAGGAATCTTCGCAACCTGCTTCATTGGTAGAGCTTCAAGCGTATATGGCAATGACGCCTGATGAAAAAACCGCATTTGAGAAATTGCAAAAAATCAAAGCTACCAACGTAACCGCAACTGCAACCTCAACCACTCCTACCGCAAAAAGTCTTGCTGCACCTGTAGGCGCACGCGCAGAAACATCTTTGGTCAAAGCTGAAGGTGCAATTGGCATGATGGAAAACGCCAATGCAGTACGTGAGGCTTTGAATACCGGAAACGTAATTGCGGGGCCATTGGCAGGAGCAAGAACTAAATTTGCTCAAGTGCTTGAATTGGCTGGTGCAGGCGACAAAGAAAAATTGATTGCTACTCGTAATACAGTTCAAGGGTTGGCTAGTCTTACTTTGGAAAGTCGAGCCGAACTTAAAGGTCAAGGTCAAATTACAGACACTGAAACCAAATTGTTGGAACGCGCCAGATCTGCTGACATTGGCGAGTTGACCATACCTGAACTGCAACAAGTAGTGAATGTGTCGCAACGTTTGGCAAATCGAATGTGGTCTGGTCATCAAAATCTCCTGAAGACAATGGAGACTGATCCTGCCGCAGCCGATTCTTTGAAATACTATCGTCCTACTGGAGCGCTTCCGCAAGCGCTGGGCGAAGGTAAACCAAAAGCTGAAGTTGATAAACGCAAAGCCGGACTTGATCAAATCTTTGGTGGAAAGAAATAATCATGGCAGACGATTTTCGTAATCAGATCAATACTGCCCGTCGTCAAGGGTATTCTGACGATGAGATCGTTAACTACCTCAAAGACAAAGATCCTCGCGTCACTCAAGCATTAGATGCTGGCTATAAACCACTAGAAATTGTGGATTACTTGGCTCCAAAGCCAACAATGGGTGAAGAAGCAGTACGTAAAACTGGTGTTGCTGCTCGTGGCATGAGCGAAGCATTGGTTGGCCCAACTGCTGGAGCTACTGCTGGGTTTATGTTAGGAGGGCCAGTAGGTGCTGGTGTTGGCGCGTTAGCTGGTGGTCTTGCTGTTCCAGCAGCAGATGTGTTAACTGCTGGATACAATAAATTGATGGGAGGCAACGTGCGCCTCCCTTCGCAGGTAATTTCAGAAATGATCCCCGGCCCACGCGCCGAAAGCCCAGCAGAACGAGTAATTCAAGCCAGCGGTGGAGCATTGACTGGCACTAGTGGATCGGTAGCTGCGGGTCGTGGACTTGCTCAAATGCCCGGCGTTGCGCCTGGATTGCAAGCAATTGGCCGCGAAGCAAGCCGCGTGCCTATAACACAGATTGTGACTGCTCCCGCTGCTACCGCTGTTGGACAAACCGTAACAGAAGCCACTGACAATCCATTGTTAGGTTTGGCTGCTGGTGTTGGAACCAGTATGGCTGCTGGCTTGCGTCCAGTAAAACGCGAAAAAGGTTTGTCTGCGGAAGATTTACTGGCGCAGTCCAAGGCCAACTACGACATTCTGGACAAGTCTAGTCTTCAGTTCAACAAAAACGAGTTCAATCAGCGCATGGGGTTGTTGCCGGTTCATTTGGAAGCCACGGAAGGATATGTTTCCGGGGTGTACCCAAAGGTGGACGCTGCGCTTGCACGACTGCAAGCCGACAGACCAAAAAATGTTGCCGAGGTGACAGCCCTTCGCAAGATCATCGGAAACGCCGCCAGCAGTGCCGATGCGTCTGAACGTAGGATGGGTCGCATTCTTCTTGATGATTACGACAATTACATTTTGAATGCACCACCAAGCGCAGTTGTTACCGCTGACAAAAAAGCAATTGAAGCATGGAAAGCGGCAAGAGCAGATTACGCCAAAGTTAAAAAATCAGAGTTGATTGAAGACATTGTGTCTCGTGCTGAAGTATCGCAAGGCGGCAAAGAAGCCTCCATTGCTCAAGGTTTGTCTGCGCTTGCAAAGAATGAAAAAAAGATGCGGTTTTTTACAGCAGATGAGCAAGAAGCCATCAGAGAAGCAGCAAAAGGTGGTGCGATGCAAACCATGTTACGCACAATTAGCAAATTTACACCAATGACTCCTGCTGCGGCAATCTTTACTGCTGTGAATCCATTTGGTGCTTATACAGCAGCTGCTGGTATCGCTGGCAAAGAGTTGGCAACTGCGCGTCGTTTACAACAAGTTAATCGTTTGACAGAACAAATGCGTTTAGGCAAAAAGCCAGAAGTTCTTGAAAGCGCATTGATTAACGAACCTGTATTTTTTACTCGCGGAATGCAAAATATGCTTGGCCCTGTTCAGCAAAACCAAAACGCTCTTGCGCGATAATCTGTAATGACACCAATTTTTTAATGAGCTTGCACCATGACCGACGACGACTTCAAACGCCTAGAAGCAAAAGTAGACAAGCTAACAGACGCCGTTGGCAAGTTGATTCTGTTTGAGGAGCGTCAGGCCAACCAGGGTGAGCGCATTGGTGCGGTGGAAGCCAAAGTTAGCGTACATGACTCTGCCTTACAAAGAGTGGATCGGAAAGTTGATCAATGGGTCAATAGAGGAATGGGCGTCTGGGCAGCAGCAGCTATTGTTTTTGCGCTGATTCAATTCCTTCACAAATGACACCGCATTTCAGTCTGGCAGAGTTCACGCAGTCTGACACTGCGGCCAGGCTAGGCATTGATAACACTTTGCCCGATGAACTTTACGACAACGCGCTAAAAACCTGCGAGATGCTGGAGCGAATTAGGTTCCATCTCAATGCGCCTGTTGTCGTCACATCAGGATACCGTTGCGAGGCTCTAAATAAGGCCATAGGCTCAAAACCAGGGTCTGACCATACATTGGCCTTGGCTGCTGACATAAAGGCTCCAAAGGCTGGTTCGCCATCCAAGGTGGCGAAAGAACTT